>OGFR01000490.1_pt1 | contig 30569 bp, 25 predicted proteins | sample 1571001 | NCBI WGS metagenome assembly OGFR01 (sample SAMEA2582064, study PRJEB24529) | metagenome | biome: Human gut stool | place: China | collected 2011 | reverse complement strand
TCGTTAGCACCACTAATGCTTACCCCACCGCCTAATAGGAATAGAGGCCTTTTAGCTTTACTGATAATAGAACAGGCCTTTTTTACTTGACCTACGTGAACAGTGGTATTTGGTTTGTAACCGCGAATATTAACCTCAGTAGGATACTCATCAGACCCCATAGCCTTTTGAATATTTTTAGGAATATCCACAACCACAGGGCCTGGTCGACCTGTGCGAGCAATATAAAAGGCTTCTTTCAAAATACGGCCAAGCTCTTTACGATCACGAACGGTAACAGCATATTTACAGATATTGCGTACAATGCCAACAGTATCTACTTCTTGGAACGCATCATTGCCCATCAGACCCAAGTCAACTTGGCCTGTAATACAAACGAGCGGAACACTATCAGAATAAGCAGTAGCAATACCAGTCACAAGATTTGTAGCACCAGGTCCAGAGGTTACCATACAAACCCCTACTTTACCGGTACTACGAGCATATCCATCTGCCGCATGGGCCAATGCTTGCTCATGACGCGGCAAAATCACTTTTACCTTATCTTGCTTATATAATTCATCCATGATATCAATAGTAGCCGCCCCAGGATAGTTAAACAAAAACTCTACCTGCTCCTCTTGAAGGGCTTTTACCAGATACTGTGCGCCTGAAATCATAGGTATCTCCTTATTTATATAATGCATGCATATCGAATTCTCAATATTCACATCTGATATATCTAAAAAATTGAATATCTTATATAGATATGTTATACTCAGTAGTGTACCATATGTTGTGGTACATGAATATGTATAAAATCTCAAATTATAGAAATATATGTAGATTCTATTTTGAAAGGACTGAATATCATGAAAGAAATATTAGGTTTCCATTTAAACGGTTGCCCTTATTGCGCTAATGCATTCCGTGCTATCGATGAACTCGTTGCAGAAAATCCTGCATACGCAGATATTCATATCAACTGGGTTGAAGATCAAGATGCTCATGAGCTCTTCAAAACTCACCCTTATGAATACTATCCGAACTTATGGTTCGACCTCGACAAACAATACGAGGCGCAACCTGGTGAAAGCTATGTCCAAACAAAATCTTTAATCAAAACTGTATTGGACAAAGCACTCGCGTAAAACGCTATATTTACAAATAATAATGCACCCCTAACATATAATCTAATGTTAGGGGTGCATTTTAGTATACTGTAAGATTATGGCTTTTTTTGTACCATAAACTTACTGACTGCCTTATACACAATTAAAATCAATGCAATTTCTAATGGGAAACAAATGATATTTTTAATAAGACGTCCAATAAATATAGCAGATACTGCTTTGTTATAAAATATTGTGAGCCATATTGTATTTAATATCAGATGTATACATACAGTAACAATCGTCTCCGGTAAAAGTAATTGTTTAAATGTAACATTACGTCCGTGTAAAAAATACCCATACACATAGCCTACAAGAAATTCAGATATGATAAAGCCGGGAAAGAATACCCCTTGTCCAAATAAAGACATACCTATAAAACAGGCAATAGCAGCCATTATACCTGCTGCCATAGGCCCATAAAGAATACCAAATATAGCGGTTGATAAAAATCCAAAGGTAATATGTATAAATGTAGTATGAATAGCAAATATATAAGATAGTAAAACCGTCAATGCTACAAACATTCCTGTCTTTACAATCATATCAGTTTTCATAAGAAGTACGACTCCTTTTTCTATCCTTCCACTCTAAATACATATGGCGAATAACTTGAATTGGTGATATAAATAACATTCTAGGACCACCATAGCGCATGATTTCACGTATTTTTTCACGATACGTAGGCGCATAGCAATGCGTTTTACACACGCTGCAGAAGGTCTTGCTTTCCATATGAGGACATACATCTATACGATGTTCAGCATATTGCCAAACTTTTTGACACTCCTCACAGAGTTGTCCTTTAGGAGTGTGGTGCTTATTATGACAATAGATGCCAATAATCTGGTACATAGTTTTTAGTTCTAACTTACGTTTCTCATCAACTGTCATGTTTCTCTCCTATTTCACAGACCATGAAACCCAAGCCACCTTATCAACAGTCTTATTATGAATTTCTCCATCAATAGCTAGTGGCTCAATGAGATTTCTAATCTCTTCTTTCATGTCTTCCATGTCTCCCCATCCATTATTATGAAGTCGCATGGTAAAATAATTAACTGCCTTTTCAAGAGACATAACCTCTGTTTCAGGAACCGTTTTATAAGTCACTTTCACATTACGCCCCATCTCATGAATTGCATCTAAACATTCTTTCATCTTGCCATCCCATGGGAAAGAATCACGTCCAAAGAAATGTTCAGATAACATATCTACCATTTCGTCACTCCGTTCACTGAAAGCAATCCACAAGCATTTATCATTGCTTGCATCGTGCATGGCGCAAATATTTTCTACATCAAACATAATTGGGCAGAAGATACTGTATGCCAAGTCAAAGCTTTTATCCCAACCTAGCTCTCGACGAGTTTCATCAGACCAAGGTCCGATATATAAACTAAGATCTAAACCTTCTGACTCTGCCAATTGTTTAGCACCGCGAATCATACCATCAGATAAATCGATACCAGTCGCCTTATAGCCTTCTCGAGCTAACCCAAGTGCGTAGTCACAAACACCACAGCCTACATCAAGTGTATGACCATTCGATGAAGGTAATAAATTTTCATCCTTTAAGAAGGCTAAAAAATCAGTGACCTGTGCCTTGCGATCCTCGCGATTGTGCATTTCTACAAAGTACTCGGAACGATGGTTCCATGCGTCTTGCTCATCGCGCCAAGTTTCGTTGACGGTGAGCTCCTGTATTTTATTTGTCATATTATCCCCTCTAAATAGCCCCATACCTAAATGGATGAGCTATAGATACATATATAAGTAATATTCACTTAGTTAAATTCACTACGTAATTTAACGCTCCCCTATATGTCCTAGTGTTCCGGCTAGGATGTTCAGATTTTCATATAGCTATTCTTATTGTACATCATTCTCAAAACAAAATGTGTTACCCAAATCACATTTATTATGTTATTTCGATATTATTAAATATAAAACTCTATATCGACAGCTTATCAGCAACTCAATTCATGTTGTTATATATCTCTATGTAAAAACCCTCCACTCATTCGAATGGAGGGTTTCTAGATTATTTTGTACATTGGCTTGCACTTCTTATTCTCGTTTTTCAAAGGATTCTCTAATTTTATTTGTTGTATCCTTCAATTTATCTGTACCTTTTATAGCAAGATCTTTAATCGCTTCAGGGTCAGCACCACTAAATTCAGCCAAAGCCTCTTCATTATTTGAATCAAAGAATGGAGCCTGTTTAAAGCCCAATAAAGATGCCACAAATACCATCGGAATTTGGGCAATCGCACTATTATATTCTTTCACTTGAAAGTTATACGTTTCACGCTTATTAGAGATAAATACTTCATTTTCACTAATAGCTTCTAAGAATTTACCATATTGAGTATTAGCTTTCAAATCGGGAAGCTGATTAGCTAATGCCGTAATATTTTGTACCGCTTTAGATGTTTCTCGAGCCATATCAATAAAGTTATCAGACACATTCAACTGGATTAGCTTCTCATAATCACCATACTCGTTTACAAGGCCTGTAAACTGATTTACAATAGCCACCTTTTTCTCGTAAGCAACAATAACATTGGCACGTGCAGCTTTAATCTCTACGGTCAACTTTTGCAGTAAATTGTATTGCTTAATAAAGAAGTAAAACAAGAATACAATTAATAAACATATAAGCGTTGAAAGCATAAATTCTTCTCCATTTTTATTACAAATAACCATGCAATTTTGAAAATATTATACATACGTAAGATATAACCAATATGAAGTTTCATTCATGAAATAATATAAATCTATCAGTCACCAATCATAACTCGATATACTGGCATTCTATCTACTGTTTCTACATATTCTAATCCTTCAAAAGAATCTAGCCCGTCTACTATTTTATTGGCAATTTGATTATGAATTTTTCTTAATAGTTCTACATTAGTAAAATATCTTCTATTCTCTGCGCTTAACTCAACTTCAATATCAGTTTGAAATACACCATCAATTCGATTCTCTTCGTCTAAATCAGTTATATCAACAATATGCTCATTACCTCGTAGCTGTTCAGTACCTGTAATGAAAGCTTCATAAACGATACATACCTTACGATTATTAACAGCAATGCCTTTAGGATTCCAATTATCTTTATTATCCTCTATATAATACATGATATCCTTGTTGAGAACATCATCGCCCATATATTCTTGATTAGAAAAAGCCCAATACACCGATGTCAGTACATCATCTGTACTAGAAGTAGCTGCTAATTTCTTTTCTACAAATCTTCTTGTTTCCCTTTTGAGTAAAGGCTTTTTGATAATGTAAAACACCCCTATTGTAGGTATCAACATAACTGCTAATACGGATATTATATGGGATAAACAGGCCATAGTACCACCTGCCCGTCCTGCTTGAGAATGCGTAGTACTTAGATTTTGATTTACTGTGTTCGCTGTATTTGTCATATAATCTAAAAGCCATGGATATTCAAACATACCAACTATAATTGCAATCAGTATTAAAGTACCTATCGTAACACAGATAACGAATAATTGCTTAGCTACCTTGTTACAAACTGTTTCCTTCTCAGCTAAGGATAATACATCCATCTCAGATATCTTTTTGCTCCATTTAGTAGTTCGTTCATGTATGTCCATTTATATCTCTCCCCTTAATACAAACAAATAGCGCTTCAAAGTTGATTATACAAATTATTTCATCCGATACCTATTTTTATTATAATAGAAATAAGAAGGAGTTAAAAATATGGGAATCTATATAATAATCCTAATGTTTGTATTAGTCGGCATTGCTGTAGCTTTTGCTACTTATAACCTATCTATAATTAAATCTATGCCTCCTGAAGAACGTTATAAACTTCTTTACTTTAAAGATGATCAAGTGTCTATAGGCATTGGATTAGTAAAAAGAACCTATAAATTAAAAGATATTCGAGAAGTGCGTTTCTCCAAGGGAAAAAAATTCCGTAGTATGGGAAGCTGGGCAGGCAGAATGAAGATTTGCAAACTAAATGGTAAGACAAGTCGTTGGATGAATTTTGATGGAACGGTATATTACCAAAAGTTTGTATTAGCAAGTAACGAAGAAAACATTGATAAAGCTACAGCCATACTCATGAAGGAATTTAAATCTAGAGGCATTCAGTGTAATAAATATAGATAGTGACATACAAAAAGGCTTCTCGAATTTCGAGAAGCCTTTTAATTGGTGCACCTAGCAGGATTCGAACCTGCGCATCCGGTTCCGGAGACAAAAATTAGTTATTACAATTTCATTAAAGCTCTAACAAACTTATACAGTTTTATATTTAAATAATAATCCACCTAAGAGTAATGATTATATATCTGTTTCAACCTCGAACTTTGGTAGCTCATTCACTAAATCTACAGTTTTTATAGAGACATTAATAATCCGAAGAAGGAGATTAAAAATATACATTTCATCATCACTATAATCATTAGGATCATCTATAATACCAGATTTTTTATCAGTTTTAGTATGATATTGTTCCATAATCCATTCTATAGCTGAACAGCCATTAACCATATATTTGTATGCCTTTTCGGGAATATGACTTATGGTAATATCATTATTAAAAATAATAGTAGTCTTATCATCAACACTCCGATTATTATGATTATTTATCTTGGCAAACTTCATATGTTTTACTTTATAAGAAGGATCCGAAGATTTTAACAGAATTTCTACACCGTCATATAAAGGAACCGATTCATAATTAATATGTAAATCAATCAACTTCTTACCTATTTCTACATATTTCTCTTTATTCTTAGCAATCGGAATACGTGCTAAGTCTTTTTTTAAGTCGTTCATATATTTTTCTTGGTATTCTAAAGAGTTTAGAATACCATATATATAGGAAAACGTATCATCTAAATTAAGTCCTAATCGCTCTGCAAAGTTAGAATTTAAATTATCTTTATTTTTAAATAATTGTACATCCTCTGCTTCATTATTATAGCGCATAAAACCTTGTCCATTCATCATGAATTGATAATCTGGTATACAATCGGTTACTAAAACACTAAATGCACGATTAGAGCCATTACCCGTTGTAACAATAGTTAAATTACTTTCCCCAAATTGCTTATAATATTTTGATGGTCTATGTAGTAATGACTTCCCAAAATATAAATATTTTTTTACGAATGGACGATAAGAAACAACCTTGGTAATAGGTACATATTCAATACGTTTCAGATTACACGCATCTTTTTTTAACCCCTCACTCCAATTTAATAATCTAGGATTATAATTCAATGCTGATTTTCTATCATTAGGCGCTATTTTTTTTAATCTATTAATCTCATCATTATAATTATCTATTAATTTTTTAGCATTACCTAACGCTCTTTCTTTCTTAAAAGAATATACCCAAGGGTCTCGACTTGTAACTATTCCTGTAGCACTATAAAGAAATACTCCCATGTCACTCGAAATCAAACGAGAATACTTATTAAAATTTTTATCTCTTTGATTCAACCAATCGTTATTTGTATCAGGAATAATATTTATCCAATCTATACCTGAAATATCATTATATTTTGAAATCATTTCTATTTTCTTTTTCTCGGATAAATAATCACCTATATCACTATAATGAATTTCATGTTTATCTGAGCCATCCTTAACTAAAATAGAAATACTAATTGTCGTCTTAGTACCTGCACCAAATACATTGCCACCTTCTTTTTTACGTACTTCACCACGCCCCAGTGCATTACCTCTTAAATTAAAAATATAAATATGATTGAATTCTTCATAAAGACTAGCTCGTAATCCATCAGCACTACTACTATCCAAAAAACTCCCATTAGACACAAAAGAAACCACACCTTGATGTTTTAATCTATTTGTTGCCCAACGAACAGCCTTAACATAACTATCCATTGTAGCATTTTGTGCATTTGCTTTTGATTTAGAAATATAAGTTCTCCTAATACTATCTTCTAATTTTGGATAATGAACATTTTGATTATTATCACTCTCCGAACTTTGACCTTTAGAATATGGGGGATTCCCCATAATTACTGTAATAGGATGTGCTTGTTGTCGTTTTAATCGAGCATCATTTTTTCCAAAAAATTCATCATCCAATGTATCCTCAATTTCTGTAGACTCAAATGTATCTGTTAAAACAATTCCTTCAAATGGTACATATTCTTCAGTACCATTAATTTCATTAAATATGGCTTCAATATTTATAGCTGCAATATAATAACTTAACAAAACAATTTCATTAGCATGAAGTTCTTCTTTGTACTTATGTGATATATCTGCATAAGTAACTTCACAATTACGCATAAGTGATTGAAGATAATATAATGTACGTACAATAAAAGTACCTGTTCCAGTAAATGGATCAAGAAGATGTACATTCTTACTTGCTAAAGACTTTCCAAAATATCGTCTAAGCACTACATCAACTGATTTAACTATAAAGTCCACCACTTCGACTGGTGTAAATACGATACCTAATCTCTCAGTCGTAGACTTAAAACCTGTAGAAAAAAATTTATCATATAAGGTAATGATAATCTTTTGTTTAGCTTGAGCATTATCAATACCCTCGGCTCGCAAACGGACAGATTCATAAAATGGCTCTAATTCTTTCTGCTCTTTTTCAAATCCATATTGAGATAGCTCATCAACAATCTCTTCCATTGCAGCACTAACAGGGTTATTTTTAACAAAGCTATACTCCCCAAATAAAGCACTAAAAATTGGTAAAGTAATTAAATGTTGTGCTAACATTTCTATAGCCTGATTTTCATCAATTGACAAATTAATATTATGTTGTAAACTATGCAAAAATCGATTAAAGGCATCATAGCTCTTATTGTTTTTTTCTAAAATAAGCTTAATACCATCAATGTGACGACGCGCTATATCTGCTACATCCTTTGACCAATCCTCAAGATATCGCCGATCGCCAACCTTTTGCACAATTTTCCCATAAATAGCACCTTCAACAGCCTCCCAATCAAAATTAAAAGAATCCTGATACGGTTTACCTTTATCAGCTACATGATTACTATTATTAACATTAAACTCCGGATCATCAGGTGCTTTTCCTACACCAATCACACTAATATTCTTAGGTTTAGATTTATTTAATTCCAATTTGTTAATGGTTGCTTCAAAGCGCTCATCAACTGATCTAAGTGCATTTAAAACTTGCCAAACTACATCATAAGACTTATTGTTATCTAAAATATATTCTGCTTTTTCTCCTGCTGGAATAACAATGGGTAATATTATATATCCATACTCTTTACCTTCCGATTTTCTAATAATCCGACCTACAGCTTGAACTATATCTATTTGTGACTTTCTAGGAGAAAGAAATATGATTGCATCTAAGTTTGGAACATCTATCCCCTCTGTTAAAAAACGAACATTTGATAAAATACGGGCGGAATTACTTAGAATATCCTCACTTGCTAGCCAGTCCAATGCTTCACTTTTTTCTAATGCATTCATCCCTCCATCAACATGCCGTACATTAACAGAATATCCAGTGTTACTATCAAGATAATCATTAACTACACTTTCAAACTCTTCAGATAATTTCTGACTATCTTTAATTGTTCGAGAAAATGCAATCGCTCGCTTCATTGGTTCTCCAGAAACTGTATCAGATAAAGACTCACGTTTTATCATACCATTCCACACACCAATAATACGCCCAATATCATCTATATTTAATCCGTTTTCTGGATCAGATAAAGATTTTTGCATATCTTTCTGTACTACAGATTCATCTACAGCTAAAACCATTAACTTATAGTCTGTTAAAATATCGTGACTAATAGCATCACCAAACCCCAACCTATAAAAGACTTTGCCATAAAGATTTTCATCATCCATACTTGAAACAACTACCGATAAACTTTCTGCTTTCTTCTTAGCCTCAGCGCCATAAAGCTTAGGTGTTGCTGTTTGATATAATCTTTTTTTACCTCTAACCTCAGTATCACTATGAACTTTAGTAAATATAGATGCATCTTCTTCAAGAGCTTTTACACCAGTTGTACGATGAGCTTCATCAGCAATAATTAAATCAAACTCAGGAAACCCTAATTGCTGTGCTTTACCCACAACCTCAATTGATTGATATGTACTAAAAACAACTAACAATTCTCTTTTAGGTTGCCTCATTAGTTCATTGTAGTTTTTAATAATCGTTTCAGCTGATGTTGTTGCTGGATACCCGATATCACTAGATTTAATTGTAATATTAGACTCATCTTGTTTTATCTTGCCACGACTAGCATTTCTGTCACTGGTAACAGCCATGGAAGAAATAGTCATTTCAGTATCATTATTCCAACTTCTTAATGTCTGAGTAAGAAGTTGAATACTTGGCACTAAATATAAGACACAAAATTGCTCCTTATCTGTAGCTCTCGCCATATGTTCTGCAATTTTTAAACTAGTAAAGGTTTTCCCTGTACCAGGAGCCATGATAAGTTGCCCACGATCAGAGCCTTTAAAATACTCAATTGCGTGCTTAATTGCATTCTCTTGATAAAATTTTGGAATTTTCGGTGGTCTAATAATAACATTTTCTGGTTGTTCGAATGAAAACTGAGACCAATCAATAATAGAATTTCTAAGATCAGATAGTCCAATTCTTACAACATCAGTTCTATCTTCTAATGCTTTTTCAGCATTTTTCCCCCACTTATCTGTAGTGGTAATAATAATACCTGATTCATAATAAGTCTTACCAAGTTCTCCTAAAAAAGAATCAATATCAGATTTTTGAATTGCATGTTCATAAAACTTTGCTTGAACAGCTACAAGCTTACCAGTAAATGTTTCGGCAACTAAATCTACACCAATATCAACTTTAGGAATTCCGTATTCAACTGGAATATCAGTTAATAACCAGACATTTTTAAACTCATTTTTATATGTAGGATCATTTTGAAGGTAAGCACGAACTAAATATTCAAAATACGTTCCTCTATCTCTTTGTGTTAATCCCACGGTCTTTATTTGACTAATTAAATCATCAAAAGTCATTCTAATCCCCCATAAATAGAATATATTCTAATTTGAACTAATAATCTAATGATCTGCATAAGCATACCAACTAAACAAACTATATAATGATCTAAAAATCCAACATATAACAAATACTGTTTTGGATATTTATATAAGGTTTATCACAAAAACATAATAAACTAGCGCTTAATCATAATTATTTATATCTCACTTTATTTTAACATATAATTTTTATCAAAGAAGATATATCATATCAGATATCAGATATCTGATATAAAAATGTATATAATAAAAAAGAGAAGAGCTGATATGAACTGCACCCCAAAAATTAGATACAATTTTTGGGGTGCAGTTCAATGATGCTTCTATCTTTTTTATATTATCATTTTCTCTCAGTTTTAAATTTATACTTAAGTATAAGAAAAGGCTATTCGAATCTTCGAAAAGCCTTTTAATTGGTGCGCCTAGCAGGATTCGAACCTGCGCACCCGGTTCCGGAGACCGGCGCTCTATCCCCTGAGCTATAGGCGCATGAATACTTAGAAATTATATCATATAATGCTATGCTTCGATAGTATTAAGTATTATAAGAGCCCAGAGTCTAATTTACCATTATCATATGAGAATCCAGTACAATATATTCAAAACTATTTTCAGCTTAAATCGGCGAAATTAGACATCATACTGGAAACCTTCATCGCGAACAACTTAGATTCCATAGAGAATTGACATTCACCTAAAGTTATAACCTCCCCTACACTAGCATACGCATGGACAAATATAGCATCATATACACGATTTACTAATTCCTCTGTAGTTATATGAATACATGCTGGTAAACTTTCAAATGATTCATTTGAATTCTTCATTATATTGAAAGGCCTAAAATCACTTTCCATCGATAATAGTCTTACTAATGGCTCACTATTTTGTCCACTAATGAACTCATAATACTTAGTATTATCTGCTATTTTTAAACCTATTAACAACGGTACAATACATAAGAAGATGAAGTTACGTCCCTTACCATCAGCAAATGTAGTATCTATAACTATATTTCCATCCAGATATTTCTTAATGGCAACTCGTATTTGTGAATAAAACTTACTTATCTCACGCAACTCAAGATTAAATATTTTTATTACACGTCTAATAATAATATCTATATAGTACTGGTTATTAATACCTAAATCATTATATAAATCCTCCATATCTACTGAAGGAATAGACACACGAAGATCAAAAAACCTATCTAAATATCGACCTGAGTCAAAATTTATACCATAATAATGTTTAATAGTATGTTGTAATTGCTCTAAATTTACAGAAAAAACAAATGTAATCCTTTCATCTGAGATATAATGCTTTAATTGTTCAAGTAAGTGTACTGCAAAAGAAGGTTTACAACGATCTAATTCATCTATAAAAACAACAAGTCTATTACCTCTTTCTGCTAATAACTCTGTGAAAAACGACTGTATATCAGACTCTATATTTTTCTGTTTCTTAAATAGGGTAAAAGGATCCACTGAATTTAAAGTTTCTAAAATTCCATTAAGGTTATATCCACTAATAGCAGATAAAATACTCGCGGCAAGCTTAAAAAGATTATTATCAGATATAGAGAAATCAATACTTATTTGTTTTGTTATTTCATAAATTAATGAAAATATTGGTTCAGTATCATTATCATTAACCCATGCATCATAATATACTGATATTATACTGCGTTCAAACTCCTCACTATTGTCTGAAAGCCTCAATTGTTTTAAAACACGCTCTCTTAACTCCATTTCTATAGAGCTTTGTGGATTACATGAATCAATTATGATCTCACTTTGGCGAACAAAAAATGTTTTCCCACTCCCCCATTTACCGTCTAATGCAATGGTACAAGCTTCTTCTTGATTCATTAATATTTTATAAAAACAAATTAAATCCTTATTTCTATTAAGGGTATCATTACATAACGTCTTAATTAAATTATCTCTTGTAGGCTGTAATTCATATTTTTTCATATAGAACCTCTTACAACAACTTTATAAACCTTATTAATATTTAATACAATAATCATCTATAGCATAAGCTATAAATTAATATAAGACAATAACTAAGGGCCCTTTATAGAAGGTGAAAAATATGTAAATAATAGTATTTTTACCCACATAACTTATAAGCTTATTTTTTGATAATATAGAATATCTAACAAATATGTTGTTTATAAAAAAGACCATAATACTAATCAAATTAATAACTAGTATTACGGTCGTATTTAACTATATTCTTGCCTTAATCAATTCTAGTAAAGCATTACAGCTACGGCTCATATCGTCATATGTTTCATCAAAGTTTCCCGTATACCAAGGATCCTTTACATCACGGCTTTCACCAACGAACGACATGGCCTTATACACTTTAGAGTCTATGTCATTGCCAATGATACGTTTTAAATTACGTCCGTTATTTTCATCCATAATAACGAGGTAATCGAAGTTATGATAGTCATCAATCGTTACTTGGCGAGCCTTACGACGAGTATAAGGAATACCCATTTCATCTAGCTTTTGCTTAGTCCCATAATGGGTATCGTTCCCTATCTCCTCACGAGATGTACCAGCGGATTCGATATAAATAGAATCACTTAAGCCTGCATTATTAACAATATGTTTCATATAAAACTCGGCCATTGTAGAACGACAAATATTACCATGACAGATGAATAAAATATTAACCATTATAACTCCTAATGAATAAAATCTTAATCATAAATAACACCTTATATATTAATGGTCCTTACAGCATACGCTACAAGGACCATTAATGCAATATTCAATTAAAAATTATGTCGTATCCCAGCATCAATGCGCCATGTATTTTCTATGATAGCACCAAAGTTTTTAGTGAGTGTACCATATAGATATGTACTAGGACGAACAGTCCAAGATCCACCGATTTCAGCATCAAGCCAAGTATCCTTCAAATCTACTGTTGTTTGTACTGTTGGATTACCCGGGGCAGAATACGTTGTATTCACCTTACCAGAGAATTCGTGAGCCAACGCTAATTTAGCAAAGATATTGGATTTTTCTGTTTCCTTCCCAATGCCAATACCGAGTCTGCCTACAGCAGAGTTCACAGCATCAACTTTCACATGCATAGAACCACCACCGACAACAGAGGCATCATAGGATACACCATTCAAATGGCCTACAATAAATTCTACACTAGGATCGATGTAGAAACCATTTTGCTTCTTGATGCGCTTACCGTATTCAGCACTCAATGATGTACCATAAGTATGATACTTGCCATTTAACCGCTGTCCACCAACAGTATAAAGGTTATAATTATTGGATAAACGATTACCACGAGCAATGATATCTAAATAACGACCATCATCATGTTGTTTTGTTCCGTACAAGGCAATGCCACCAAGTTTACCATCACCACTGCCATTAGTATAGGAATTACTGGATGTACTGTAATCAATGGCACCTCCCAAAATCCAACCATTAGAAGCCTTATGATCGTAGCCGACTTGTACACCATTATACGTCATATGTGCATCAGCACCGTCTGTGATTTTAGATTTACCGCCTATATATTTCGCCCATACACCTTGGTTTGTATTAGCTAAACGAAGATCTCCTAAACGGCGTTGTAAATCATTAGTATTACTCTTCCATGCCATAGCAGTCGATGTAAGAGCAGATTTTGTGCCACTTACGAGTGATGATTCACTAGCACGATTAATCTTTGTTGTGTCACCCACAACAAGGCGCCCCTGTGCATCAAAATGATTTGCACCAAGCTCTGAAACAGCACCTGGACTCGTAATACCTTCGTTAATTTGCACGGTTGCACTCAGTTTCTTGTCTTTCCCTGTATATTGTAATTTATCGGCTAAGGTTTGTATTTCTTTACGGTAACTGGCATCATCTGTTAAGTTGGCGCCATCACCTTGTACCGTAATATGGCTATTATCTGCAGCATGCTCAACAACAATTTGACCTTTCCCTGTTTCACTTGCTGGTACGCCGGACTTGTAAACAGCATTCACATAGCCGCTATAATTTTGAATTGTAATAGGACGTGCATCGATAGGATGAAGTATACCTGCTGCCGTTGGATTTGCACCGCCTACGAGATTGCGAACCTTACTGCCCTTATATAGATATGCTGCATTATCCCCAGATGGACGTTCTCTTTTAGGGGTAGGACGCTCCATACCAATCCATTCATTATTCCAAGTCCCTCCATTTTGTAAGTAAATGTCAGCACCAGAATTATGAGGGTTCTTATTGCTTTCAGCATATTCATTTAGTACAGCACCCGTAAGTTTAGAATTAGGTGTTGTAAAAGCTAATGCTATATTCGTTGGCACTTCGTTATGATTTGGATCACGACCATAATCCTTATTAATTAACCCTACATTACCAACAGCGACTAATTCTTTAGACCCTGGATGTTTACCATCAGAGCCAGTATTAACGTATACATCACCCTCTTCTGCCACCACAGAGTAAGTATCAGAGGTTTCTAAAGGATGCGTGATGATACGTCCACCACCATCAACAATGATATGACCACGTTGATTAGCTTGTAAACCGACACCGATAGCATCAATATCTACATTGCCTTTGACGTGAATATTAGTATCTCCATAATCTCTATCAGGATTGTCCTTGCTGAGTCTTGGCACTTTACCGCCGTAACCAGCATACACAGCGCTCATATAGTAATGGCCGAGTTCCCTTTTTGAGGCTGGTGCATCATTCTTTAACCGTACAATTAAATCCTTATCCACAGTCAATTGTGAACCAAAACCATTATAGATACCCGTTACATTCTTACTTTTACCAGACTCCGTTAAGCTTTTACCATGTACATTTACAGTTAAGGTGTCCTCAATATGCTTAACTTCTGGTTGTGTTTGTACAGGTGACCCCATTGTTAATCCAAGCAATTCCTCCGCTTTATCACTTGTGGCATTAATTTCTGTAGCAAATGCAGAGCAGGTCATTCCAGTTAATACCAACGCGGCCATTACAGCCGATATATTTTGTTGTAATTTCATAAAAATCTCTCTTTCTTACCTCGCTTAATACGAGGCTCTCACAGAACGCATTTATACGTACACCCTAAAAATATAAAAAGACCCCCTAAGTCCAACTTAGGAGGTCTTGTTTATTTCACACACTTAGTAAATAGTTATATCCTATATTATTCAGGATTGATGATGAAGGACAATGCACTGAAGTATTTATTTTGCTCACCTTTAGTTTGAGTTGGGAAGCCCACTTCAACGCCTACTACGTTAAGGCCGTTAGCACTTACAGTAACAGTTGCTTTACCATTAGCATCTGCTTGGCTTTCATTAGTAAGATCATTAATTACGTCTTTAATAAGAGGTGCATTTGCATATGGTTTACCGTCTTTCAAGACTTGGATTTCATATGTATCACCTTTTCTAAGAGTTAATGGGTTAACAGATGGAATGATTTGAATGAAAGCATCTTTATTATTGAAAGGTTTTGCTTCTGCATTCCAGTAGTGAACGTCATATTTAATGGCATGTGTACTTTTTTGAGCACCTGGTACTTCAGAGATTGGTTTATGAACAGTTTTACCATCTTTGTCTTTTGTCCAATAACCATAGTCAAAGTCAGTTACTGTAATACCCAATTTATCATTTGGTACAACTACTACATTTTTTTCATGTTTAATAACTTGTACAGGAATTACCATGCCATTGTTATCTAAGCCAATGATGCTTTTTACCATTTCTGGGCTATACGCATCATCAACAGGGCCTTCGCCAAGTACTAGCGCTTTTTCATCTAAGCGGTTAGCAAAGAATACGCCATGCGCATCAACGGAAGAGCACACACAACCTGCAGCTAAACCTACTGCAAATAAAGAAGCTAAGATTTTCTTATTCATAAGAACCTCCATAATCAATAACTTTTTCAATAAACTTGTTATTATTATACAGCGTTACAAATATTTCGTATATACCAATACCCCTATCAGCAAGTTATTATGCGTATTTAGTATATTAACTTATTTTTATACCCAATAATCATAAATGATAAAATTATCACCTATTTTCATGAATATATGACTTGTAAGAATATGTTAGATAAATACTTATAAATTAGATAAAAAAGGCGCTCCTTAAGGAGCGCCATTATATCCGCATGAGATATTATTTTTTATTCTTCGCTGCTTTCGCACGTGCGTTACGATCAAGAATTGTTTTACGCATACGAATGCTTTCAGGTGTTACTTCAACAAGTTCATCATCGTTGATCCACTCAAGAGCTTGTTCCAAAGAGAAGATACGAGGTGGAGTCAAGCGTACCGCTTCATCAGAGGAACTGGAACGCATGTTGGTAACATGTTTTTTCTTACATGGGTTAACATCCATATCAAGTTCACGTGTATTTTCACCGATAACTTGGCCTGCATACACGTCTTGGTTAGGGCCAACGAACAATGTACCACGATCTTGAACGGAGTTCAAACCATATGGAGTAGTTTCGCCATTTTCGAATGCTACCAAAGCACCACGTGTACGGGAAGGAATTTCACCTTTATATGGTGCATAACCATGGAATACATGGTTCATGATACCATTACCTTTTGTAGCTGTTAAGAATTGTGCACGGAAACCAATCAAGCCACGAGCAGGAACTACGAATTCCATACGAAGATAACCGGCCAATTCAACCATGTTAGTCAACTCAGCTTTACGTTGACCGAGATTTTCCATTACGGTACCCATAAATTCCTGAGGTACGTCAATGGTCAATGCTTCGAGCGGTTCACACAATTGGTCGTTAATAGTTTTGAAAATTACACGAGGTTTACCTACTTGTAATTCGTAGCCTTCACGACGCATAGTTTCAATCAATACTGCCAAATGCAATTCACCACGACCAGATACTTTGAACGCATCTGCAGAATCAGTTTCTTCTACTTTCATAGAAACGTTAGTTTCTACTTCGCGGAACAAACGATCACGCAAGTGACGGGATGTAACAAATTCACCTTCGCGGCCTGCGAATGGAGAGTTATTTACGGAGAACACCATGGACAATGTCGGTTCGTCGATGGAAATGGATGGCAATGCTTCAGGATTTTCAGCATCCGCTACTGTTTCGCCGATGTTAATATCGTCGATACCTGCAAAGGCAATGATATCACCCATTTCAGCTTCGTCAGTTTCAACACGGTTCAAACCATTATATGTATATACGCGACCGATTTTCGCTTTACGAGTGCTTTCACCGTTCATGATGGCAACCTGTTGGTTAGTTTTCATTTTACCGCGAACGATACGACCTACGGCGATTTTACCGATGAAGTTATCGTAATCAAGTGTAGTTACCATGAATTGAAGAGGGCCTTCCATATCACCTTGTGGTGCAGGAATTTCGTCGATCAATGTCTTGAATAACGGTTCCATATTTACAGCTTCGTCATCCCAATTGGTTTTGGAAACACCGGAACGGGCAGATGCGTAAACTACAGGGAAATCGAGTTGATCATCGTCAGCTTCAAGTTCCATAAACAATTCAAGGACTTCATCCTCAACCTCTTTAACACGTTGGTCAGGACGGTCGATTTTATTGATAACTACGATTGGTTTCAATTTTTGCTCTAATGCTTTACGCAAAACGTATTTAGTTTGAGGCATTGGACCTTCGTAAGCATCTACGAGAAGCAATACGCCATCAACCATGTTAAGTACACGTTCCACTTCGCCGCCGAAGTCAGCATGGCCTGGAGTATCAACGATGTTGATTTTGATGCCATCATGCATAACAGCAGTGTTTTTAGACAAAATAGTAATACCGCGTTCACGTTCCAAGTCGTTGGAGTCCATTACGCGTTCTGCTACCTTTTCATTCTCACGGAACACATGGCTTTGTTTTAATAATGCGTCCACCAAAGTAGTTTTACCATGGTCAACGTGGGCGATAATCGCTACATTACGAAGATTTTCGCGAATCATAAGATCCTCCCTTTAATTCTTTCAGTATATTCTATATCACATAGCCTCTGTGAAAGTAGCTATGTAGGTATATTTTCCAAAAATGGCAACAGTTAATTATAACGCAGTCTATAGAAAAAAGTCAAAATAGTACACCTATTCTAATCATGGCAATTTCAACATTCGATTATACTTTTGACTCATCTTAGGACAAAAACCTATTTACGCTCTATCGCCCGCTTAGCAGATTTACGCAACAACGGAATTTGTTTATCTGTTAAATGGAAACAGAATTTAGGAATCAGCTTTTTTATAATCTCCTCATCAGAGGCTTTCAAAATATATTCTGGCTGTAGCAACGGCTCTAATTCATCAAGTCCAGGATAATCCAGCCCTATGCTCCAGTCATGGTCTGCATTAAAAGGGCATGCATCCTGGCAGTTATCACAACCTAATATCCACGCCTCTAGCATATCGTCTACGACACCATCCGGTAACTTACCATCACCGAATGTATTAATAAAAGATACACAGGTTAACGGATTCATAGTAAACGGTGCAGATAAGGATTTTGTCCTACACCCTTGCTGACATAAATTACAAGAATCCGGACATGGTGGTATCTCTAACTGTTGAATATACTCACAGGACTCATCAATTAAATAGCCTACCAGTTCATAGCTAGAACCTTTAGGTCCATAAAAAAAATTATTTTTTCGATAAATGCCTAAACCAGCTGCTACCGAAGCGGGCCGCAAAGGAATAATTCCGGCAGGTTTCGCCGTTTCACCGCCAATATATCGTATTCTATTTTCACCAAGCCAGACTTCAAAAGATTGCCGTCGTTTAAACTCATCACTGTGAGGAATATTTGACAAAGATAACAACAACCCTTTTGCATATCGCTTTCGAAGAGATACAGGAAACTTATAATCACCAAAATATTCAGTACAAACCACTATGGATTGTGCCCAAGGATACTTTTCTTTTAATGCTAAAAAATCTTTACTATGCGCATATACCTCTTTACTTTCAGGTACATCTTCTAAACGCTTTATCAACCGTTCTTTATAAAAATCAAGTGCATCAAGAGGCACTATACCACAACTGTCATACCCACACGCTAGCGCTTTATCATAAATCTCCTGGGCCAACAAAGTATTCATATCATCGCCTCCAAAATATGAACTAACTATGAACCTATCATACTCTTTTAAAAACTATAAAAAAAGATTTCTTATGAATCCGTCATCCTTAAAAGAGTAACATTACATAAGAAATCTTATATTAGTATTTAATTTGTATTAATCTTCACCAATCATGCGTACTTCTGGTTCGAGATGTACACCATGTTGATCATACACACGACGTTGTACCTCACTAATCAGGTCAAGTACATCCTTCGCACTTGCACTACCAGTATTGATGACAAAGCCTGCATGTTTGTGGGATACTTGCGCATCACCTACAGACAAACCTTTTAGGCCTGTTTGTTCAATCAATGTACCTGCAAAGTACCCTGGTGGGCGCTTAAAGGTTGAACCTGCACTGGCATATTCCAAAGGTTGCTTTGATTCACGTTTTTCTGTTAACTCATCCATACGTGCCTTGATGGCATCCTTGTCGCCTGGTTTGAGTGTCATAATGACTTCCCCAATAACTTCATGATTATCGTGGAATACACTATGACGATAAGCAAAGTCCAAGTGAGATGCATCATACTCTTTAATATTTCCTTGGAAATCTACGGCTCTCACTGCAGTAACTACATGGCTCATTTCCCCATCATAAGCACCTGCATTCATAAATACGGCACCACCAAGTGTGCCTGGAATACCAATGGCAAATTCAAGACCAGATAAACTATTCTCCCAAGCAAATTCAGAAGCATCCTTTAACATATACCCGGAACCAATGCACAATGTGTTTTCGTTACAATCCATGATTTGGGTCATATGTCGAACTGATACGACAGCACCACGGATACCTCCGTCTTTCACTAAAATATTAGATCCACAACCAATAATAGTTACAGGCACATCTAATTCGTGAATGGTACGAAGTGTAAAACTAAGTTCTGCCATCGTAGTAGGTTCAATAAATAAGTCCGCAGGTCCTCCAATTTTGAATGTCGTATGATGACAAAGAAGCTCCTGCTCTCGTACACGTGTACTTGGTAATTTTTCTAATAAAGCTGTTTGTAATACCTTAATGTTTTGGTTGTTGTTCGCCATGATCTAACACTTTCATCCCCTCAGTGATTGGTTCGCTAATGATTTTATAAATATCATTAGAAATCTGGCTCCAACGCATTTGCGCTTGCAAATAAGCAGACGCTGCAGCATTTTCTTGAATTTGAGGCATCAATTCCTCTTGTTTCTTTTGCAACTCATCCGCTTCTGGAGCACCGGACAACTTAGCATATTCCCATTGCATTTGTTGAGCCATAAATGTGCGCACCAAACCCGTTGCTACTGCATCTGCTTTCACTGCTTCCTGAGCAGCCATTAACTCTTTGTACTCTTCAGATTCACGCATTGCGTGAGCTAAATCATGAGCTTTATCGTAGTTCATAATATCCTCCTCCAAACAACACCGTTAAAATCGCTACCTGTCATATAGATTTGGTAGATCTTCTAACACATACGTATAATATATTTCTCAATTATGAAAGTCTATTTATTTAGATTGAATCCAATTGCCTTCAGCCTTAAGATCTGGATAATCAAGTTGACGCATACCTTCATAAGCTATAATTGCCACCGCATTAGATAAGTTCAGAGAACGTGCTTCATCTACCATGGGTATACGAATGCATGTATCCTCTTTACCATCTAATAAACTTTCAGGCAACCCTCTTGTTTCAGGCCCAAAAACGAGCATATCACCAATTTCATATTTCACCTCGGAATGAGTATGCTTTGCTTTGGTAGTGGCATAGAAATATCTACGATTAGGATATTTCTCATATAATTCTTGAATATTTTCATGTACCTGTACATCTACCAAGTGCCAGTAATCAAGGCCAGCCCGTTTTACATGCTTGTCATCAATAGAAAAGCCAAGGGGTTTGATGAGATGTAAGGTCATATGATTGGCGGCGCATAAGCGTGCTATATTTCCTGTATTGCCTGGAATTTCAGGCTCATAAAGTACTATTTCCATTTTCAATCCCCTATTCTTTATATCTATATTATTCTACAAAGGAACGGACAAAATGTCCACTTTTCCCGCCTTCTTTTTCTACAAGATATGTAGGGCCTATAATCATCCCCTTATCAATAGCTTTACACATATCGTAGACTGTTAAAAGTCCTACTTGAACCGCCGTAAGTGCCTCCATTTCAACACCTGTCTTTCCTGTCGTTTTTACGGTAGCATGAACTTTAACAGCTCTATTATGTGTAGCATCCGTACAGGCTGAACTTTCACCAGCAACAAGAGTACAATGCACCTCAACCTTAGTTAATGCTAACGGATGACAAAGGGGAATGAGATTACTCGTCTGTTTCGCCCCCATAATAGCTGCCAATTGAGCCACACTAAGAACATCCCCTTTTTTTATTGTTCCCGCCGCAATGCGTTCATAAATTGCATCATTAATAGTAATAAAGCCTTCTGCCACAGCAGTACGAGTTGTAATATCCTTATCTGATACATCTACCATCCAAGCATTTCCATCTTGATCAAAATGTGTTAAATCCATAATATATCCTTACTAATTATGTATAAATTATCACCAATAGTTTTATTTTCATTTATTATATTATACAATAGAATTAAGAATTGTATGTACAAGGAAGGAAGTGTTCCTATGAAAACAAAACTAACTTATTTTGGTCACGCTTGCTTTATGCTCACACGTGGCGATGTATCCATGATTTTCGACCCATTCTTGACCGGTAATACATGGGATATCGCTAAAAAAGAAGATATTAAATGCCAATATATCTTTGTCAGTCATGGACATGATGATCACTATGGAGACACAGATTTTATTGCCAAAGCAAATGACGCCCTCGTTATCTCTACTGCTGAGGTAGCGGGTAAAGCAGCTGCTGCCGGTTGCCGTACACACGCCATGCATTTAGGTGGTAAGTTCGACTTTGAATTCGGTTCTGTTCGAATGGTTCCTGCCTTCCACGGCTCTGGCATCCCTGGCGGTCACGCTGCAGGTTGTATCGTAGATTTCTATGGAGATATCCTATACTTCGCTGGTGATACAGCACTCTTTAGCGATATGAAATTATTAAATCGCTTTGGTGAAATCGATTACGCCCTTCTTCCTATCGGTGATAATTACACAATGGGAGTTGAAGATGCAGCCCTTGCTGCCTCTTATGTAAAAGCGCGTATTTCCATTCCAATTCACTACAAAACATGGCCTGTTATCGACCGTGAACCAGGTGTATTTACAAGCCTTGTAGAAGGCAAGTATAACCAAACAGCACTCATTATCGATCCAGGTTCCTCTATTGAGCTTAACAGCTAATAATAAATCCACAGAACTAAAAAAGACGCAATCCAGAGGATTACGTCTTTTTTATATACCATCATATTACAAAATCAAAACTATTAAAAGACATCGTAAACCTAATATACTAAATTTCTTGATTAGCCATAGAAAAGCCACCACGGTTAGCCATACGTACAAACTCATCAATATCTTGAGTTTCATCAACACCCACATAACCGAGTTCACGAACCATGCCGTACGGGTTATACAAAGATAATTGTGGATTCTCACCGGTCAATACCCACAGCACCTTATAGCCTCTTGGCGTCTCTCGTAGTCGCTCTTCCCCTTTGCCATCTGTAAAGTATACAAGTAAATCTACACGGTTTTGATTAGCCAGAGAGAATACAGGAGTAAAGGCTGTAGCACCACGCACATCGAGGCGCGGCTTCACATCCTTCACGGATTCCATCGTATAGGTGCGGCGTACTTCATTATCACATTCTACAACAGTAATACGATGGTTATAAGCATGCACGATTTGTAGCACTTGCTCTAAAGCATTTGTAAACTCCACATCAGTTATACTACCACTCATGTCGAGAGCTACCCATACATTTGCCTTATGTTGACGTAATGTGCCAGACAACTCCAAACGCTCAGGTTGACGACGATTACGACGCATCGTCGTTTTTTTGTATCCACTCGCTACCTTGCCCATTAGCTTTTTAAGGTAGAAATACCAAGGCAAGGCACGACGTGTCTTTTGGAATGTATCGATAAGGCTTTTCACATAGCCTTCCATATCCCCCTTTGAGGCTTCGTTGATATAGCGCTCCGTGATTTGGTCCATCGTATCTGTATCAATAGAATCGGATTCATCCCAAATATCATGGCTAGTTTGAGGGTCAAACTCCATAGCAACCGCCGTATCTGCGTTATCAATAGGCACAAAGAGGTCTGGTTTTTCTTTCATGACCTTATCAATAGCCTTCGCATAGTATTCAATGGTACGGAAACGCTTTAATAACAAACCAAAGCGCGCATTTACATTGGCTACCGTTACCGCATCACGGTCTACATGTTCAAGGTAATCGTTTACGACCATATCCATAGCCATATGGACTGCTGTTTTGTGAAAGCCTTGGCTCAGCGCTTTTACCCGCATCAAATGAGCAGAAATGATATGAAGAACTTCACGCTTAATACCATCCTTCATCACATCAGGCGATTGGCGTAACAAGATAAAGGGATTTACATATAATACATATCCGCCCTGTTTAAGATTAATACCAAAAGCACTGGCCATATCAAAGCGAATGCGATGAGTCATTTGTAAGTAAAAGTAACCAAAGAATTGGTCCTCTTCAAGGAGCAGACTGTTTACATCATGCAATATGTTCCACAACCGTTGCTCATAGGCTGGTGTCATTACGGCTTGCTGCATAACGGAGAGGTCTGTCCCCTCCACTTGTACGTCTTCAAGAGCACGACCGATAGTACCTATATGGCTATCCGACATATTATGGTTCATAAGATCGGCCGCTATGCGTTCAGGCGCCATGCTATGATGTTGCTTTTCATAGGTATCAACATAGGCCTCATAGGTTGCGTATATTTGTGTATATAAAGCCTCTGCTTCGCGATGAATGCGTTCTCGTTTCGCATGCCATCGATCAAGAGCCTCGATAGCCTCCGCATCATAAGAACTCGTCTTTTCCCAGCCATCGATATGAGTCAGCAAATCCGACGCATCACGTATATCATCCTTATCTAAGTTTCGTTGCATAATTCCACCTCCTTTTCGTTAAACATCTGATTTTATTTATATCATGTTCTATATATCAATTAGTCTCATAACTAATAATTTACTAAAATCGGTTATCTATATAGACAGCTTCGATTTAGCTAACTACTCACATAGAATTATTTTTGTGCTTCAAAGAAAGTATCTATAAAGAGGTCATCTTCAATAGCATAAGCGTAAACGCGCTCATAAGTGTTACGAAGATCTTTCATAACCGCTACGCGCAAGTCCCTTGGATACAAGGTCAAAAATTTCACAAAGTGATGAACTTCCTGGGCATTGCTATTGCGATTTAAACGATGCAACATATTTTTTGCTGCTACATAAAGGCGAGTTGGGCTTTCACCTTTAACCTGCTCAGCCATAGACATAATAGCACCTGGTTTTTGAACCGCTGTTAATACATCATCAAGGGTAATAAGAGGTTCTTGATCGGACTCGATAAAGTTTACAAAAGCCTCCGCAATGAGTTTGCCTACGTTACCACGGATAACATTCATAAATACGTCTCGGCTATAGCTTGTTCCCTCTTGGTTTTTATAAATCCTATATAGACCAGACACGCGTTCAAAGGAACGAGGTGTAGCATCGATATCATCTTCGTGACGTTGATTTAAATATTCTGGATAAGAAGAAATGAATTCAATAACCTTTTCTTCAATGCCTGCACCAATAGCCCAATCAATCCATTGCATATAATCAGCATTCATGTAAAGCCATACGAAACGGTTTTGTTGTGCCGGGTCCATGTCAATTGTTTGGTAATCAAAGGAATCCTCAGGGTTCATAGCTGCGATAATGCGCACTTGATCACTTAAGGAGAAACCATTGATTTCACGGTTTAAGATAAGGTTCATCAACTCTTGTTGCACCGCATGTTCCGCACGGTTAATTTCATCGATAAAAAGTAATACATGGCGGCCTTGGTCTACAGCTTGTGCCACATGTTCCAATGTATGATGCACAGCGTATACTGTAGTTTTCACATCCCGTCTATTGCCATGACCATCCGTATGAGTCACCGTTTCTACTGTAGGCAAGCCACCAATTTCACCTTCTTTTAAGAGGTTTCCGTCAATAGTTACTAATTCCCAATTATGTACCTCTGCAACGCGTGATGCGAGAGAGGTTTTACCAATACCAGTCTCACCAACGAGCAAGGGCACTTGATTAGCAGCAAGCACTAATTCAACGCTTGCCATTGTATCTATAAAGTTCATTACATCTCCATTCTAATATTTCAAATATTCGCCTACTGCGATTTTCTTAACAGTTCTAGTACCATACATATCAATAAGTGACAATATATCAATAGGCCATTTTGATTGACGTCCACCGATAGCTTTATTGTTGATTAACTCGCGTATATAGTCTTCATCAACTGTATCGCTGGAAATAGCATCTACAATTATAGCTTTGATTTCGTCTACTGTAACACCCAATGTATTAGGTATATAACCGACAATAGCCGCACTTACCTTAAATAGATGCAAGGCCAAGTCCTTAGTGAGGGTTGTAATCTGCCGCATTGCCTGTGGATCTTGCTTTACTGCTGCTTCTAGTACAGCTACGCTAGGCTCATCAATGTAGCGCAAGGCTAAGTAACTCTCTTGCACGGCTTGTAACTGCACAACCTCGCTTGGAGCATTGATATATTGTAAGGCATCATAATTCGCCTTCACCGCTTCTAATTGCAATTCTTCAGATGGGTTTGCAATATAGCGAATAGCCCAGCCTGATTGAGCTAACGCGCTTTGAATTAATGTATCAGACGGATCGCTGATGTATTCTAAAACCGCCCAATCTTTTTCCACTAAGGCTTTTAACAATTCTTCTGTAGGATTTTCAACGAATTGTATAGCTCGTGGTGCTTGTGAAAGCGCTGTTTCAATAACCTTTTGAGTAGGTTCTTTAATATATTGTAACAGCATGCCGTTTTGCCCCACACATGTAAGTTGCATAGCTTCTGTAGGATTTGGAATATTTCGAATCCCATGTGGGTTATTCATCAGCGCCGTTATATATTGTTCCTCTGTCATAATAACCTTCATTTCTATATAAAAAGGCCATACGAATACGTATGGCCTATACTGAATTCTATTCTTATTATATCATATTTTTTCGATGTAGTTATATATCTTTCGTATACATACTACTCCGTTAATGCATCTAAATCAGAATTATTCCCAATGACTAATAATTTATCATCTTCACCGAGAATGGTAATCGGGTTTGGTGGAACTTCTAAATCCTCACCGCGTCTTATGCCTACTGCATTAAGATTATATTTCTCACGCAGATTGGAGTCCTTTAAATTAGCCCCCACCAAGAATGACGGTACTTTAACTTCTATGAGACTAATATTTTTAGATAGTTGCAAATAATCCATTACATGATCTCTAGTTAAAAATTGTACAAGGCGTAATGCCATATCATATTCAGGGTAAATCACTTGATCTACACCTATTTTATGAAGCATTTTACCTTGTATATTATTTTCAGCCTTGGCCACAATTTTAGGTGCATCTAACTCTTTAAGAAGCATAGCTGTCATTAAATTAGCTTGAAGATTGCCACCTATAGCCACAACAACCATATCAAACTGGCTTAGCGCCAATGCTTTGATTGCCTCTTCATCAGTTGTATCTGCAACTATAGCATGTGTTATAAATGGTGAAATTTTCTGTACAACTTCTGGATCAATATCTACACCTAATACCTCATGATCCATGGAAGCTAACATCTTGGCAACAGTGCCACCAAATTGACCAAGACCTATTACTGCTATCGTTTTATGTTTCATATATGCCCCCTTTTATATTCAATCTAATCTGTTTTTATAACAATACACGCTCTTCTGCATAGCTAATTGGTTTAGTCGGTGCCGTTCTTAACGCCCAAGTACCAATAACAGTCATAACCCCTACACGCCCCGTAAACATGACAAGCATCAACACCCATTTACTACTTTCAGATAAATCAGGTGTAATCCCCGTCGAAAGACCTACGGTCCCAAAGGCAGAGGTTACCTCAAAAAGTAGTCGAATAAAGTTATACGGCTCATCCCAAGCCAAATAGCAAGTAGCAAATAAAACAAGAAGGATAGATAAAAAGATTATCCCATTTGCCTTAAGGACAGTAAGCAACGAAATACGACGTTCAAAAATCTCTGTATCAGGACGGTTATTAAATAATGTACGCGATGCTAGAAAAGCGACAGCAATAGTACTAATTTTAACACCGCCTCCTGTGGAGTTAGGGCCTGCCCCAATAAACATAAAAATGATGGTAATAAACAGAGTAATTGGATGCAAATCATTATAATCTACAGTTGCAAGACCTGCCGTACGAGGGGTAATCGATTGAAATAGAGCAGCCATGACCTTATTCCATATAGGTAAAGGACCAAAAGTTTTGGGATTCGCCCACTCAACTCCCAAGAAAATAATAGTCCCTAAAAGGATGAGCGCCGTTGTGCCAACTAACATTATTTTTGTGTGTAGTTTTAAATCTACAAAACGTCGTAGCTTGCGATGCGACCAAATATCAAAGGTTGCGAGATATCCGAAACCACCTATTACAATAAGGGCCATTGTATTTATATTAAATAATACATCGCCCACCATGGCATAAGGTAGATCATTATCAAAGAATATAAATCCTGCGTTACAAAAGCTGGAAATAGATTGCATAATCCCCGTATATAAAGCAGCATCACCAATATAGGGATATAGCTGAATAGTATAGATAATACCACCAATAATTTCAACACAGAAGGTATAAATAGTTAGTTTCTTCGTAATATGTAGAAGCCCTTCCATGCCATCTTGCCCTACATCCTCTGACAAAAGCACGCGATTTTTTAGACCTACCCGTCGCCCTAATACTAGAGCAATAATAGTGGTAAACGAAACAATCCCCAATCCACCTAATTGGATAAGGATTACCATGACGATTTTGCCAAACAAGGACCAATGATAATAGGTATCTACTGTCGTCAAGCCTGTTACAGAAACACAAGATACTGCGGTAAAAGCTGCATCCACAAGCGTTGTACTATTGCTTTGAGCATTTGATATGGGCAACATAAGTAATATCGTCCCTATAGTCATGGCAGCCAAAAAGCTAAGGGCTAATAGACGATAAGGATTTTGTTGCATATATTGCTGAACTTGATTTTTTGAAATATTTTGCCACATAACCGTAGTCCTATCCTATAAGTTCCTGCACTGACTGTAACGTTGGTAGTGGACTTCGCCCGCCTATGCCTTGTGTATTTAAAGAAGCTACCGCAGATGCAAAAATAGCGGCCTTCTCTAAATCGGAGTGCGCACAATGTTTGATCAACTCTACAGCACGTATAGATGCACCGTGAGACTTACTCGTTGAAATCGTTTCTTGCCCCTTCATATGATTAATTATATGTGCTAAATTAGCTAAAAAAGCACCATGAAAGCTATCCCCTGCCCCCGTAGTATCTACTATACTTTTCTGCGGGAATGGCTCACAACGATACGCTGTACCATTAGGCCATACAAAATAGCTACCATTAGCCCCATCCGTAACACCTGCAATTAAAGCACCACGGTCATGAATGATACGACAAGCATCTTCTAAATTAGTTGCGCCCGTATATTTTTCAGCATAGTCGCGAGCTACGATAACAATATGACTATCTTCTGTAATAGCCTTCATATCTTCATCGTAACGCTGAGCACCACCATCTAAAGAAATGATAGTCCCTGCCTCTTTCGCTACAGCCATAGCAGAACGCATGAGTTGGCGATGTCGACCATTAATATGCAAAATATAAGCGTCTTCTATCAATTGCTTATGAACCTCTAAAAAATCGGGCTCAGTTGCAGTAGATCGTTCAAAAAATACAGCACGCTCACCAGTGCTTTGTTTTACAAGAATTGTGGCAACACCACTCTTAGCACCTCTTTCAACTTGAATTGCATTTGTATTAACATTGTATTTTTCAAAGTCATCTAATATGTGACGACCTACCATATCGTCACCGATACTATCAATCATAGCCGTACAAGCACCATATTTTCCGGCCACCGCTAGTGCTGTAGCCACTGGTCCACCACCATCGGTAGTAGACGATACGACTTGCTGTACCTCACGGCCCGTTGGATAATGATCCACAACTATAAAACGGTCTAATGTACTAGCACCGATGCCTACGATATCTATATTTTTTTGAGGAAATGTACTCATACTAACCTCCTAAACCTTTTATTAGCTATACAAGCCATATCACTTCACATCTTATAGATTCACTATCTTACTTATGGGTTTATGACTTTAACAACAATTTGTTTTTTATTGTCCTTATAGACTTATACATCTATTCTTATACATCTATTGTTATACTTTTTAAAGTCATGTAAGTCTTATACCTACAGAATACCTTTCGCTCTATAAAAAGTAAACCCCAGACCGAAGTCTGGGGCTACTTTGTACTACAAATAGTACGTATATGTCACGTAATATGTCTTGTATATTATATGTTGGTTATTGGAAGAGGTTGTTAGAATTGAGGTGTAACATAACAGTTTAAGACATCATACGCTCCATCATATATTCAATCTCATCAGCACTCAAATTGTACATAGCTAGTACCATTCGTTCTGCTGCTTCCCCAGAAGCACCGCTCTTTGCAATTTCAGCTTTCGCCTTAGCAATGAGAGCTTCTTTACGTTGGGCTTCAGAATCTTCATCAGTTGGCACAGAAATATTAGCTTTACCTTGACCAATGCCACGTACCTCTTGATTAGGATTGTCTTTAGAAGTTGTTTTTGTATCTTGTGCAGCTACTGCTTCTACAGCAAAGGAGTTCTTACCAGTCAGGATATATTCAACGGCTTCTAATGTACTTTGTGTAAGATTTACAGTCCAGAATTCACCTGCTGCAGTCAATTTATAAAGTAAACCATTATAGGCAACAAGACCGCGTTTTTCCCATAATTTATAGAGCCAGTTCAATTCATCTAGTCTTGAATCCAGTTTTACTAAACTCATAATATTGAGGAACCCTTGTTCTAATTGACTTACTACTTGGTTTACGATAGGTTGTAAATCACTTTGTTTCATAAGGGCCATAAATGGTTTTTC
>OGFR01000461.1_pt1 | contig 32273 bp, 31 predicted proteins | sample 1571001 | NCBI WGS metagenome assembly OGFR01 (sample SAMEA2582064, study PRJEB24529) | metagenome | biome: Human gut stool | place: China | collected 2011 | reverse complement strand
ACCAGGGGCCTCCGCATTGATGGAACGGATCAGATTTTTGATTGCTTCGCGATTTGTGTGACCGTCCATCGGACAGGGATTTTTGCAGACCGGAAGCTGATACTTGTTCCGGAAGCCTTTTACATCGGCCTCGGAAACCAGCATCAGCGGCCGAATGACGGTAAGGTCTGTGCGGTCTAAATGGGTAACCGGTGGAAATGCATAGAAACGTCCCTCATAGAGAAGAGACATCATTGCAGTTTCGATGATGTCGTCCTTATGGTGGGCATAAGCGATTTTATTGCATCCAAGTTCCATGGCTTTCTGGTTTAGCGCGCCTTTTCTCATCTTTGCGCAGAGAGAGCATGGATTTGTTTCTTTGCGGATGTCGAAGAGGATTTTTCCAATCTCGGTGGTCACAATCTCGTAAGGAATGTGAAAGCTGCTGCAAAGCGCCTGAATTGGTCCAAGGTTCATAGGTTCCAGTCCGAGATCTACGGTAATGGCAGATAATGTAAAGGGAATCGGATAGAATTTCTGAAGACTGGCGAGACCATACAGCAAGGTAAGGCTGTCTTTGCCGCCGGAGATTCCTATCGCTATGTGATCTTTTGCTTCAATCATATGATATTGGTCAATGGCCTGACGCAGCAGGCTGAGTAGTTTTTGAAGTTTCATCTTTTTTATACGAGGATCCTTTCTCTAAAACGTAAGACTATCTTACCACAAAAAAGCTTCTGCGTCACACTTATCTTTATTGAGCAATGTTTCTCATCTAACGAATATGAAATTGACAATCGAAGTTCTACTCTCTATACTAAATCCGTTATTGAAGTTAGCGTTTGCTAATTTTAGAGATGAAATTGCGTAATGGAAGGGGAAGAGAAATGAGAAATCGCAAGATTCAAAAACAGGCGTTTGCTGTATGTCTGGCTATTATGACTGCAGCCCAGACAATGACTGGTTACGGCGCGACGATCACAGCCGGGGCGGCACCGGATCATGGAAGCTGGGTCCGTGAGGGGCAGAACTGGAAATACCAGGCAGCAGATGGAAGCTTTGCAAAGGGGTGGATTCATACGGCATCCGGCTGGTATTATTTAGATCCGGATACCGGAGTTATGAAAACAGGAAAAGCTGTTATCGATGGAAAACAATACTATTTTGACCAGCAATCCGATGGCCTTGAGGGAAGAATGCATACCGGATGGATCAAAGATGAGGCAGGTGACTGGTATTTCTACAGTACAAATGCAGATGTAACCGAGGGTGCTATGGTATCCGGATGGCAGTGGATTGATGGCAGATGTTATTATTTTGAGTCGGAATCCGGTGAATGCCCTGGAAAAATGTTTACGGACGGAACGACGCCTGACGGCTATCAGGTAAATCAGGATGGCGCATGGCTGGATGAAAACGGCAAGATTCAGGAACGCCCTGGACAGGGATATACAGGGATGAGCGGACAAAACAGAGTCTCTGGCAGTACGCAGACAAGCAGTGGCGGTTCTTCAGGCGGTGGATCCGGCAGCAGTTCTAGTGGATCCGGTAGTAGTTCGAATGGATCCGGAAGCGGTTCAAATGGATCCGGCAATGGTTCAGGCTCTTCTTCCGGAAATACGAACAGCAATCCATCATCTCCTGATACTTCAAATGGACAGGATGAACAGAAGAGTTCCCTTCTTCTGGAAAGCCAGACCAGAGTAGTAGATCTTGGCTGGAGCCAATACGTGTCAGTTGCTTTCGCAAAAGGATATTCTCTGAATAACTGCAGAGTCATGATCGATGGAGTTGATGTCACAGAGGCAATGACTCCGGTGGATACGGACGGTACCATTGCAAAATGGGAGCTGACGGTTTTAAATCCTGGCAGCATTACTGCGATGGATCAGGAAGGCCATGCACAGACAGTGTCTCTTGGAGGCAGTCAGAATGGTTCTGGCACGATTCAAGTGAGAAAGCATACAGCACCTTCTGCATTTCTTGCGCATGGATCTGTTAATGTATGGGATTATCATCTGACCAATTATGATGATCATGGTCAGGTTCGTGTGAAGCCGTCAACAACTACTTTTTCGCTCGGACAGAAAAAAGATGAGATCCGGTATTATGCGCCGAAAGCAGAATTGAAGGACGATGAGACAGCAGACAATGTATATCATGTCAGTGGTGAAGCCATCGTGATGTTTAACTATACATCTGAGGCAGATAAACAGTGGTTTGACAGTATTTCTGATGTGGATCTTGTTTCCGGAAACGGAAATAAAAATACGATCAATGCGGATCTGACATGGAGCAGTGATCTTGCGGATCATCACGGAAAAACGGTTGGACAGATCACCGTGCCGCTTGGACAGACGAACTTTTATTCCAATGGCTTGTATTATCTTCGTGTAAAATCAGGAAATACGGATACGCTGATTCCGATCGAGGTTGTAAACGGCACGGCACCTTCCATGATCTTAAGTGAAGCCGGTGCGATCGTCAGCGGGAAAAATCTTCATTTTACAGTTCAGAATATGACGTACGGAGCAACGATGCCGGTGAATCGTGTAGAGCTGAAACGCCCGGACGGAACTACAGAGGATCTGGAAAAGATTCGTGACTGGTATCTGATCGGTGACAGCTTTGTTCTTTATAACGACGAATCTGCCACAAACGGCAGAAATAACATTCCGGTTCCGGGTAAATATACCATCACAGTTCATGCTACCGGATTTAAGGATATGTCTTACACCTTTACGGTATCTGACGCAGCAAGTGCGGTCCGTGAAGAAGAACATGCATCCTATACACTTGCCGCAGTGGATGCCATCTCCAGTGCAACGGTCAGCGGCGGAAGCAGCAGCGGAAGTTCTGACGGATCAGACGGTGGAAGCACTACGATGACTGCTGACCTGATTTTTGATGCGGATCTTCTCGCAAACGCGCTGATCTTAAGCAAGCTCCAGGTTGAAAATGAAGCTGCTGATGCGATTGCAGATCGCTGGTTATCCGATATGTCTGGTTACGATGCGGTTATTGGCGAGGACAGAAAAACCTTTTACAGCTTTAAAGCATACCGGGATGCAGTAGAGCAGGCAAAGAATGCCGGAACTTATTTAAGCTTTGCGGATTATTTAGCAGCAGGAAATGCAGAGACAACTCCAAATCGTCCTTATGCAGTGAAATATGTACTGGAAGATAACCTGCTTGGTGAGACACAGATGAATGGCAATTACCTTGGAAAAGAGGCTCCTGTGATTCATTTGACGGATGAGACCGGAAATACGATCACGGAGATCAAAGAAGGAACGGATGTTTATCTTTCCTGTGAGGATCTTGCTTATCTTCAGACTGTAGCGGAGGAGGCGAAGCTTTATGTTAATGGAGATTATCAGGAGCTTTCCAACACGAAATATGCATTAACAGAAAGTGGTCGTTTATTGCGGCTGGATGCAGATGTGTTCCGTCTTGAAAAGGACAGTAATACGCTTGTGATCAAGCTGGATGGCTATCAGGACAATACAGTTTCGGTACCGGTTGTAAAGGATAAAAAGGATGTTCATCTGTCGGTAGAGGAGAATCTGAAAGTTGGCGATGCAGTGATCCTTACAAATGATGCAGACGAAAGCGGAGATATCTGGAAGTATATCACAAAGGTATCATTGAAAAAACCAGACGGAACCGTGAAAAACATTCTTCCGGATGGGCAGGAGAGCATCTGGGAAAAAGTTGGTTACAGCATCAGTGAGGAACAGAAAAATCAGCTGATCCTTGGAAAAGATCTGTTTGATACGGAAGGTGAATACGAAGTAACGATCGAAGCTGCATATTATGAAAACCAGACGATCACCTTTGAAATTTCAAAAGCGGACCAGACGGATCCTGGTGAAGCGAAGGAGCCGCCGGCAGCAGTAGATGGGGAAGACAGCTGGAATATGGGGGCATATACCTTCCGGTTTGGTACAGACTTCTGTGACTGGATCAAAAATATCAGTGATGTAAGCGTCAATGGTAAGCCATACGAAAAAGGAAGCTATGTTTATGGGTCTGCCAAGTATACGATTTCGGAGACGGATGGTTTTGTTATGCTCGGAAATCAGAAAATCACGGAAGATAATAATAAAATTGTAATTTCAGCAGCAGGATACGAGGACTTGACCTTCTGTATTGACAAAACAGGAAAACTGGTAGACGAAACGTCGGATCCGGATACAGAAAATAAGGAAACGCTTGCAAAACCTGTTGAAATCAAGGGTATCACCGATGGATTCGGACTTGTGTTTGATGATGCAGAGTGGTTTAACAAGATCACTTCTGTTACGGTTAATGGAACTGGGTACACAAAAGTTAATTATGATTTAAACAGTAATGAATATCGCACAAGCTGGATCCTGAAACAGATCTCATTAAGCAATTCTGCTTTTGAGAATTCTGAGAAAAACGAAGTCGTTATTGAGGCAGAGGGTTATGAAGCTCTGACTGTGACGATCACGCTGGATCAGAATGGAAAGATTTCCGACGGTTCGAACGGTGATATCGGTAACGAAGATGGTGAGGAAAAGGCAGCGCCGGAAGTCAGTGCCACTGCAAAAGAAAATTTGTATGACTGTTATACAGTAACATTAAGCGGTGAAGAATTAGATGACTGGTTCGCTGCTATGAAATCAATCACCATAAATGGCACGGAACTTACCGCAGTTTCTTATTCCTGGGATCTGGATCAGAATAAATATCTTCTTAAACCAAATGATCGCGAGATTTGCATTGGTAAGAATTCCCTTACTGAGAGTCAGAACGAAATCGTAATTTCAGCAGATGGTTATGAAGATCTGATCTTCATTCTTGATAGTGATGGAGCACTCATTGCTGAAGAAGATTCAGAGGCAGCAATCATGTTGGTCTCTGATGAGGAAGAAGCAGAAGAAGATGATCGGATTCTTGATGAAGATACGATCATTTCTGATGACAGCGATGAAAAAGTCACAGACCAGGACAGAGTGGATTCTGTTGAAGGCAACGACGCGGAAGTTGAAAAGAAACAGACAGATGCTGCAGAATCGAAGATTACCAATGATAGTAAATCAAATCAGCTGACAGTTGAGAACGATGCTGAGGAAGATGCAGAGGAAGTCAAGAAAGACACGTTAGTGGATGATGACTCTTCCTCAGAAGAAGCCCAGAATCCGGATACGGAAGACAACAAAGACACAGTAGCAATCACCGAGGATAAAGCAGAAGAGCAGGAAGTATAGTATGATGCTCTGATGTTTCGGAAAACGGAGTGTATGACTCATGACATGGGTTATACACTCCGTTTTTCATTTATGTGATTATATAGTGTTGGATTTTGAACCATCTTACAAATTTATTACGCGGTGATTAAGCTTTGCTTTTGGACATTGAGGTATGAATAGGCAGAATATATAATGAATTTGAAAAGGTATTACAATTAAAATCAAGTTGATATTGGAGGTGTATTCTATGAAGAAAAATCGCACGTTGATCATTCTGCTTGCGGTGAGTACATCACTTCTGATCAGCAGTTGCCAGAAATCTGATAAAACAGAGGCGAACCGAATTGTGTCGACAAAAGCATCCCTGGAAGAGTCAGTGGAAGATACGGCAGCAGATAAATCAGAAGAGTCTGCAGCAGATAAAACAGGAATAACAGACTCGTTCAAGCTTCAGTATAAAATTGGTTTATCAAAAGGAAATACCGAGGGAATGGAAATCTATTCCTCATGTTCATTTACGTACGATGAAAAAGAATTCGTTGTTTCGACCCTTGTTCCGAAAGATATGCTGGAACAAGGTGAACTGATGTTAGATGACCAAGGCCATGTTTTGATCCAGATTGTTTGTCAGAATGATTCCTACATTTTATTTGATGATACAGTTCAGCTTGGTATCCCGGAAGCTGATGTATGGACAGATGAACAGGATAACCTGCATGTTGTACTTAGAGACATCCGGACAGCAAAGTATCAGGTGACAGATTTTATCTATGATTCAGAAAATAAGGAATGGGTTGGCAGCGATCTATTACATGCAGATGGAATCAATTATATGGGAACAATCGGTAAGTAGCTTTCTAACTATTCGTTAAACTATTCTTTCGCGAATAGTTGGAAATAGCAAAGGAACACTGCTGTTCAGTCCATGCGGCTGGCGGCGTGTTCCTTTTGTATTATTTTGGAATATCGATAATAATTCCATTGGCTATGTGTGGCAATGCACTGCTATTAAGGATTCGTGAAAAGAATAAGGTATATATCAGAAATGCCAATGCGACAATTACTTGTGCTGTTATGATGATACCTTTAATTACTCGACCAATGACATGAAATAAATCACCTATGGTAATTGCTCCAGGAGGTAAATCTGGGTGTCGGTTCACTGGTTCATTCTCATAGATATATGTTGGTCTATGGTTTTTATCTGGCTTTACGTGAATTATCATACTTTTCCCCTTGCTGCAGCAACTATTGCGTACACAATTTAAACGCTGCAGCCTTTTATTGTCAGATTATTTACTCCATATGGATGGAACCGCTATTCCCGATGATAACGTTATTGCTGTTCTTCACACTGGTAGCGTTCTGCTCCATATCTCGTTTGATTAATTCGTTTACGTAGGCGTTAAGGGACTTATAGCCTTTGCCTTTCCAGTACTCTTCTATGATTTCCTTCTGACCTTTCGGAAAATTAATACTTACACGGTCATATGCGTTTTTATTGAAGTCATTTTTATATTTCGTTGCGTTAAACTCGCCCATGTCTCCCTCTATACATCTTGTGCAAGATGCTTAATAAAATAGTAAATATCTTGTGTAAGATGCCAATATACATCTTGCGCAAGATATATTATACTATAGTTGTCGATAGGACAGAGGACGTAGCAATGAGAACTGCACTCTCGTGTACAAGCAGTAGCAATGAGAACGCCGTCTTTCCTGTCGATGGTTGCAAATTCATTCTACCAAATATGGTAGCATGAAGCAAGCGCTTTCGGACGAAAGGCTTGTTATGTTGTAGTTAGCTATTAGTGGCGGTTGTCTGAACGCTGGGAAGTATACAGACGGTCACGCGTGATAGTCGGATGGGTTGATGGAAATGCCCCATTCGCCACATTGAAAATAAAATAAACCCTCTCACGAAAGGAGAAAACACTATGAGTAAACTTGTAGGATACAGACGATTTACGTCTAAGAAGAACGGAAAAGACTATTGTGTAGCAGAGATTGAAACCCCTTTCAATCCTCGTGAAACTGCATCCGGTGCTGTTGGTTGCAAAACTGAACAGATTTTCATGCCGGAGGAACAGTACGATTTCTTAAAGCCGGAACATATCGGCAAAGAAGTTAAGCTTGACTACGAGCTTTCCGGTGGTCGTGCCTATCTCGTCAATGTGACTGTGAAATGATTACAGTAACATTCAACGAAGCTTCTCTCTCACTGGCTTCTGTATCAGATGCCAGTGAAGAAGATGAAGTGGAACTTATCAATGACTTAGAAGCTACTGGGTCTGAACTTGGTTATGCTGACCAGATAACGGACATACAGTCCTTAATGGTGCTTAACATATTTTCAATGGGAATCCTCGCCGGATTGGTGATGGGCGCGATACTCTGGAGGATGAGTAGATGATGGAGGAAATGATTGAACTGTATGCCGCTGGTGTAGGTTGTGGCGTTTTGCTCTCATTTATCCCTTTTGCGTTTGGCGCGGTTATCAAGCTGGCGTTGGATATCATGAAGAAAGGGGGATGCTAATATGGGACTTGTTTTAGCAAATGAAGCTGGTACTATCGCGACTGTAACTGGTGCATTAACTACTGGTATTACTACCATCGCAGGTGATGCAATGAGTGCTGTCGGTTCCGTAGTTCCGGTTGCACTGCCTATCATGGGCGCGATTGTTGTAGTCGGTATCGGTATCAAGGTGTTTAAAAAAGTAACTGGTCGCTAATCGGCGGTGGCTGGATTATTACAAATTCATTTGATGGGGGTGTGGGACTGGTTCTCATACCCCTGTTTCCATGTTAGGGGGTACAATGAAGAAATCATTAAAACGTGCGCTGGCTCTCCTGCTGGCGTGTACAATCGTTATTGGCTCTGTATACAATACACGACAAAAAGCCTACGCTTCTGCTTCTACAATCATTGCTGGCGGCGGTGCCGCCGCGGTCGGTGTAGAGGTCGCGTTTCCGTATCTGCTTGCAATCACTGGCGTTGTTGCCGCTGGTGCCGCTGGTGTTGAACTGTACAAAAATCGCGACAAAATAAAAGAATGGGGTTCTGCTCAGTTTGGCAAGTTCAAGAAGTGGGTCAATGATAACCTTGGTGAACTGGGATGGTATGCAGACGCGGCGGCGGCTGGGGTTGCTATAGCGAAATGGGGTGATAAGCTTGGAAAAGGAACGCTTGATAAATCCGATCCTACATGGTCGGCTTATAAAAAATGGGTCGAAAAAGATGTGTGCAACGATACCGGAACGGGTGCAGAAAATGAGTATATCGGAAAGGACGCAACGCTTACAACGGTAGATGGTAGCGCGTATATAACAAACGTAACGATTGAGAATCCGATTGAAGAACAGGCGTTTTTTTCATTAAGTTGTGATAAAAACCCTTATATGTATGGAATTGTTACAAAAAACATAGATGCCGTTATGGTAAAGACGAGGACGCCGGAAAGTGGTAGCGCAAAAGTAAATAGGTACGCTGTTCAAAGGCTATACGATATGAGCGGGGCGTTTACTGGATGGTATTTTGCATACACAACGTATGAACGATCGAATAATTATGACAGTCTTACGTTACCGAACTATATAGATAATTTCGATACAGTAAATTTGACTTGGGCGAATAAACAAAAACAAGCGGCAACAATCGCGGCTAATAGTATGGTTACCATTCTGGAAAATGGCGAGTTAGGCGGCGAGGGTACGAGGGAATACACCTATGTTGGCGGCCTTGCTCCCTCTCTCGGCGGTGCTGGTGTCTTAGATGGTGACTGGGATGTGGTCGGCGTTGGCGAAAAGGAAGACGAAAAAGAAACGAAGCTCCCGTGGGTCGGTTCACCGGATTTAGACCATACTATCAGCGATGTTGTATCCGGTGAAAAGACATGGACGGATGTGCTTGACAAGGTAGGCGTGGGAGTTATCGACCGTACCGAAGAAGGAAGCAAGGTTATAGACGAAGATGGAGTAACTACAAAAGACTGGGTCTATGCAGATTCTACAACTAAGGTTCCAGATATCACGATACCGAACGAGGGCGAGGTATCAAAAGAACTGAAAAACTACACGTTTGCCGGACTGGAAAAGATATTTCCGTTCTGCTTGCCATTCGACATGATAGATTTCATCAAGGTGCTGGACGCAACGCCACAAGCACCACACTTTAAGTACGCGTTTCCCTATCCGACCACAAGCGGCATGAAAACATTTGAGATAGATATAGACCTTTCGCCGTTTGACTCGGTGGCTGAGTTGCTTCGTGATATGGAGTGCTTGCTCTTTATCATGGGTCTGATTCTGGTAACGCGTTCACGCATGATAAGGGGGTAAACATATGCTTGCATTTTTCAGCGAAATGATGACGGCATTTGCGGCGGCACTGGCTAAGGTACTTCCGCTTTCGCCGTTCCAACAATGGATTAAGGCGTTCGGGAGTCTGCCGTACTTAGGTTATCTTAACTGGTTTCTTCCGGTCGCATCATTCATTAAAATCGGTCTGGCGTGGCTTACGTGCATTGGACTGTTTTATCTGTACTCTGTTGCTATGCGCTGGGTTAAGTTGATTGGAGATTGACACATGATTTATTTATACAGCGGAACACCTGGAAGTGGCAAGTCTTTGCATACTGCCAGAGTCATAAAAAACACATTGATGATGAACAAACCAGTGCTTGCAAACATTCCCATCAATACAGACCTGTGCAAGCATCCGGAACGGTTTCTATATATTCCGGATGCGATGCTCAAGCCGTCCGCATTGGTGGAATACAGCAAACAGCACTTTAAAGACCGTCCGGTCAAGGAGGGCGAGATACTGCTAATCGTGGACGAAGCGCAACGCATGTTTAACGCGCGTGACTGGTCGAAGTCCGACCGCGCCGGATGGAATGAGTTTTTCCAGCTTCATCGTCATTATGGCTACGACATTATCCTTGTGGCACAGTTCGACCGGATGTTAGATAGACAAGTACGGTCTGTCATCGAGTATGAGCAGATACACCGGAAAGTATCTAACTATGGTTGGCGTGGCTGGCTCCTGTGCGCTATGATGGCATCTCCGTGCCTGTTCGTAGCGGTCAAGATGTGGTATCCCATGAAAGAACGTGTAAGCAGTGAGTTCTTCCGGTACAGCCGTAAGCTAGGGCGGCTGTATGATACCTACATGACATTTCCGGCGGTTTCTGAAAAAGAATCATAAAAGGGGTGGTGGCTTGTCTGCCGCTGGGGGTCAGGGGGTCCCTAGCGGCGGACGAGATACCACCCTAGAAACCTATGCGCGGGTGCCCTCTGGGCGCGCATGAATACCCATACCTCAGCCGCGGTGACTCTCTCGCTGTCCGGTGCTCGGTCGGTCTGCCAGTACACTTCCATCCGGTTTTCTCTGATTGCCCATAGTGCCAGCAAAGCGGCGGCTTCTGTTCCTAGTGGTAGCCGCAAGGCGTAACGGTGCTGTGTGGGCTTTTCGTGGGGAAGTTGGGGTTAGTATTACCCCCAACTTCTGTGACATCGCTGGAAAGCCTTATGGAATCTAGCTTTTCCTCTTGTCACACGAAATTGTGACTTCTGTGACATGTGACAAATACAAAAGGACGGTGAAAAATATGGGTGACGAAAAAGATACGCGCTCTCGTAAATGGCAAATAACAATAAACAATCCGAAGGAAAAAGGATTGACGCATGAAGAAATATGTAAACGTGTCGGTGATATGCGCGGTATATTATACTGGTGTATGGCGGACGAGATAGGTGATGAGGGAACATATCACACACATATTTATTTACATGGTGTCAATGCTATTCGCTTCTCTACTATCAAGGGAAAATTTGATGGTGGACATTTTGAAATGGCAAAAGGTACGGCACAGCAAAATAAGGACTATGTAGCAAAAGACGGTAAATGGTTAAATGACCGGAAACACGAAACGTGTGTGGATGGGTCGTTTTATGAGGTTGGCGAGTGCCCAATAGAACGACAGGGAAAGCGCAATGATTTAGATGATTTATATGCAATGATTAAGGAGGGATTAAGCAACTACGATATCCTTGAACAGAACCCCTCTTTCATGCTTAATCTCGATAAGATTGAGCGCGCAAGACAGGTTGTCAACGAAGAACGGTATCGGCACGACTGGCGCGAACTGGATGTAACATACATATACGGAACGACCGGAACCGGAAAAACACGAGGAGTTATGGAGCGTTACGGATACGAGTCTGTATTTCGTGTCACAGACTATCTGCATCCGTTCGATAACTACAAGGGTCAAGACGTGATAATCTTCGAAGAGTTCCGCTCTTCTATCCGTGTTGCGGACATGCTTAACTATCTGGACGGATACCCTCTTGAACTGCCGTGTAGATACAACAACAAAGTCGCTTGCTTCACAAAGGTCTATATCATCACGAATATACCGCTGTCGGAGCAATACACGAACGTGCAAAAGGAATCACCGGAAACATGGCTCGCGTTTCTGCGGCGTATCGGTCATGTGGTGCAGTACAAAGCGCATGACATTCTTACGCATAACGTGCGGCTTCTGGATGATGGCTTCATTGAACTGCTGGACGATGATAAAACGCCATATGACAAAATCAAGGTATCTGACGTGAACAAACTGTGATACCGACTATTCGCGAAAGAACTGTTGTCGCAAATAGTTGCGAACCGTGCCGCCGTCCGGCGGGTGGATTCTATGTCCGGCGGCTCGCAACTACCACTTCCTTGACATGCTTACAGCATGACGTTTTCGCGAAACATGTGTGCACTTTCGCGAATAGTTGGAAATAGCAAAGGAACACTGCTGTTCAGTCCATGCGGCTGGCGGCGTGTTCCTTTTTATTATACTCCTTTTTGCGTATGCTATATGCTATTCCAGACAGCTTTCCGTGTCGTATACCTTTCCCTCTTTCATTACAAATGCGCAGTCCAGCAATGCTCTCGTGTCGTGCATGAGATCCCGTTTCCATGCAGAAATATCGGCATATTTTCCCGGCTCTATGGTTCCGATTTTATCGGATAACTGTAATATATCCGCATTGACGGATGTCGCGGCCTTTAATGCGGCAAACGGATCCATTCCGCTGTTTAACCAGGCTTCGTATTCATAACCACTTTCATAATTCTGGTGATTTGCCACAAAATCGGTTCCATAGCCCAGTTTGATCTTACTGCTGCAGATTACTTCCCGTCCTGCCTGAAGCGCATCCTTATACAGTTCCAGCTTCCGGCGGAATTCCGGCTGTTTTTTCTTGATTTCTTCCGGATCATAATGAACCGCTTCCTCGTATGGACAGAAGGTCGGGACCAGGTACAGGCCCTTTTCTTCGATGAGCTGCGCGGTTTCCCGGTTCATCAGGCTTCCGTGCTCCATGCCGTCGATGCCGAAGGCAATCAGCTTCTGCATCAGCTCATTCGTGTATACATGAGCCGTCACGGTTTTTCCAAGGGCATGGGCTGTATCCATGATGGCCTTTAATTCCTCATCGTTGAGCTGCTGCTGGATCGGCGTATCATAAGGCGTGAAGAAACCGCCTGTGGCCATGATCTTCAAAAAATCTGAGCCGTATTTTACCTGTTCCCGCACGGCATTGACAAAATAGTCCTTTCCGGCACCCAGAGTCAGGCGTTCCTGCTGAAGCTTCTGGGATAACAGCGGATTTCTGGCAAAGCCCTGGCTGAGATCTCCGTGGCTTCCGGCAGAACAGAGAAACATCGGTGCTGCCACAATGCGGCTTCCCGGAAAATATCCCTGCTCAATGGCCCGTTTTACATCCAGAACTCCGTATCCATTGCTGGTAATGCCGCCCACGTGGCGCACCGTGGTAAATCCTCTGCACAGTGCCTTTTCCGCGCAGCGCGCGATTGCCAGGGTTTTGGCTTCCTCACTCTGGGTGTATACTTCCTCCCGCACCGTATGCCAGTCAAAATAATCCATATGCATGTGGGCATCAATCATTCCCGGAGTCACCTGACAGTCACTGAGATCAATGATATCCGCACCTTCCGGCACGGAAACTTCACTGTCAACTTCCGCAATGAGATGATCTTCTACCAGAATACTCTGGCCGCTCTTCCATTCCTGCGTCACGCCGTCATAAAGACGCCCGCACCGCAGAACCTGGTATTTTTTATTCATACTGTTTGAACTCCTTCACCGCGTTTATTCATAACTGTTCAGTACCCTCACAGTTACGTTTATTCTTCAAAAATTCCAGAATCTTCTGCTCCCAGAAGGTTCCGGACAAAATAATCCATCTTCCGGCGAACAAAGTACGCATCGGACGGGACATTGTGATTGCATCTTGGCAGAACCACCAGATCATATCGCTTGTTGTGGGCATTCAGCTCATCACAGAGCCGTAGCGTCTGCGCCATGGTCACATTGTCATCCATGGCTCCGTAAGCCAGCATTAGATGTCCCTTCAGATTTCCGGCCAGGCGGGTAATGTCGCCATACTGGTAAACTTCATCGGTATAAAGTCCGTTGTAGCGCTCCGTCCAGGAATGCTCATACATCCGCTGGTCATAGTTGCCGGAGGATGCCACACCGACACGGTATACGCCCGGATACTGGAGCATAGCCGACACGGTTGCGTAACCACCGGCAGAATTGCCCCACATGCCAACGCGTACCAGGTCAATCTGCGGATACCGCTGTTTTAATTCTTTTAAGCAGAATACATGGTCTTCCAGGCCTGCGCAGGCGTGAATGTTATGATAGCTGAATCTGTGGAATGCCATGCCCCGGCCTGGAACGCCCCGGCCATCCAGGATCAGTCCGGCAAAGCCCAGCTTCGCGAAAGACTGCAGGCCACCGTAAATTTCCCGGTTCATGCTATTGTCCCAGGTAAAGTCCCGGGGAACGTTGTAGAGCTGCGCACCGCCGTAAATGTAATCGATGAGCGGCCAGGAAGAATCCATGCATTCTGGTGCCGGATTCTTCGGGCTCCCATTTTCCCCCGGATCCGGGCGGAAGAAAATGCCGTACAGCTTCGTCTTTCCATCTGCGGCAGTCAGCGTGATCCGCTCCGGAATCTGATAACCCAGTTCCAGAAGCTCTGAAATATCTGCCGTTTCCAGTTCGCAGATCAGAGAACCATCCATTTTCCGCAGAACCGTGACCGGAGGAAGATCCACGCGGGAATAGGTGTCTACGAAAGACTGGCTTCCCATGCTGATCTGATGCACGGCATCTTCCGGCGTCAGGCGTGTCAGGCCGCTTCCGTCAAACCCGATGCGGTACAGCTGGTAATACATGGGATCCGAACACTCTGGAACATTATTTGCCATAAAATAAATCTGCTTCTCCCGCTCATCGACACGGATCAGCTTCTGAATGATCAGTTCTTTCTCAGACGCATCAAAAAGATCACCCTCACAGATGCTTTCGTTTTCTGTCAGGCGGTAGCGGTAAAGATGAGCGAATCCATTTCGTTCACTCTGCCAGAAGGCATAGGCTCTGTCACTGGTGATAAAGTTGGAAAACAGATAGCTTCCGTAGCCGTCCAGCAGGCCGAAGGCGCCAAGGTTGAAAAACTGCTCCGTTGTCTCACGGATGACAGCACGGCAGCTTCCGTTTAATGCATCACCGAGATAAAGGCAGGCCTCCTGATAACCTCGCGCAATCCAGGTAAAATAGAAATGGCGGCTGTCCTTCATCCATTTGACAGAAGATTTTTCCGGAGAAGTAAATACCGGATAGAGAAAGTCCGGCGCGTCTGCCTTCACCAGTGCTTTTTTCGATAAGGAACCGATGTATAGGCTGTAATGCGGAATCTCTTCGTCGGTATCCGTGACAAAGGGGCATGGATATTCGTAAAGCTCCGGGCGCAGATCGGTAAGGCTGTCTGCGTAGGATGCGATCAGCGGAAGCTTTTTCGTGGTTCTCCGGTCCGCGCAGTAGGTGATAAAACGGGTACCGTCCGGACTCCAGAGGACTTGGGGATGTTCCTTGTATCCCTGGCGTTTTACGGTAATCTGGCTGTAGATATCAATATAGCAGCCGTATTCCAGATCCGGCTCCCCGTCAAAGGTAAGCTGGATCCGTTCTCCGGTTTTCTGTTCGGTCAGAATCAGGTTGTGTCGGTCATAGGAAAGATAGTAAGCACCATCCGGGGACATGGTCACAGCCTTTTCATTTAGACAGCCGGAAGCAGAGCCGGCATTTGCTGCCTGCCCTGCTGTCTCTGCTTTCTGCAGGATCTGTCTTGTTCCAGTCAGTCCGTTTACTTCTGCCAGAACAGCGGTAACTTCACTGCCGGAACGCTCCTGCCGTTCATACTGAAACGTGGTACCGTCTGCATTCCAGTGTATCTTTGGATTTCCGTTTAACACGGCGGTGCGGGTATGTTTTGTCAGAAGCTTTTCTGCTGCTTCATAACGCGCTCTCATAGTGTGCTTTTTCATGTTGTCTCTCCCTCTTATAAGAATACGCTGACACCCGGACCCAGCGGAAGGTTAAACAGAACCCAGACAATCATCTGAACAACCCAGACAATAAGAAACGCAATGGAATATGGAAGCATCATGGAGATCAGGCTTCCCATGCCAAAGTTTTTGTCGTATTTCTTTGCCATTCCGATGGCGATCGGGATATACGGATAGATCGGGGTGATGGCGTTGGTGGTGGAATCACCGATTCGGTAGACGATCTGCGCGAAAGCCGGGCTGTAGTCAAGCATCATCATCATGGGTACCAGGATCGGAGCAAAAATGTACCATTTTCCGGAACCGCTGGTCATGAACAGGTTTACGACGCAGCAGAGCAGGATGAAGAACAGCATTAACGGAATGCCGGTAAAGCCTGCTGCCTGCAGGGCATCTGCACTCTTCACGGCGATGATCATGCCGAGGTTAGTGTAGCTGAACATATTGATGAACTGCGCAATGACAAATACTAAAACAATGTAGCCGGTCATGCCTTCCAGAGCCTGGGCCATCCGCATCGGAACGTCAGAACTGTTTTTGATGGTACCAGCCTTTACGCCGTATACAACGCCTACCAGAATGAAATAAATCATCAGGATCGGAACAAGTCCTTTGATGAACGGTCCGTTTAAGATGGAACCGTCTTCCGCACGCAGCATGCCACCGGACGGGATGACTAGAATTGCAAATAACAGGATGTACAGAATGCTGAAAATGCCTGCTGCGCGAAGTGCTTTTGCCTGAACAGGAGTGATCTCGGAGCTGGATTCGACTGCGTCAACGCCCTCTCCGTCTGCCGGATCATAGGTGCCAAGACGCGGAACGATAAATTTCTTATTTACGAAAACACCTACCGCAGTCAGAGTGAATACGGATACGAACATGAAGTACCAGTTGCAGGTGGCGTTGACAGTCATGGACGGATCAATCATCTGGGCTGCAGATTCGGTTACACCGGCTAAGAGGACATCGGTTCCCGCAACGATCACGCAGGCGGTAAATCCGGCATTGGTTGCCGCGTATCCGGCGAGCAGTCCAGCAATTGGATGCATGCCAACGGACTCAAATGCTGCCGCTGCCAGAGCCGGAACCACGATGATGGATGCCTCAGAAGCAATACTTCCGTTGATACCAAGGAATAATACGGTAGCGGTCAGTGCCCACAGTGGAACACCGAGGATTGCGCGGCGCATTGCCGTTGTCAGAAGACCTACCTTTTCTGAAAAGCCGATGGCAATCTGCATGGCCAGTACCAGGCCAAGGGGTGAGAATCCCTGGAAGTTGGAAAGCAGATTTTCCAACAGCCAGATCAGACCATCCTTGCTGATGAGACTCTTGGCAAGAACCGTTTCTCCGTTTGTCGGGTTTACCACACTGACGCCAGCCATGCTGCATGCCAGACTGATCAGTGCCAGGATCAGACATAACCATAAAAATAAGATATACGGATGAGGGAGCCTGTTTCCTACCCGTTCAATAAAATCAAGAACTTTTCCGTTCTTTTTCTTTTGTGCCGTTGCCTGCATAAAAGTACCTCCTGTTAATTTTCATTTTTAGACCATGGTCTTATTATAAACAATAAAAGAAGAAGGTGCAACATTTCCTGCCTGCACCTTCCAAAATAAAGTCAAACACAACAAAATCATTCAAAAATCAGCAATTCTCTATTTATTGTTCTTTTCTCACTTCATATTGCGAGGAATATCCGATGTAGGAACGCTCCAGCTTTGGAACACTCACCGCCGCCAGATCGTAAGTGCCGCCTGCCAGGCACCAGGAAATCAGCTGGCTGCGTTCCTCTGCGACAATGTCGGCAGCAAGCGCATGACAGTCAAGATCCGTCCGGATCTCGCCCCGCTCCTGTCCGCGTTTTACAATCTCCAGAATAATCTTCACAAACGAACGCTGTTCTCCCCAGAACCGGATGCCGGTAGTCCCGGAAAGCTGGCTGATATAGAGGCTGGTAAGAAGCTCCCGTCCAATCTGATGGCTCATAAAGTCGAACATGAAACGGTTTAGAAGAAGCAGCTGTTCAAAGCTTCCCAATGTTTTATCAATGCTCTGGTAAAACTCCTCGTATTTTTCATCGAAGAGCTCATACATGGAATCCAGAAGCTCTGCCTTGGCATGGAAGTAATAATAGAATCTGCCCTTTGAGCAATGTGCCTCTTTCAGAATATCCTCCATGGTAGTGTTTTGATAACCCTTCTGGTAAAACAGCTTCCAGGCTGAATTTAAGAGCTGCTGCCGCTGCTTCTGTTCGTTGAATTCGTCCTTGGTCCGCATGTACAGTTGTCCTTTTCTTTTTTCATCATTTTACCATGAAAACGCAAGTGTTTCAAATCATGCCTTTTTTATTTGAACATTTTTCTAAAGATAAAACGAACCAGCGGACCTGCCGCGAACAGCTGCCAGAAGAACGCCATTGGGAAGTTCTTGATGGTAGTGGAGATCCAGATGCTGAAAAATTCCGGCTGCAGGCCATTCTTGAATAAAATGGTTGCGATCAGGCTCATGTACGGGCACATCATCCAGATGGACAGAACAGAGATCATCAGGATCACAAAGATGATCTTATCTTCAGCCGGATTGAAGATGCGGAAGGTAATCTTTTTCGCAATCGGTCCAACTACAAAAAAGTCAAATAAAAATGCCAGCGGGCACATGATCGGAAGTTCATGAAGTGCTGCTGCGAAAACAAAGTTCTGCATACCGCCGACATTCAGTGTGACGTTGTAGCATACCATGGCGTAAACCATGGCAAAGACCATCATGATTCCGTAAATAATTTCCTGTTTCAAAGATTTTGGCATAAGTAATTTCCTCCTTGATTGCATGAGAACAAAAAAATGCAGCGAAGCCGTCAAACTCGTTGCGACTCCACTGCATTCTGAATTCAGATATCGGAAAGCTGCTGTTCACAGATTTCCGGTGTGCATCTCACTGCGTTCTCATAAAACTGTATGATGTATTGTTGTTACCGAGGTGCTATTATAGCGAAAAATTTTATTTTGTATAATAGTTTTTTGCCATTTTTTTGAATTTTGTCTCATTCTACAAAGATTGCAAGTCTATAAGCGGATTTCTGTATATTATGACGGCCTCTGCAGCGTGAGCGTAAACATAGCGCCGCCTTCCGGACGATTTTCTCCTTTTACGGTTCCCTGCATACTTTCTGCCGCAGAAAGGAGCGGGCACAGATCCGCACCGAGCTTTCCTGTGGCAGTCACTCGCATTTTTTGTTAAATTTTTACACTCCCGGTCCGGCCTCTTCGGCTCCGCTTCCGGAATTCTGTCCCGGCGCCTCTAAGGCGGCATTGGTCTCTGCCGCAGTCGGGGCATTTGAGGTGCCTGGTCCATTGGTGGATGATCCAGGCCCTGCAGACGGTCCCGGCCCTGCACTGGTGTGATCGGAGGCGGTTGTCTCAGAAGAACCCGGGCGATCCTGCGGCGCGCTGATCACGCCGGATGAGGTTTCCGTCTCTTTGGTTTCCTCTGCCTCAGAACTTTCCATGGTTTCTTCCGCAGATTCAGAAGATGTCACCGCAGCCTCGCTGCTTTCTTCCACAGCCGGATCCATCTGTGCCGGTGCTGCGGCAGGCTGCTCAGACTTTCCTCCTGTCTGTCCACCGCCATTGTTGCCTTCTACACCGATATTTTTTCCGGTTTCCGTATCCTTTCCCGGGTCACCCAGACCGGTCTTTTTCGCAATGTAATTGCTGATCTCTTTTACAGATGCCGGTGCGTCATACTGTTCCTGATCGTATAAGAACATATGCAGCTGTACGACATTGCTCTCCAGGGTGGTTGGGATAACGCAGGACTTCTTGCCGATTTTCATCTCCTGATGGGAGAACGGGAAGCCGGAGGTCTGTCCGATATAATATTTTTTAGCACCCTTTGCCAGTGCAAGTACATCATCCACGCCGATGCTGGTAGAAATCTGTGGGTATACCGCACCTACCAGGGTGCGCAGTGTCTTAAATTTGGAGTTCTTTGCCTTTTCCATTGCCTGACCGAGGACTTTACGCTGACGTTCTGTACGGTTAAAATCCGTATCCATCAGACGCAGTCTTGCGTAAGCTACGGCCTGTACGCCGTCCAGATGGTTCATACCACTGTGCTCCAGCTGATAAGAGCCGACTCCGGTAGAATTTACGGTTTCTGTGATAAAGGAGTTGATGTAGGCAAATTCCTTATCACTGATTTCAATGTCCACGCCTCCCAGTACATTGATGGCGTCAACTACAGCCTTCCAGTTGAAGGTAGCATAATCATCAATGTGCAGGTTTAAGTTGCGTTCGAGCGCCTTCACAGCCTGCTCATGGCCGCCGAGGAAATAGGCCTCGTTGATTTTGTCATAATCATTTTCCTTTTCGGAAATGTGCAGATAGCTGTCACGGAAAACGGATACCAGGCGGATCTCCCCTGTTTTTTTGTTAATGCTTGCCAGCATTTCCACATCGGAAAGGGCTCCCTTTCCGAGATTGCCGTCACGGGAATCTACTCCAAATACAGCAATAGTCCAGTAACCGCCAGCACGGAAATGGCGGTACAGAAAGATTCCCGCAAAGAGGCATACCACCAGAAGCAGGATTTTTCCGAAGGAATGTTTCTTCTTCCGTTTTTTTCGTGGTCTTTCGTAAACGGCACGATCCTGTCTCATGGCGTTTCGATTCTCCTTCCTGTTTGGATTTTTCTGCTCCTGTTTTGTCTGTGCAATGGTACGGTTCAGTTCCTGCTTCAATGCGCTTTCATAAGTATCATAATCATCCAGATCCAGTTCTTCAATCTGGTCCGGACTCAGATCATAGGAATCACCGGTCGGTGCGGCCGGCCGGCCCTGTTTTTTTCGCTGTTGTCTGGCCCGCATACGGTCCAGCTCATCACCTTCAAAAGAGTCTTTTCTGTAGCTCAAAACGTCTCCTCTCTTACCGGATTCTCCGGTCTGTATGATATACATTGTGTTTGTTTAATCGATCAGCCGCCGGTAATAAGGCCATCCGGCGTTGCGCGTTCCAACCGTAACGTTATTGATGGAACCGCTGGTTTCATGCACGCAGCGGATCCTGCCATCGGATGTCCATCCGAGGAACATGACCACATGGGAATCTGCTCCGGTGCGGATCAGAATATCGCCTGGCTGCAGTTCTTCGCGGCTGACGCGTTTTCCAAGAGCTGCCAGGCCGCTGGTTCCCTCATAAGGGAGATGGTCCCCGGTCACGGACCAGTAAATCCAGCTGATCCAGCCGGAGCAGTCCAGCCCCTTTAAGGTACGCCCATCGACATCCGGCGGCATTAATGTTCCGAAATGATTGTTTTCATAATTTTTTGCGGATGGCTTTCCGCCCCAGTAATATGGAACCTTTCCTACGGAATTTAACGCAAATCGCAGCAGCTCTTTCCGAGTCTCTGAAAGATCAGACGAGAGTTCATCCAGATATGCTTCTATCTCTTCGGCTGTTAACGGGGTTCCGGTTGAAATGGAAGAAACGCTGAGACCATATTTCTGGTACCAGTCTTCGGCTGCCAGGGAGATAGCTGCTGCACGATTTTCTTCTGTCCATCCCTGCCAGCCGCCCTCACTGAATTTGCTCTCATCATTTCCTGTCGCGTCCAGGGCAAACAGGCCGGCGCTTTCATTCAGACCTCCAATCTTCATGGTGATCGTCAGATCCACATGGCCCGGACAGATTAAGCCGGCATCGGCATGAGATTTCTCCTCCGTGCTTTCAGAAGTCTCGGCATTCGGCATGCTTTCCTGTTCGGTAGCTGTTTTCGTCATGGCTTTGGCATGGTCATCTGCCATAGCGTGTTCTGTAGTGGAAGCAGTCTCTCCCTCTGTGCCCGCAAAGTCAGTGGATGACTCCGCATTGGAAGGAGAAGCAGCTTTCTGTTTTGATGGTGCCGTGATCACACCGCTGGTAGATTCCGGAATGGTTTCCTTCGTTTTAGCTTCTGCTGCACTGCTTTCGGCCTGACTTTCTTCCTTTGCCTTTTTTTCAGCAGTGGCCAGACCTGCCGTGATCACACTGGTCTGGTTTTCAGCACTGCTTTCCTCTGATTGGCTGGCAATCGCTTTCGCATCCTCAGGAATCTCTTCATAAGGGAGTTCCAGATTGGGGTTTTCTTTCTCAGCCTCAGCTTCCTCCAGCAATGCCTTCTTTTCCAGCTCCTCCGCCTGCGTTCCGACACAGCCGGAACAGTAGTACACATCACTGATAGACATGGTATAGGAATGGGATGCCTCCCACAATGCTTTTGCGTAGGACAGGAACGCGTCGCTGTCCTGCGGATTATGATAATAGGTATAAACGTTGGCCATTGACATGATCTTAGGTACGTTGGAATAAGGAGAAACGCTATGGCCGTCCCCGTCTACAGCCTGGATCTTTACGTTGCGAAAGTTGTCAATGGTCCAGGTAGAAGGATTTTCTTTCTGGTGGCTTTCGTCTTCCGGGTTATATTTTCCAAGAATCCGTTCTCTGGAAATGCCAAGCTTTGCCGCCATATCCGCAGGTGTGACATCCGAATAGCTGTAAAGGGCGCTGGACCAGTTTGCATCCCGGGTCATCAGCTCATGGAATACGTGTCCGGCCAGGCTTTTGGTGATGTCGGTATCCTCCTCACCCTCCGGAAAATAGTGAGCAAGGTTTAATTCGTCCAGTGTCGGAATCCAGACGCTTTCGGTTTCGGCCTCTGTCAGTGCTTCGATAACTGCAGCTTCTGTGGTTTCTTTGACTTCCGGCTCCGGCACAGCGGCTTTTACTGCAGGATGATACAGAAACGAAACGCCGATGCTTCCTGCCCCCAGAACCAGTGCCATTCCGGCAGCTGCCCATTTGCTTTTATATCGGATCATGGAGTCAATCAGAAGCTTCATGACATGTTTGACATTGAAAGGTTGTCTCATACTCGTTATCTCGTTCTTCTTCGTTTTTGTGTAACAATACAACTTTGTATTTTAACACAGAAGCCTTTGGAAATACAGAGCAGAAACTTTAATATTTCATGAAGAAACGGCATTTGATTGACGAAAAATCCATTCTGGTCTATAATAGACGCGATTTCGTTTTTCAGGAGGAACGAAATGTCCAATAGCAAAGCTATAGCGCCATGCACCTGAGGACTGTACGTGAAAGCTGCAGAGCTGGTTTTTCAGGTTAACGAGGTGGAGAGATCATCGAAAATTCGGCGGGTACTCTCCCATGCTTCTCCGGGCGTGTATATTCTGTGAAATATGCGGGCAACCGCAAAACAAACGCAGGATAACCGGAGGGTCTTCTTTTTGTACGCATTTTTGCGCGAATTTTACATTTTGAACCATGACAACAGGAAAGACAGAAAGGAATTTTTTATAATATGTGTGGAATTATTGGATATTCAGGACCTTTAGACGCAAGCAAGATCCTCTTAGACGGCCTCAGCGGTCTGGAGTACCGTGGCTATGACAGTGCCGGCATCGGTCTGTGCATGGAGGACACCAGTATCTGTATCGCGAAAAAGGTCGGAAAAGTAAAAAATTTAAGAGAATACTGTGCGGCAAATATCCACGGAACTGCCCACAGCGGCATTGGCCATACCCGATGGGCTACCCACGGCGGCGTTACCGATGCCAATGCTCATCCGCATCGTGCCGGAAAAGTTACCCTGATCCATAACGGCATCATTGAAAACTATCACGAGCTGACGGAACAGTTCCATTTAGAAGGACAGCTCGTCTCCCAGACGGACAGTGAGGTGGCTGCAAGAGTCCTGGATGCCCTGTATGACGGAGACCCGTTAAAGGCCATTCAGAAGCTTCAGGAGCTGATTGTGGGTTCTTACGGCTTCTGCATCCTGTTCGATGATCAGCCGGGATCAGTATATGCGATCCGCAGAGTGAGTCCGCTGGTGGCCTCCTATACCCATGCAGGCGCGATCATTGCATCGGATTTAACTGCACTGATCCCCTACAGCAATCAGTATTTTGTTGTGCCGGAAGATAAAATCGTGCGACTGACTCCTTACAAGGTGCATGTATACAATATGGATGAGAACTTTACTAAGGTATATCCAGAGATCATGACGGTCAACTGGAATATGGACGCGGCTATGAAGAACGGTTATCCGCATTTTATGATGAAGGAGATCCACGAGCAGCCGGAGGCTATGAAAAATACTATCCTCCCGCGTATCAGCAAGGGACTTCCGGATTTCTCCGATGATAAAATTCCGGATGAGATCTTCAAAGACTGCAATCAGATCCACATTGTGGCCTGTGGTACTGCCATGCATACCGGTATGGTAGCGCGGGCGCTTATGGAGCCGATCCTGCGGATCCCGGTTACCGTAACCATTGCATCAGAGTTCCGTTATGAGCAGCCTCTGATTGACGAGCATACCCTGGTGCTGATCATTTCCCAGTCCGGTGAAACCATTGACACCCTGGCCGCTTTGCGCCTGGCTCACGAGTACGGCTCAAAGACCCTGGCAATCGTGAATGTAAAGGGTTCCACCATCGCCAGAGAAAGTGATTACGTGCTTTACACCCATGCAGGACCGGAGATTGCGGTAGCCAGCACCAAGGCATATTCTGTGCAGCTTGCCGCTCTCTATATGATCAGCTGCCGCATGGCACTGGTTCGCTGTAAGTTTACAGAAAAACAGGCTATGGACTTTCTCTCCGACCTGCTGGATGTGATCCCGGCTATGGAGACCATGATTGCGCAGGAAGAGATGATCAAGGGGGTAGTTTCCCACATCATTCAGAGTCCGGATGCGTTCTTTATCGGCCGTGGCCTGGACTATGCCTTTTCCTTAGAAGGTGCCCTGAAACTGAAAGAAATTTCCTACATTCATGCGGAGGCTTATGCAGCCGGGGAATTAAAGCACGGCACCATTGCCCTGATTTCTGATCAGGTACCGGTCATTGCCATTGCAACTCAGGAACATGTGTTCTCCAAGACCATTTCCAACATCCGTGAGGTCAAAGCCCGCGGAGCCTTTGTAATTCTGCTGACAAAAGAAGGCTCTGTAGTGGATGACAATCTGGCTGATATCCGAATCCGCATTCCGGATGTAGACGACCGCTTCACTGTGTTCCCGATCGCTGTCGTGCTGCAGCTGATTGCCTATTATGCTTCTCTCGGAAAGAATCTGGATGTAGACCAGCCGAGAAATCTGGCGAAATCGGTAACGGTAGAATAAATCAAATTTTAAATCAATCAATGAGCACAGCAATTCCGTCTGTGCTCATTCTTTTACTCATGACGGTCATTGTGAAGGACCTTACTGCAATTGCGATGACAGACGGTACGGACATTTTTCCAAATAAGCCATCGCCCGGATAAATTCCGCTGTTCATTCCGCATCATCCGTGATAGAATAAAAACAAGTGTTTCGGGATGGTACAGAATCATGGAGGGATGTAAATGGAACCGATGTATTTGTCAATCCAACCCGTGGAAACCGGGAAGCGGATCAAGCAGCTGCTTTCAGAGCAGAACTATACGATCCGAGAGATCCAGGGTGCGTTCGGCTTTGAAAACCCGCAAGCAATCTACAAGTGGATTGCGGGAAAATCCCTGCCGAGCCTGGACAACTTTATCATTCTCAGCAGATTATTACATACCAGCATTGAAAATATCCTCGTCATTGACGGGGATATTCCTCGTTTATGGGCCGGCTTAAACCAGTGGTTCAATGACAGCTTTCCTCTCCTGTCTTATAATCGTGTCATAAGGAATTGATGAGGAGGCGAACACATCATGAAAATGACTTCGGCTTATGCCAATAAACTGCTCAAAAGCCTGGCAGATGAAAAATCTTACTGGACAAACAAGGAAGAGGCATCCCGCACTTACGTTGCTGCCGTCGGCGAGGAACCAGTCATCCCGGAGTATGACTACTCCGCCGTTTCCGATACCTTAAACGAAATTGACCGGAAAACCGTCATCATCAGGCACGCACTGAACCTGGCCAACGCCACCGCAAAGATCCCGGTCGGTGATACGGAAATGAGCGTGGACAGCATCCTGGTCAAAATGGCACAGCTTAATTACCGGAAAACAACTCTGGACACCATGCGGAAATGCCTGCCGAAAATGAGGGAATCTTCCCACTCATTCAGCTCCAGAAATGCCGTTCCTGAATACCGCTACACCAACTATGACCCAGAGCTGGTAAAACGGGATTATGAACGTATCTCCGGTAAGATCATGGAAATGCAGATTGCCCTTGACCAGTACAATCAGACGTTCCTGTTTGAAGTGGAGCTCTAAAGGATTTTTCCGTACAGGGTCTTTAAAAATGCAAATGGGATTGTTAACGTTCAGTGGCATGGATTGTTTTGTTATTTTTTATCCGTTGTATCTTTCGGTTCATGGTAAAGTAATCAGACAAATTATAGAGGTTAATCATCCCCTGTAGAAAACCCGTGAGCGATCACACCGGTGCCGGGGTACGGTTTCAGGCACCACCGGCTGCGGAATGGAAGTTCCGCAGCCTTTTCCTTACATACAGCTATCACAAAGGAGGAGACCATGAAAAAATCATTTGTCCCGATCAGCAAACAGAGTAAGAAAGCACAAAAAGCATACCATTCCTTACAGCGCTCCACCTGGGGCATCCTGAACCCGGCAACGAGGACCATGCCGAACGGCAAGGCATACAGCCGAAAGAAACAGAAAGCGAACGCCAGAAGCGGCAGAGAATCATTCTTCGACTCCCCGTCGCTTCCTTTTTGTCCGCCCATGCATATCAATCCCACAGGTTCCGGAAATATTTCGTCATAAGCTCCATACCCTGCTTCAGACACCGATCCCGGTACTCACGTAGTTCACCCTCGGCCGCCAGCCACTTTTTCGAGATCTCCGCATATTCCGGCACATCGTCCATCATATACAAACGGTGCTTATGCTCTCGCATTTCTCTTGCAATCTCCTCTTCTGTTTTCAGCTTCTCACCGAACATGCCGTATTTTGCCTCAAAGGCTTCCTGTGCAAGGTTATGTTCCGCCTCATACGGATTCTTCTTTCTGCATGTGTCCTCATTTGCCTCCCGGAACAGAAATTTCATTCTTTTCAGAATACGGTCCCATTTTCGGATGTTCTCTTCTTCCGGTCCTTCGAAGAAACCGGGATAACCATGGCTGTTGACGCGAAGATCATGGATCATGTTTGGGACAACCGTAAGGAACCATTGGTCAATCGACCAGGTATCACGGTAACAGTATCCATAACGTATTCTCTGGTAAATGCAGATGATGTCCTCCTTCCATATGGAAATACTTTTGAAATTTTTATAACGGTCTTAGAAGTGTATCCATAATTGACACCTGCCACGTTACACGGTATAATATAAATATGATAAAATCATTTGCACACAAGGGATTAAAGGAATTTTTTGAGAACGGTTCCAAGAAAGGAATCCAGCCAGAGCATGCGCCTAAATTAGCCAGAATGCTTGATCGTCTTGATGCAAGTATCAGTCCGCAGGATATGGATTTACCGGGATACCGGCTGCATCCGCTGAAAGGAGACAAACAGGACATGTGGTCTGTTACTGTTAATGGCAATTGGCGATTAACATTTTATTTCGAAGGACAGGATGCGCATCTCGTGGATTACCAGGACTATCATTAGAAGGAGGAACATGTATGATAAGCAGAAAACCAACTCATCCGGGAGTTGTCCTCTTGGAAGATGTTATAAAACCACTGGGGCTTACCATCACCGATGCAGCCAGAATGCTTGGTGTAAGCCGGAAAGCATTATCAGAATTTGTAAATGAAAAAGCGATGTTAAGTCCTGATATGGCAATTCGCATTGCAAAAGCGACGAACACATCGCCGGAAAGCTGGATGAATATGCAGCAGAAACTGACACTCTGGGAAGCAGAACAGCATCTTCCAAAGAATGTTATCCCATTTCCATCCGTACGGTCTGAAGAAGCTGCTGCGCTACAGATGTAAAAATGGCTCCATCATATTGATGGAGCCCCCCATTGAACCAACGGATGCTAAAATTTTAAGTTTTCCGTACCCGTCCCCCCTAAATCAAAATGTAAGATCAGCCACGGGAATTTCCGTGACCGGCCTCATTTGTTTTATATTTACAATCAGGAAAGTAAGTTCTGTGATTGTATAAAGATATACATTTTCCATTTTGGGTATTTGGGGGACATATCCTAATACATTCCGCTGATATTAACCTTTTTTGCGGATAACGGTTTTTGGAATTCTTGTAACCCAAATCATTCTAATCTTGTAACCCATTTCATTCCACTATTTTTGAAATTTCCAAAATGAAGCGATTTCAAACAGTAGGTTTTCTTATTGTTTCGGAAATAAAAGGAATTAAACACCTGCGTGTTCTGCGAACTCACCCGCCTCCATGATTTTACCGTCTCTCCAGATACGTTCAATATCATAAAACAAACGGCTCTCTTTATCGAATACGTGCACGATGATATCGCCATAGTCCATCAAAATCCAGTTTGCGCTCTGGTAGCCTTCTACCTGCTTGCACGGGTATCCGGCTTTGCCAAGCTCTTCTTCTACGTTGTCGGCCATGGCCTGAACCTGGTTTCCGTTGGAACCGCTTGCAATGAGGAAGTAATCAGCCAGAACGGATACCTCGTGGATGTCGATCACGCGGATATCTTCCCCTTTTTTATCTTCCAGGGCCGTGATGGCCAGTTTTACCATTTCGTTTGTCTGACTCATTCATTTTCTCCTTTTCTAGATATGCATATTTGCCTTTTTCTGTTTCATAGCCTCTGCAAAATATTCATAAGCCTGCAGGGTCATCGGGTCAATTGTGTTTCCTTTTTTGTCCAGGTATTCCAGGGTTCCCTTTAAGATCTCGTACATGGTCTCATCCAGATCCTGGAATGCCAGATAACGCATCTGAGGCAGATTGTCTGCCTTGTCACGCCGTGGCTCAATATAGTCTGCAATGTATAAGATCTTGTCCAGCGTGGACATGTCTGGTTTACCGGTGGTATGGCATGCAATGGCAGAAATGATCTCCGGGTCCTGGATGCCGTATTTATTCTCTGCCAGATAGGCACCGTATTTTGCATGAATGACAGCCGGAGCCTTGATTTCTGCCTCAGTTAAGGCCACCCCATGCTTCTGGCATTTACGGATCAGCTCGCTGTCGGTAAAGCGCTTTGCACAGTCGTGCATGAGCCCGGCAAGCTCAGCCTTTTGAATATCATAGCCGTAGCGCATGGCTAGCGCGGTGCAGGTGAACGATACGCTTACGGAGTGCTCAAAGCGCATCGGTTCCAGTTTGGATTTTAACTGCTTGCGCAGTGTGATGATCTGTTCTGTTATCATAATGTATCCTTCCTACGGTCAGAATGTTGATACAGGCCGTGTTCTCTGATATAGCGTTCCACGCTGTCCGGAACCAGATCATGAATTCCGGTTCCATTGCTTTGTCGTTCCCGAAGCTCCTGGGAAGAGATATGCATGGCAGCGCTGTGTAAAAGAAAAATTGCGGCTCCGTATTTGTTTTTCAGATAATCCGCCTGCTTCTCCAAAGTACAGGCAGCATCGTCACATTCCCGCCTTGCGGCCAGAATCGTAACGTGCCCTAATACAAGCTCCGGATGATACCAGGTTTCAATGTGGTACAGGGAATCCGCGCCTACAATAAAATAGAAGGTGTGCTCCGGGTACGCTTCTTTTAAAAGCTGCAAAGTCTGGGCCGTGTAGGTATTGCCTGTCCTGGAAATCTCAAAATCTGAAAAACGGAAATAGGGATATTCCGCAATTGCCAGTTTCACCATCTCACACCGGTCGTTTGTATCGGTGATCTGATGGTCGGTTTTGTGCGGAGGGATGTGGGACGGCATGAACCAGACCTCATCCAGGCTGTATTCCTTCCAGGCCTGTCTGCCCAGTATCAGATGTGCGTTGTGGATCGGATCAAAGGTACCGCCCATAATTCCAATCTTGGCCAAGCAGCTCACTCCCTTCGCAAAATGTACTCAGGGACCTTGGTTTTACGTAGCCCCTTCTCTGTGATATTAAGGCAGAACGATCTTGCGCTTTGCCTCGTCCTTTGCCGGCTTGTAAAGAACAATCTTCTTGCCGATGACCTGAACCACCTCAGAACGAGTGCGCTCAGCCAGTACCTCTGCGATGGAACGTCCATCGTCGAGGCAGTTCTTTAAGACCGTGATCTTGATCAGCTCGCGGGCTTCCAGTGCCTCTGCGATGGCAGCGGTCAGCTCCGGAGTTACGCTGGACTTACCGATCTGGAAAATCGGGTCCATGGTCATAGCCAGTCCCTTTAAATAGGATCTCTGCTTGCTTGTCATGTTTTTTCTCCTGTTATTTATAATAATCAAATGCAAGGCCGTACATGCGGACGGTATCGCCCTCCTGGATGCCTGCGGCCTCAAGCTCGTCTAAAATACCACTCTCTTTTAAGAATTTCTGGAAGAACTGGAAGCCTTTTTCGGATTCCAGGTTTGTGTAGCCCAGCATCTTCTCGATGCGCGGTCCCTCTACTACAAACTCGCCGTCCTCGTTCTGCTCTACCGTATACGGCAGGTTGCGGTCACCGGCGTACTCAATCTCAAATTCCTTCTCAAAGATCACCGGATCCAGGTTTACAGTCTTAAGAAGCTCATATACTGCATATAACAGCTCCTTTACGCCCTTACCGCTGACTGCGGAAATCGGGAATACCTTGATGCCTTCCGGCTCAAACTCCTGTTTCAGGATCTCGACCGGATCCTCGTCCTCAGAGTAAACGGCGTCAATCTTATTGGCTGCAATGACCATCGGACGCTTTAACAGCTCCGGATTGTATGCCTCCAGTTCTGCGTTGATGGCGCGGATATCTGCAATCGGATCGCGTCCTTCGGTACCTGCGGCATCCACCACATGGACCAGAACGCGGCAGCGCTCAATGTGGCGAAGGAAGTCATGGCCAAGACCGATGCCCTGGGAAGCTCCCTCGATCAGGCCCGGGATATCTGCCATAACAAAGCCGGCTCCGCCGTCTAAGTCAACCACACCCAGATGTGGGTTTAAGGTTGTGAAATGATAGTTTGCAATCTTCGGTTTTGCGTTGGATACGCGGGAAAGAAGGGTGGATTTTCCCACGTTTGGAAAGCCGACCAGACCAACGTCTGCAATGACCTTTAATTCCAGCTGAACCCAGAGCTCATGACCCTGCTGACCAGGCTGTGCATACTTTGGTGCCTGCATGGTCGGGGTTGCGAAGTTCATATTGCCGAGGCCGCCCTTTCCGCCCCGTAAAATGGTTTCTCGTTTATTTTCACCGGACATATCTGCGATGACCTTGCCGGTCTCAAAGTCCTTGATGACGGTTCCTTCCGGAACTTTGATCACCAGGTTCTCTGCGTTGGCACCGTGGCATCGCTTCTTGCCGCCTTGTTCTCCATCTCGTGCTACATATTTCCGAACATGACGAAAATCTGTTAATGTATTTAAACCCGGATCCACCTCAAAAATGATGTCTCCGCCTTTTCCTCCATCACCGCCGTCAGGACCGCCTGCCGGCACAAACAATTCCTTGCGGAAACTCACATGGCCGTCTCCGCCTTTTCCTGATTTGATAAAAATTTTTGCATTATCTGCAAACATGGATTCACCTAAATCCTTTCCAAAAAAAGGCTTCATACCAGTAATCAGTATGAAGCCCTGTCAGTGTCATTATTCGTTGATTGTTCTTGGGTATACAGAAACCTGCTTTTTGTCTCTGCCCTTTCTCTCAAATCTTACAACGCCGTCTACAGTAGCGAATAAAGTATCATCGCCGCCGCGTCCTACGTTCAGACCCGGATGGATCTTAGTACCGCGCTGTCTGTAAAGAATGTTACCAGCTAATACGAACTGACCATCTGCTCTTTTAGCGCCAAGTCTCTTGGACTCAGAATCTCTACCGTTCTTGGTAGAACCTACACCTTTTTTATGAGCGAATAACTGAAGGTTCATCTTAAACATCTCTTACACCTCCTCAAATCGAATTTTTATATACGGTTCTCCGTATGTTTCCTCAATGTCCTCTAAGCCGAGCACAAGAGAATTCATAAGGAGTGCTGCTTCCGGACTAATCGCCCCGGTAAACCGGAAACGGAACATCCCGGACTGCTCGTCCTCATCTGCCTCAAACTGGTCGTCTGTGAAATGCTCCACAGAATTTGCCATATTGAGTGTCAGGGCAGACACAGCTGCACAAACCAGCTCCTGTCCTTCCTGATGATCATCTGCATAACCTGCGTGACCCAGAAAAGAAATCCCATGATAACGATGGTCGGAATCAACAGATACGGTTACGTTAATCATGATTAATTAAGCATTGATCTTGTCGATCTTGATCTCGGTAAAGAGCTGTCTGTGACCATTCTTTTTATGATAGCCAGATTTTCTCTTATACTTGTAAACGATCACCTTTTTTGCTTTTGCCTCTTTAACTACGGTTCCAGTAACAGTTGCACCTGCTACAGTCGGGCATCCGATGGATAACTCTCCGTTGTTAACTGCAAGAACCTGGTCAAACGTAACGGTTTCGCCAGCGTCTACACCAAGCTTTTCAACCTTAATGATATCGCCTTCTGCTACTTTGTACTGCTTACCACCTGTTGCAATAATCGCGTACATATGGCACCTCC
>OGFR01000460.1_pt1 | contig 32318 bp, 26 predicted proteins | sample 1571001 | NCBI WGS metagenome assembly OGFR01 (sample SAMEA2582064, study PRJEB24529) | metagenome | biome: Human gut stool | place: China | collected 2011 | reverse complement strand
AAGACAGAGGCTGTAGATCATCTGTTTGAAGCTATTTTAACATTAAAAACGCCGGAGGAGTGCTATATCTTTTTTGAAGACGTGTGCACGGTCAATGAGCTGTTATCGTTATCTCAGCGTTATGAGGTGGCAAAGATGCTGCGTGAAAAGCGCACTTATCTTGAAATTGCGGACAAGACCGGAGCATCTACCGCAACTATAAGCCGCGTGAACCGGTCCTTAAATTACGGAAATGATGGTTATGATATGGTATTTGCCCGTATTGCAGCGAAACAGGCAGCAGACAACGGACAGACAGAAGACCAGGAAGAAACGCAGAGTGAAAACTAATATCAAAAAACAGTAAAAAAGTGATGCGCATGCGGCATCACTTTTTTGCTTTCTTTGTTTTGGAATCAGGGATGCTCTCCTCACGGAGCTGATCGATCAGCATCTCGATCATGTGCTTTTTTAGATAGACATCGAAGGAAAGTTCGCTGATAAAGGCAAACAGCTGCAGATACTCCTGATCTTCGCTGTCTGTGTCCGTGAAAGTAAGACAGCTGTCTTCGAATTTTGCACGGATATCCTCTTTCAGGCGATCCATCTGAAGGGCTTCGCGGGAAAATACTTCTTCGTAGATATCGCTGAGGTTCAGTCCGCTGTCGATATGGAAATGCTGTTCGGTGACCGGACGGAAGAGCTGTTCAATGTCTCCGATGGAAAGCAGGTTTTTGTAGTAGTAGATGAACAGCAGCAGGAGAATATGCTCCTTGCTGTATTTTTTGCGGACCGGGGCGGGAAGCAGGCGGTTTTTGGCATAGTTGTTGATCATGGTTTTGGTGAGGGCCTTGTCCTCCGGGCTGCGCTTGGTCTTCTTTAAGTGCTCCTCCATAAAAGAAGTTACCTGGTCCATATATAAATCCACTTCGGGAATCTTCTCTGTTTTGATATAGGAGATGGAATCTAACCAGCTCAGAATATCGGATAGTCTTTCGGAATTGTTTTTCATGATGTCACCTCTTGCACTTTATTATATAGTATTGAAAACCAGATAGCAAGAGGGAAAGCACTGATTGAAATAAAACGAAAAGTTATAAAGCTAACAAAAGGTCATAATCATTGTGAAAAGGGATTGAATTTTTTATTCGGAGTGTTTATAATAAGAAATTACAAAGATTAAACAAAGGAGAACGATTTCTTATGAAAAAAGTATTAGCAACGAACAATGCTCCGGCCGCAATCGGACCATATTCCCAGGCAATCCACGCAGACAAATTTGTATTTGTTTCCGGTCAGCTCCCAATCGACCCGGCTACCGGCGAGTTTGCAGGCGCAGACATTGCAGCACAGACGAAGCAGTCCTTAACCAACATCAAGAACATTCTTGAGAGCGATGGACTGAGCATGGCTAACGTAGTAAAGACCACCGTTCTGTTAAATAACATTGCTGATTTCGGCGCCATGAACGAGGTTTATGCTACCTTCTTTGAGGGTGCTTGCCCGGCAAGAGCAGCTTTTGAGGTTGCAGCACTTCCGAAGGGTGCACTGGTTGAGATCGAGGCTATTGCATACGCTGAATAATCTGAAAAGAAAAATAAGACAGGCATCGTGAACAAAGGTTTGCGGTGCCCCTTTTTTTGTGGTAAGATGTAACGAGCATTTATCAATGATTTTGAAAGGATTACAGCACAATGGCAGTTTATGATACCTTAAATGACAGACAGAAGGAGGCCGTGTTCTGCACAGAGGGACCGCTTTTAGTTCTGGCGGGAGCAGGATCCGGAAAGACCAGGGTGCTGACGCACCGCATTGCATATCTGATTGAGGAACAGGGCGTGAATCCATGGAATATCATGGCAATTACCTTTACCAATAAGGCAGCCGGAGAGATGAGGGATCGTGTAGACAATCTGGTAGGATTTGGCTCTGAGAGTGTGTGGGTCTCCACCTTTCATTCCTCCTGTGTGCGGATTCTGAGGCGTTTCATAGATCATCTCGGCTACAATACCAATTTTTCCATCTACGATACAGATGATCAGAAAACACTGATGCGGCAGATTTTAAAGAAGCTGGAGCTGGACCCGAAAGCATTCCGGGACCGTGCCATGCTGACTGCTGTATCCGGTGCGAAGAATGAACTGATGAGTCCGGAGGAATTTCGTCTCAATGCACAGGGGGACTGGCGTGCAAAAAAGATTGCAGAGGTTTACCAGTGTTATCAGGAGGAGCTAAAAAAGAACAATGCACTGGATTTCGATGATCTGATCTTTAAGACGGTTGATCTGTTCCGTACCAATGCCGATGTGCTGGAGTATTATCAGGAGCGGTTTAAGTACATTATGGTAGATGAGTACCAGGATACAAATACGGCCCAGTTCCGCCTCATTGAGCTGCTGGCAGGAAAATATAAGAACCTCTGCGTGGTGGGCGACGATGATCAGTCCATTTATAAGTTCCGGGGTGCGAACATCAGCAATATCCTGGATTTTGAGAGTGCTTTCCCGGGAGCAAAGGTGATCAAGCTGGAGCAGAACTATCGTTCTACAGGTCATATCCTTGACGCAGCTAACGCGGTTATCCGTAACAATCAGGGTCGTAAGGACAAAACACTGTGGACAGCTAACGGTGAAGGTGTTCCGGTCATCTTCCATCAGTATGAGCAGGCTTACGAGGAGGCCGATGGCATCGTACGGGATATCCTGAAGGATGGACGGGATTATCAGGACTATGCCGTTCTTTACCGTACCAATGCCCAGTCCCGTCTGCTGGAGGAAAAATGTATTGAGCACAACGTGCCATACCGCCTTGTAGGCGGCGTAAATTTCTATCAGAGAAAAGAAATCAAGGACATATTGTCCTATTTAAAGACCATTGCCAACGGACAGGATGACCTGGCAGCTCAGCGCATTATCAATGTGCCGAAGCGCGGTATTGGCGCGGCATCCATCGGCAAGATCACAGCCTGGGCATCGGAGCAGGGGATGAGCTTTTATGATGCCTGTGCCAGGGCAGCAGCCGTGCCTGGGCTGGGAAAGACAGCCGGCAGGGTAGCTGTGTTTACAGGTCAGATTGAAGTTTTCCGGGATGCCTTAAATGGCGGTGCTTCCATCCGCGAGGTGATAGAGCAGATTCTCGCAGATACCGGTTATAAGGAGGAACTCGAGGCCGAGGGCGAAATTGAGTTCCAGACCCGTATGGAAAACATTGAGGAGCTCATGAACAAGGCGGTCAGCTACAGTGAAGATGCGGAACACCCGTCCCTGGATGAATTTCTGGAGCAGGTAGCACTGGTAGCCGATGTGGACCGGATGGATGATTCTGAAAACCGGGTTACGCTTATGACTTTGCACAGTGCTAAGGGACTGGAGTTTCCGGTGGTGTATTTAAGCGGCCTGGAGGATGGACTGTTCCCGAGCCGCATGTCCATTATGTCAGATGACCGGACAGAGCTTGAGGAGGAGCGTCGTCTCTGCTATGTCGGCATCACCCGCGCGAAGGAGCGCCTGGTCATTACCGCATCCCGCATGCGTATGATCAACGGCGAGACCCATTATTCTAAAGTGAGCCGTTTTGTGGACGAGATTCCGGAAGAGCTGATCCAGATGGAAAAGCTGGAGCCGAGGGTGAGCCGAAGTGTCAATCAGGATGCATATGACGATGACACACTGCCGTGGAATAAGACTCAGAGCCGTCTGGGCGTCAGCAAGTTTGGCATGAAGTCCAATTCCTACGCATCTCGGACGGCATCCTATGTGTCCGGAACCGGAGACAGCGCCTGCTCCGGCTTTGGCGGAGTGGCAGGACGGGATTTAAGCAGTATCTTTGAACGGAAACCGGCGAATCCTTCATCTGCCGGACAGAGTGCAAAACCGGTAAGCCCGGGATTTGGAAAGGCCTTTACCGTGCAGAAGCCGGCAGCTTTGGATTACAGTGTGGGCGATCGGGTCCGCCATATCAAGTTTGGTGAGGGAACCGTGCTCAGTGTGAAGGACGGCACGAAGGATTTTGAGGTGTCCGTGAATTTTGACACAGCCGGAGTCAAGAAAATGTTTGCGTCCTTTGCAAAGCTTCAGAAGCTGTAAGGAATACATACAAAATATATTTTTGAATAAAATAGGATAGTAAAAACAGAAAAATAATGATATAATCCAAGTATTGGTATGGCTTTGGAAACAGAGCCAGGAATATGGTAGAAAGGATGTGGCAGTATGAATCGTTTTGATAACATGAGCAAAGACGCAATGGCACGTGTGGAAGAAATCATGAATTCCACCAAATTAAATGAGTTCTTACACAGAAAAGAGGAAGAGGAGAAGAAGAAAACCTGCATTCTCTGGGTCCTTGCCATCATTGGCGTGGTAGCAGCTGTTGCAGCCATCGCATACGGTGTATACCGTTTCTTTACTCCGGATTACCTGGAGGATTTCGAAGATGATTTCGATGACGATTTTGACGATGACTTCTTCGAGGATGAGGATGACGAGAAATAATCAGCAGGATGCTTAAGCCGGCAAAGCCGGAAATCAAATCAGAAAATAATCAGAATCAGGCGTGTCTCGCAGACCGGGATGCGCCTTTCTTGTATGATAGGAAATTGCGTCCTATCATACAAAAACGCTCCGCGAGGATGCGCACTCGGCGCAAAGGCAGATGGTTGCTGAAGCAACCGCGCCTCGGCGCGAGAATGTGCCTTGGCACATTCTTTTTCATTTCATAGGAAATTGCGTCCTATGAAACTTCATAAGAAATATCATTTGGGAGATAGAACGTGAAAAAGGGAGATATGTTTGAAGCGGTTGTGGAGACCATTGATTTTCCAAATAAGGGAATGTTATATGTAGATGGCGAGCGGGTCATCGTCAAGAATGCTATTCCGGGGCAGAAGATCCGGTTTGTGATAAATAAAAAGAGAAAAGGCAAATGTGAGGCACGTCTCTTAGAGGTACTGGAAAAGTCACCGCTGGAGAGAACAGAAGATGCCTGCCCGCATTTTGGAGTTTGCGGAGGCTGCCTGTATCAGAGCCTTCCGTATGAGGAACAGTTAAAAATCAAGGAAAGCCAGATAAAAGCCCTGTTAGATGAAGTCTGTGATTCCTACGAGTTTGAGGGCATCAAGGCCAGCCCGATATCCGATGGCTACCGCAATAAGATGGAGTTCTCCTTCGGGGATGAGTATAAGGACGGCCCACTGGCTCTTGGCATGCACCGCCGGGGCAGCTTTTATGATATCGTGAATACGCCGGAGTGCCAGATCGTGCATGAGGATTTCTGTAAGATTTTAACAGCCACCCTGAACTACTTTACAGAAAAGCATATCAGCTATCATAAAAAGATGCAGCACACTGGTTATCTGCGTCATCTGCTGGTGCGCCGGGCGGTAAAGACCGGGGAAATCCTGGTGGCACTGGTTACTTCCGGTCAGACAGACGATCTGGGCGTGACAGAGGAGTGTACCACGCCGCTGTCTGAGCAGGAGCTGCTGGCCGGCTGGCTCTCCTGTATGCAGGCACTAAAGCTTACGGGAACCTTTGCCGGGATCCTGCATATCCGCAATGACAGTCTGGCCGATGTGGTCCGAAGCGATGAGACCACTATTCTTTACGGACAGGATTTCTTTTATGAGGAACTGCTGGGATTAAAATTCCGCATTACCCCGTTTTCCTTCTTCCAGACAAACTCACTGGGAGCAGAGGTGCTTTATGAGACGGCCCGAAGCTATGTGGGCGAGACAAAAGACAAGGTGGTTTTTGATCTATACAGCGGAACAGGAACCATTGCTCAGATCATCGCGCCGGTGGCCGATAAGGTTGTAGGTGTGGAGATTGTGGAGGAGGCCGTGGAGGCAGCAAAGGAAAATGCAGCCGGAAACGGACTGGACAACTGCGAATTCATTGCCGGAGATGTGCTGAAGGTCATCGGAGAACTAAAGGATAAGCCAGATCTGATCATCCTGGACCCACCGCGTGACGGGATTCACCCGAAGGCTCTGGAGAAGATCATTGACTTTGGCGTAGACCGCATGGTCTATATTTCCTGCAAGCCGACCAGCCTGACCAGAGATCTGGTGGTCCTGCAGGAGCGTGGTTACAAGCTGGAGAAAGCATGTGCGGTAGATATGTTCCCGTCCACCGCAAACTGTGAAACAGTCTGCCTTCTGTCAAGAAAAAACCAATAAATCAAAGGATTTCGCTATTTTGGGAATAAGAAACCACAGAAGGATATGTGATTCATTACGGTTTTATAGAGAAATTCATTGAGGAACTTGGAACGAAGTACCATATAAAAGAAATTGCGTTTGACCGTTGGGGAGCAATGCTGATGATACAGGATTTGGAATGTATGGGATTTACCGTTGTTCCTTTCGGGAAGGGGTATAAGGATATGAGTCCGCCAACGAAGGAACTTATGAAGCTGACACTTGAGGAGCGAATTGCCCACGGTGGACATGAGGTTCTCCGGTGGATGATGGACAATGTGTATGTCAGACAAGACCCTGCCAGAAATATCAAAATGGATAAGGAAAAATCTAATCTACGGAGAAAATCGATGCAGCAGCAACCGTTATGGCACTTGACCGTGCAATTCGTAATCAGGGCAGCGAGGAACGTGTATATGATGGCAGGGAATTCTTGTTTTTAAGAAAGGAAACCTCTCCGGCAGATGGAGAGGTTTGAATGATCATGGTTTTGTTTATGTATCGGAATAAGAACTGCATTTTTCTTCCAGCATTTTGAAATTACAGCATCTTGCAGCAAGGGAAGAATCCGGCTTGGCAATGCGCTTCTGGTATAATTTCAGGGCTTTGTTTTGTAGAGTGTCCTGAACATTGTCAATCAGGGCTTTTTCTTTCTGGAGAAGGTAAACATAGTCGGTTTTTTCCTTTTCGTTGCTGAAAGAACGGAAACTTTCTACCTGATTATATTTTAACTGAGTAAGGCAGTTATCAGGAACCGGAATCATATTATTGATATTCAATACAGCATAAAGATATCCGGTGGATTCCTCATGGAGTTTGTGGAAATCCAGACTGTTGGACATTTTCTGATGTTTCGGTTTTGCAGAGGAAATAGGGACATAGTAGTGGAAATCTCCGATAGTAAGAAGAATTACCACATGGAGTTTCAAACGTTCCCCATACTCCACATATCCGACACGGGAATCAAACTGTGTCAGGTAATTTATGTATTTTTTATCGACAACGTACCAATCCATAGAGTCTCCTGAAAAGCAAAAAAGCGGGTGGATTACTCCACCCACTGCTGTTAACCGATTGTTTTAATTGGACAATCTAACCGCTTTTAACCGAGCGTTTTAACTGGACGCTCTAACCGCTGCACAGATATCTATCTGTGTTTTTATTATATGCAATTTTACAGCAAAAAATCAATGCCTTTGATTGCTAAAATTTTATGAACTTTTTTCGATAGTTACTGATGAAAACTCCAATATGAAAAAGATGGGAGATATTATCTTAAGGCAGGAGGACGTGCTTCATATTCCCGGACTTGGATTTGATGGTCTTATCGGTTACTCACCTATTGCGATGGCAAGAAATGCTGTCGGTATGACAATGGCCTGTGAAGAATAAGGAGCCAGCTTTTTTGCCAATGGCGCAAATCCCGGTGGTGTTGTGATAAACATACATTATATCCGCAATTTACTGCATTTTGATCTCGGTACATCCATCCGCACCAGCCGACCGGTTTTGGATGATCTGGCCCGGTGTTATCCGGCAACTCTGGAGCTCGCCCTGTTCTCCATTGTGATCGCGTCCCTGTTCGGCATCCTGTTTGGCATCATTTCTGCCATTCGCCGAAACAGCGTTATCGACCAGGCTGTCCGTGCTGTCTCCGTCACGGGTGTCAGCATTCCGGCGTTCTGGTTTGCCCTGCTGATGCTGTATTTCTTTTATTACAAATTAAAGATCTTTCCGGGACCGGGACGATTAAGCAACAGTTTTTCCGCGCCGCAGACCGTGACCGGTATGTATGTGCTGGACAGTCTGCTGGAGGGGAATCCTGTCAAAGCCATGGATGCACTGCGGCATCTGATCCTGCCGGGCATTGTGCTGGCAGCCTTTACGATGGGGCTGATCACAAGAACAACGCGTTCCAATCTGCTGGATGCACTTTCTACGGATTATAGCCGCACCGCAAAGGCGAAGGAACTTGGCAGTCTGGGACTGATCATCAGTCATGCCCTGGGCAATGCGCTGATCCCGGTTATGACCGTGATTGGTCTGGGACTTGGAAATCTGCTGGGCGGCATGGTGCTTGTCGAGACCATTTTCAAGTGGCCGGGAGTAGGTCAGTTCGCATACGAGTCTGTGATGACGGCGGACTATCCGGCAATCATCGGCGTGGCGCTTCTGATCGCGCTGAATTATATGATCATTAATACAGTGGTTGATATTCTGTACGGAATCATCGATCCAAGAGTGAGGTGCAGCGAATGATATATTCCCTGAAAAAATTATTAAAATCCAATTACCTGTTCACGCTGGGAATTGTGATCTGCCTGGGATGGATCCTTGCGGCTGTCTTTGCTCCGGTGATCGCACCCTACGACCCGATCGCGCAGGATCTGACCCTGCGGCTGAATGCACCGTCGGCAAGCCATATCTTCGGCACCGACAACTTTGGCCGCGATATCTTCAGCCGTGTGATCTACGGAGGCCGGTATTCTTTGCTCGCCGGATGCCTTTCCGTTACCATTGCCGGTGTCATCGGTACTTTTTACGGGGCTTTGGCTGGTTATGTGGGTGGATGGCTGGATAATGTCATGATGCGTTTTTCCGAAATGATCTTATCCTTCCCGTCCCTGATCCTGGCTATGATCATCAATGCGGTGATGGGTTCCAATCTGTTTAACACCATGTTTGCCCTGGTCATCGTATCCTGGCCGACTTACGCAAGACTCATGCGAAGCGTGGTTTTAAGTGTCAAGGAAAATGAGTACGTGAATGCGGCGGAAGCCCTGGGCGCCTCCCGCATGCGTATCCTGATGAAAGAAATCATCCCCAACAGTGTCAGCTCCGTGCTGATCATGGCGACTACGGATATCGGAAATAAGATCCTGATGTTCTCAACGCTGAGCTTTCTGGGACTGGGCTCCGCACCGCCTACCCCGGAATGGGGCATGATGGTTTCTGACGGTGTGGATTACTTCAATAAGTTCTGGGTATCCGGTTTCCCGGGTCTTGCGATCTTCACCATGGCTGTAGGAGCCAATTTCATTGGCGATGGTCTGCGGCGCCCCTTTTGGCAGGTAGGAGTTTTTGAGAAAAAACTGCCGATAGTAAAGAAAAAATAAGGAGGATTTTACCATGAACGAAGCAAGAGCAAAACGAATTCTGGATGAATTACAGAAGCAGGGGGTCAGCCAGATGCTGCTGACAGATCCTATGTCTATTTACTATCTGACTGGTGTGTCCATGGCACCGATCGAGCGGTTTTATGCACTGCTGTTACGGGCAGACGGACATCATGCTTATTTTTTAAATCATCTGTTCCATGTGCCGCAGGAGGTGGGTGTGGAGAAGGTCTGGTATTCTGACACAGATCCGGTGGCTGAAATTGTGGCAGCGCATCTGGACAAGCATGCAGTGCTGGGGGTAGATAAGGATTTAAAGGCCCGATTTCTGCTTCCGCTGATGGAGATGAAGGCAGCGGCAGGCTTTGTGAATGGCTCTGAGGCTGTGGACATTACCCGCGGTGTGAAGGATGCTGAGGAACAGGAAAAGATGCGTGTGGCTTCAGACATTAATGACCAGGCCATGGCCCGGTTTAAAAGCCTGATCCATGAGGGTGTGACGGAGCAGGAGGTTGCGGACCAGATGCTGGAGATTTATATGAGCCTTGGCGCGGACGGATATTCCTTCCCACCTCTAGTTGCTTTCGGTGCGAATGCGGCAGATCCGCATCATGCCCCGGATGATACCGTGGTGCAGCCGGGAGACTGTGTATTGTTTGATGTAGGCTGTATCAAGGATGGCTACTGCTCCGACATGACCCGTACCTTCTATTTTAAGACGGTCAGTGAGGAGCATCGGAAGGTTTATGAGACGACAAGGGCAGCCAATGAGGCGGCCATCAGCAGAATCCGGCCGGGCGTACCGCTTCGGAATTTGGATGCGGCTGCAAGAAATCTGATTACCGAAGCAGGATGGGGACCGAATTTTAATCACCGTCTTGGTCATTTCATCGGGCTGTCCGAGCATGAGTTTGGCGATGTTTCCTCGGCAAATAACTGGGAAGCAAAGCCTGGTATGATCTTTTCGATTGAACCTGGCATCTACTTAACCGGAGATACCGGTGTCCGTGTGGAGGATCTGGTACTGGTTACTGAGAACGGAGTAGAAGTCCTCAATCATTACCCGAAGAATTTACAGATCATTGAATAAGGGAGGAAGCGAAATATGAGACATCCCATAGCAACGCTTCATATGGCAAACGGAGCAGAAATCGTGATCGAGCTTTTGCCGGAGTCCGCACCGAATACGGTAAACAGCTTTCTTTTTGCAGTGTCTCACGGTTACCTGGATCATCATGCCATTGAACGCATTGTGCCGGGAAACTGGGTGGATATGAGCTACACGGCATTTGGTCACAAGGAAACCCAGTACCTGATCCCCAATGAATTTATCTTAAATCCGGACGTGACGCCGCTTGATTCCCATCCGGGATGTGTCTGCATGGGTGGTTACGGGGATGCGGGTCTGGCAAACTGTGAATTTTTCTTCCCGCTTCGCGACTGCCCGGATCACAAGGGAGTCTATCCGGTATTCGGAAAAGTGATATCCGGCATGGACGAGATTCAGAGGATCGCCAAGGTGCCTACGGCTCCGGTGGATTTCCCGATTCCGGGCGTGGAGGTGAACTGTCCGGTAGAGCCGGAGATCCTGGATCATGTAGAACTGGAATTGTTCGGCCGGGAGTACCCGGAACCGGTTCGGGTGGAAAATCCGAAACTGCCGAAATGCTGGCCGAAGCTGTAAGAAAGCGAGATATATTTATGAAAAAACATGATATCCGAATCCGTGTAGCCACAGAGGATGATGCAGAAAGTCTGTTAGCCATTTATGCGCCGTATGTGATTAAAACGGCCATCACGTTTGAGTATGAAGTCCCAACGCTGGAAGAATTCCGCGGACGGATCCGCCACACTTTACAGAAATATCCGTATCTGGTCGCAGAGCAGAACGGGAAGATCCTCGGCTATGCATATGTTGGTCCATTTCATGACCGTGCAGCCTACGACTGGGCTGTGGAAACCTCAATCTATGTCGATGAGAATCTGCGGCATTCCGGCGTGGGCGGAAGACTGAACCGTGCGTTGGAGGCTGTTTGTGGTGCTATGGGAATCCTGAATATGGAGGCCTGTATCGGCGTGCCGGAGGTGGAGGATGAGTATCTGACCCGCAACAGTGTGGAATACCACGCTCATATCGGTTACCGGCTTGTGGGCGAATTTTACAAGTGTGGTTATAAATTCGGACGGTGGTACAATATGGTCTGGATGGAAAAGATGATCGGAGAGCATCAGGACAGGATGGATATGCCGATCTGGTTTCCGGAGCTTTCCGATGTGCAGACACTTTTAGATAATCTGTAATTGTGAGGTGGACAGTCTGAAAAATTCGGAGTATACTGAATATCAGAGTCAGGGCATAACAGAGAAAAATATGCAGTTATGGCCGGAAAGAATTCAGACGGAGGAAGAACATCATGAGTACAAAAGCAGAATACGCAATTTCATTACATAACCAGGGGTACAATTGCGCACAGGCGGTAGCATGTACCTTTTGCAAAGAGTTTGGGGTAGACGAGCAGGAGCTGTTTCGGATTGCCGAAGGCTTTGGCCTTGGCATGGGCATGATGGAAATGTGCGGCGCCCTGTCCGGCATGATGATGGTGATCGGGCTTGCCAACAGCGTAGGAGATTTAAAGAAAGGCATGCCGACGAAGGGAAGTACCTACAAGCAGGTAAAGGATCAGGTGCAGAAATTCCAAGAAAAAAACGGTTCCTACCTGTGCCGTGAGTTAAAGGGTGTTGAGACCGGCAAGGTACTCTGCAGCTGTCCGCAGTGCATTATGGATGCAGTGGCACTGACCGAGGAATACTTAAAAGAACATCAGGCGGGTAAATAAGGGGTATAAACGTGTTGGGGAAACAGACAGATCTGATTGAAGGGAATATCTTTAAGGCCCTTCTGCTTTTTGCCGTACCGCTGCTGATCGGAAATCTTTTTCAACAGCTTTATAATACGGCAGACTCTTATGTAGTCGGAAACTTTGTGGATACGAATGCGCTGGCGGCAGTCGGTGCATCGGCATCGGTCATCCAGATGCTGGTAGGCTTTTTTATGGGTCTGTCGGTAGGTGCCGGTGTAGTTATTGCCCAGTATTTTGGAGCCGGCCAGAAAGAAAAGATGAGTCAGGCTGTGCACAGTGCGCTGGCGTTAACCGTGCTGCTGAGCGCCCTGTTTACCGTTGCCGGTATTGCGTTGACACGCCCGCTTCTGCGAGCCATTGGTGTACCGCAGGAGGTGCTGCCGCATTCTACTCTCTATCTGACCATTTACTTTGCCGGCATTACGTTCCTTCTGTTTTATAACATGGGCTCCGGCATTCTCAGGGCAATCGGAAATTCCAGGGATCCGCTGATCTATTTGGCAGTTGCCAGTGTTTTAAATGTGATCCTGGATGTGCTTCTGGTATGTGTGGCCCGTCTTGGCGTAGCCGGAGTGGCATTGGGAACCATGATCGCCCAGGCGGTCAGTGCTTATCTGGTCATGCGTCAGCTGATCCGGACCAGAGAGGATTATCGCGTAGAGCTGAAGAAGATACGGTTTCACCGGGAGATGATAAGACAGATCCTTATGGTTGGACTTCCGGCGGCGCTGCAGCAGAGCATTACGGCTTTTTCAAACGTTGTGGTGCAGTCATATATCAACAGCTTTGGAACGGCGGCTATTGCAGGCTACTCTACTACGATCCGGATCGATGGTTTTTTACAGCTTGTACTGCAGAGCTTTAACATGACGATTACTACCTTTGTCGGACAGAATATCGGCGCACGAAAGACTGAGCGGGTAAAACAGGGGATTTTTATTGCATGGGTTATGTGCTCGGCTATTATTCTGGTCGGAAGCGTCTGGATGAATCGGGAAGGTGCTCTGCTTGTGAGCCTGTTTACAGACGATGCGGCAGTTATTGCCAATGGAGCTGCGATGCTGAAGATGTTTTCTTATGCCTACTGGAGTCTTCCGGTGGTCCAGATCCTGAGCGGTGCCCTGCGTGGGGCTGGAAAATCCAGCATTCCCATGTTCTTTATGCTTAGTTGTTTTGTTGCGATCCGACAGATTTATCTGGCCATTACCGTACCGATGACGCACAATCTTCTTGTGGTGATTGCGGGCTGGCCGCTGACCTGGGTGCTTTGTGCCGCCGGCATGGCGGTGTATTTCTTCCGCGCAGACTGGATGAAGAACGCGGAAAAGCTGGTTCAGGGATAATAGGTTTTCGTAACTGTTCAGTACCTTCACAGTTACAGGTTTTCTATAAAATTTCATAAGTCTGGTATACAGAGTCCATTTCTCACAAAGACTAGAAACGAGTTCATGACTGTTGAAGACGGTTTGTACATGTCCGGTACGGATCGTCATTCAGGAAAGAGAGGGTCTTATGAGTAATGTGATGAAGCCCAGAAAAGCCGCAGTCATTGGCTGCGGCTTTGTTGGTTCTGCGACAGCGTTTACGCTGATGCAGAGCAAACTGTTTTCTGAACTGGTGCTTTTGGATGTAAATGCTGACAAAGCAGACGGGGAAGCGAGGGATATTTCCCATGGCATTCCATTTGCGGCGCCCATGAAGGTTTATGCGGGCGATTATGATGATGTCGCAGACGCGGCGGTCATTATTGTGACAGCCGGAGCAAACCAGAAACCGGATGAGAGCAGACTGGATTTGGTTCATCGGAATGTGGAGATTTACAAAAGCATCATTCCCAGGATCGCATCCCGGAATTTCGCGGGCATTCTTCTCGTCGTGTCAAATCCGGTGGATATTCTGACCTATGCGGCGCTTAAGTTCAGCGGGCTGCCGGAAAAACGCGTGATCGGCTCCGGCACGGTGCTGGACACGGCACGGATGAAATATGCCCTGGGGGAGCATCTGCGGGTGGACAGCCGCAGTGTGCATTCTTATATTGTAGGGGAACACGGTGACAGTGAGATCGCAGTATTAAGCAGCACCAACATCTCCGGCATTCCGCTGGATGCTTTTTGTGAGATGCGCGGCTATGATAATCCGAAAATGAAGCTGGATGAGATTGCTGAATCCGTGAAAAACAGCGCTTATGATATCATTACAAAAAAACAGGCCACCTACTACGGCATTGCCATGTCTGTGCGGCGCATCTGTACCTGCATTATCCGCAATGAGCGGTCAATCCTTCCGGTGTCTTCGATGATGCACGGGGAATATGGAATCTGTGATATTGCCATGAGCATGCCTGTGGTGCTGGGAGCGGAGGGCGTGGAAACTCACGTACCAATCTCATTGAATGAGGATGAAACGACAAGGTTGATCCAGTCCGCAGAGACCCTGAGGAGGATTGCGGAGGGGCTGGAGCTGTAGACTGGAGTCTCCTTCTGTGGTATAATTTTTCATTATGCGATCACAGAAGGAGGCTTTTTTCATGGCACAGCAGGATTCGAAAAAGGCGGAATGCTATCGCTGCATAGGGCTTCTGGCCCATGTAGATGCAGGGAAAACAACCCTGTCGGAAGCGATTTTATATACAACAGGAACGACAAGAAAGCTGGGGCGCGTGGACAACCGGGATGCCTATCTGGACACTTATACCCTGGAACGGGAGCGTGGCATCACGATCTTTTCCAAGCAGGCTGTATGCCGGCTTGGCGATGTCACTGTGACACTTCTGGACACGCCTGGGCATGTGGATTTCTCTGCAGAGATGGAGCGGACACTGAATGTGCTTGATTATGCAGTACTGGTCATCAGCGGAGCGGATGGTGTGCAGGGGCACACGGAAACGCTGTGGAGCCTGCTAAAGCGATACCGGGTGCCGACGTTTCTTTTCATCAATAAAATGGATCAGCCCGGCACAGACAGGGAAGTGCTGCTTTCTGAGCTGCAAAAGCGGCTGAGTGAGTCCTGTGTGGATTTTGCGCTTCTGGACGGACAAAAAGAAAATGTGCCGGAAGAGGTCTGGGAGACCATCGCCATGTCAGAGGAGGAGCTTCTGGAGCAGTATCTGGAAAATGGCAGCATTCCGGAGCAGGAGATCCGCAGGCTGATCCGGCAGCGGAAGCTGTTTCCGTGCTATTTTGGCTCAGCGTTAAAGCTTAAGGGAGTGGAGGAACTGCTGAACGGGCTGGAACGCTGGATGGGCGAAATAAACAGCGATCAGGACGCGGCATTTGGCGCAAAGGTCTTTAAGATTTCCCGTGATGAGCAGGGAAGCCGCCTGACGCATTTGAAAATCACCTCCGGACGCCTGAAGGTCAAAGATTTTTTGCAGGAAAAAGGAAAAGAGCCGGAGAAGGTGAATCAGATTCGCATCTATTCCGGAATGAAATATGAGACTGTAAATGAAGCCATGCCAGGTATGATCTGCGCAGTGACCGGACCTTTGAACACGTATCCGGGACAGGGCATCGGGACGGAAGCGGAGTCTGAGCTTCCGGTTCTGGAACCGGTTCTGACTTACCGGGTGGAACTGCCGGAGGAATGCGATGCCCATAAGATGCTGGCAGATTTAAGGCAGCTGGAGGAAGAGGAACCGGAGCTTCATATCACCTGGAATGAACCGGCACAGGAAATTCAGGTGCAGGTTATGGGTGAGGTGCAGATCGAGGTGTTAAAAAGCCTGGTGGCAGAGCGCTTTGGTGTGGATATCCGCCTGGATGCGGGCAGCATTGTGTATAAAGAGACGATTACTGCTGCCGTTGAGGGCGTGGGACACTTTGAGCCGCTGCGTCACTATGCGGAGGTACATCTTTTGATGGAACCGGGAGAGCCGGGAAGCGGACTGCAGTTTTTTGCGCAGTGCAGTGAAGACTTTCTGGACCGGAACTGGCAGCGTCTGATCTTAACTCATCTGGAGGAAAAGCACCATCGCGGTGTTCTGACCGGATCTGAAATTACCGATATGCAGATTACATTGATCGCGGGTCGTGCGCATCAGAAACATACGGAGGGCGGAGATTTCCGGCAGGCAACCTACCGCGCGGTGCGGCAGGGGCTTTGTGAGGCGGCCGCGGAGGGCTGTGTGCAGCTTTTGGAGCCGTATTACGCGTTTAAGCTGGAGGTTCCGTCCGAATATGCCGGCCGTGCCATGACAGACTTAGAGCGTATGAAGGGAACATTTGAGCCGCCGGAAGTGGACGGGGAGAATATGGTCCTAAGCGGTGTTGTTCCGGTGGCCACCATGCAGAACTATCAGCGGGAAGTCGTGTCATACACGAAAGGACGCGGCCGCGTAAGCTGTGTGCTGCAGGGGTATTTCCCCTGCCACAATGCAGTGGAGGTGGTGCAGAATACCCGTTATGAGGCAGAACTGGATCTGGCAGATCCGACCGGCTCTGTATTCTGCGCCCACGGAGCCGGATTCGTGGTGCCGTGGTATGAAGTGAAGCATTACATGCACATTCAGACCGGACTTCCGGTACTTGGGCAGGAAGCATGCGCAGCACCGGAACCGGACAGGAGTGGATGGAATGCGCACAGTGGTGGTGGAAGTACATCCGCACCTTTTGGAGCTGATGACAAGGAACTGGAGGCTATCTTTACCCGTACCTACGGCGAGAGCAAGCGTAAACTCTCCTATGACAGCGGCCCGCGCCAGGTGGTATACGATGCCGGAACATATAACCGTACAAAAAAGGAAGAACCGGTGGAAGAATATCTTCTGGTGGATGGTTATAACATTCTCTATGCCTGGGATGAACTGCGGGAGCTGATGAAGGTCACGCTGGATGGTGCCCGCCACCGCCTGATGGACATGCTCTGCAACTACCAGGGCTACAGGAGGTGCAACCTGATCGTGGTATTTGATGCCTACAAGGTTGCGGGAGGAACAGGAAGCGTACAGGATTACCACAATATTCATGTGGTCTACACGAAAGAAGCGGAGACCGCGGACCAGTATATTGAGAAATTTGCCCATGAGATGGGCAGAAAATACCGGGTAACGGTGGCAACGTCTGACGGTCTGGAACAGGTCATCATCCGGAGTCAGGGCTGTCTGCTTATGTCAGCCAGTGATCTGGCAGAAGACATGGAGCGTGTCAGCCGCCAGATAGAGGAAGACCGAGGCAATCTGGTAAAGCCGGGCAAGCATTATCTGTTTGCCGGAGTGGAGAAAGATCTGGCTGAATATCTGGAGCAGGTGAGGCTTGGAAAGATCGCGCCACCATCGGAGCAGGCTTTCCCGGAGAAATCTGAGAAAAAATCCGGGATATCAGGGAAGAAGGCATGAACGAAAAAGCTGCCTGGAAAAACTTGATGAGAATCCTTTGCAGAATCAGAATTGCACCTTGAAAAATTGTTCTGTGTGAAGTACAATGTATTTGATTCGTCAATTTTTAGACAAACCCTGTCGGGATTGCAGGGAAAGAGAAGGAGATCTTATCATGGAAAAAAGACCAGTGGTATTAATGATCCTGGATGGATATGGACTGAATGACAACTGTGAGGCTAATGCAGTCTGCGAGGGCAAAACCCCGATCATGGACCAGCTTATGAGCCAGTGCCCGTTTGTAAAGGGACAGGCAAGCGGTCTGGCAGTCGGACTGCCTGACGGACAGATGGGAAACTCTGAGGTTGGTCATTTAAATATGGGTGCAGGCCGCATTGTATACCAGGAGCTGACACGTATTACCAAGTCCATCGAGGATGGGGATTTCTTCTCCAACGAGGCGCTGATGGCCGCAGTTGAGAACTGTAAGAAAAATGATTCTTCCCTCCATATGTTCGGCCTTGTTTCGGATGGAGGTGTGCACAGTCACATCACCCACATTTACGGACTGCTGGAGCTGGCCAAGAAAAACGGTCTCTCCAAAGTTTATGTACACTGCTTCCTGGATGGCCGCGATACTCCGCCGACTTCCGGCAGGGAGTTTGTGGAGGCTCTGGAGTCAAAGATGAAAGAGCTTGGCGTTGGTAAGGTGGCAGTAGTCTCCGGCCGTTACTACGCAATGGATCGTGATAAAAACTGGGATCGCGTAGAGAAGGCTTACAATGCTCTGACAAAAGGTGAGGGTAATCATGCAGAGCATGCCGCAGAGGCAATCCAGGCATCTTACGATGACGGCAAGACCGATGAGTTCATGCTGCCGACCGTGATCACGGAGAACGGCACTCCGGTGGGAACCATCAAGACCGGTGATTCCGTGATCTTCTTCAACTTCCGTCCGGACCGTGCCCGCCAGCTGACCCGTGCCTTCTGTGACGAGGAGTTTACCGGCTTTGACCGCGGTGAGCGCGTCAAGACTACATTTGTCTGCTTCACCGATTACGATGAAACAATTCAGAATAAGCTGGTAGCATTTAAGAAAGAGAGCATCAAGAACACTTTCGGTGAGTTCCTGGCAGCTCATAACTTAAAGCAGGCCCGCATTGCCGAGACCGAGAAGTACGCGCATGTAACCTTCTTCTTTAACGGCGGCGTAGAAGAACCGAATCCGGGCGAGGACCGCATCCTGGTTCCGTCTCCGAAGGAAGTTGCTACCTACGATTTAAAACCGGAGATGAGTGCTCCGGCTGTCTGTGACAAGCTGGTAGACTGCATTAAGTCCGGCAAATACGATGTCATCATCACCAATTTTGCAAACCCGGATATGGTCGGCCATACCGGCGTGGAGAGCGCGGCTATCAAGGCCATTGAGGCGGTAGATGTCTGCGTGGGCAGAGCTGTAGATGCAATCAAGGAGGTCAATGGCGTTCTGTTTATCTGTGCTGATCACGGAAATGCAGAGCAGCTGGTAGACTACACCACCGGCGAACCGTGGACTGCGCACACCACTAACCCGGTACCGTTTATTCTGGTCAATGCAGACCCGTCCTGCAAATTAAGAGAGGGCGGCTGCCTGGCAGATATCGCTCCGACTCTCATTGAGCTGATGGGCCTGGAGCAGCCGAAGGAGATGACCGGAAAGTCACTGCTCGTAAAATAAAAATTGAGTTATAAATAAGAGACTTCTGGAAAAGCCGATTATTTAACGCTTTTGGACAGCCGGTATCTGTGTCAGCAGATAACATACCGGTACCAGGTACAGGAAAAAGGCCGCGAAGAGGCTGGTCATCGGTGCGCCGACGGTGGAAAGCGGAACAGCTCCTGCAATGGACCAGGGAATGAGCGGCGCTACGACAACGGCGGAATTTTCAAGATCCAGCGCCATGCGTCCGGCATCAGGCTCCAGCTCACGGCCAAGCTGGTCTGTCAGCATGATGGATAAAGTCTGGTTGCAGGAGATCATGGAGGTACCAACAGAAGCCAGCAAAATAGCGCCAAACGGCGTGATATGTGCGCCCAGCCTTACAAGCCCTGCTTTCAGCCCATTCAACAGCCCTGTGCTCTGGAAGATTCCGGCGTAGGAAGAAGAAATACACACAATGGCTGCGACTTTTACCATAGAACAGATGCCGCCTCCGTTTAAAAATGCTGCGGCCTCTGCATCAGCAGCATGGAAACCGGTCAGAAGCAGAGCCGGCAGCTTGCCGGGCGTGAAATGCTGGATCGCAGATCCAACCAAAAGAGAGGTTATAATACTGGCCAGCATGGCATATTTGACCGGAATCCGCATCAGGGCCAGGATCAGGATCACGGCAGCTGGCAGAAGCGCTGCCGGGTGGAGCGTGACTTCTCTGGAAAACAGAGCAGTCAAATCTGTCTGGGAAGCCTGACTGTGAAACTGAAAGCCCAAAACGCCGTACAGAATGCAGGTGATCAGGAAGGGCAGCCAGGCGGAGCGGAGCATGTTTTTGATATTGTCGAAGATACTGGTTTTTGTCAGCTCGCTGACTAAGAGCGCACTGGTGGAAAATGGGGAACAGCGGTCTCCGAAGAATGCGCCGGACAGGATGGCGCCTCCAAGGAGCAGAGGGCTTGTACCTGCGGAGATCCCCATGCTCATGCAGATGACGCCAATGGTGGCAGAGGTGCCGAAGGAGGTTCCGGTCAGCACGGAAATTCCGCAGCAGAGCAGAAAGGAAACCAGCAGAATGACCTCTGGACGCAGCAGCTTTGCCGCATGGCAGATGATATAGGGAATCGTGCCGCAGGCACGCCACAGTGCTGTCATCATGCCGATCAGGACAAATACGATCAGAATGTTTTTAGCGGTGAGGACACCGGTGCAGAGCATCGAAACGATCTGTTTTGGAGAATTTCCTTTTTTGCGTGCATAGGCACAAAAGAGGATGAGCCCGGCAAACAGGGCATACAGGATCGGCAGCTTCAACAGAAGGCAGGCTGTCAGAATAAGGGCAAAAAGAATAAGGGTTATGGTTTCCATATGGGGTGATCTTCCTTTGCATCATGATATCTGCGGGCCGGTCTGCAGTGGTGAGTACCGGCCCTGCTTTTTGTAATCACAGGTATTCTAACACATATTTATTTCTCTTCCAATCTTATTTTCCAATCCGTTTTCCAATCCGCTGAAATAGCACTTCCCTTTCCTCTTAAAATGAGATAGAATGGAGTGTAATAATTTTGAAGCATAACCGGTACACACCGGATCAGATACCCGTGGAAGGAGAAAGACATGAAAATCGCAATCGTTACGGACAGCAATAGCGGAATTACCCAGGCACAGGCGGGTGAGCTGGGAATCTTTGTGCTGCCGATGCCGTTTATGATCAATGAAGCAACCTTTGAGGAGGATATCAACCTGACCCATGAAGAATTTTACAAGCGCCAGGCAGAGGATGCGGATATTACCACTTCCCAGCCATCCCCGCAGGATGTCACCGATCTCTGGGATAAACTGTTTTCCGAAGGTTATGACCAGATCGTTCATATTCCGATGTCCAGCGGCTTAAGCGGCTCCTGCCAGACAGCGCGTATGCTGGCAGAGGATTACGAGGGAAAGGTATTTGTTGTGAACAACCAGCGTATTTCCGTGACCCAGCGCCAGTCCGTACTGGATGCGAAGGAACTTGCGGAGGCGGGACTGAATGGGAAACAGATCTTTGAGGTCCTGGAGCGTGTAAAGATGGAATCCAGCATTTACATTACGGTTGATACGCTGAAATTTTTAAAGAAGGGCGGGCGTATCACCCCGGCGGCAGCTGCCCTTGGTACACTTTTGCGTATTAAGCCGGTGCTGCAGATCCAGGGCGAGAAGCTGGACTCTTTTTCCAAGGCTCGCACCATGAAGCAGGCCCGCACCACCATGCTGGCTGCTGTGGAGAAGGATCTGAAAGAGCGTTTTGCAGATCCGGAGGCAGAGAATACCTGGCTGTTTGTGGCCCACTCCCAGAATGATGAGATGGCAGCTGAGTTTGCAAAAGAGATCGAAGAACATTATCCGAAGGCCAAACCTGTATACGGTGCGCCGCTTTCCCTGAGTATTGCCTGCCATATCGGACCGGGTTCCCTGGCTGTGGCTATGTCAAGGAAGATTGACGCAGAGTCAGAACGGAAGCGCTATGGCTTATAAAATGAAAAAGCTGCAGATTCCCTGGCTGAAAAAGCGGGTAGTCAGCTTAAAGGTACCCATTGCCATCTGCCTGGTCCTGTTTGGTATTGTCCCCATGTTTCTGTGCACCCAGACCATCCTGAGTTCGGTGAAGCAGAACCAGATCGATGAGCGGATGGTGGAAGTGCAGAATCAGTGTCAGATCCTGAGCAGCAAGATTGCCCGTACCGGATATCTGAGCGGGGAAGATAAGAGCAGCTTAAACAGTGAGATCGAGACCATTGCGGATGTCTATAACGGACGTATTGTGGTGGTAAACCAGGATTTTAAGATCGTGCAGGATACGTTCCACATTTCGGAAAGCCGCCTGCATATTGCGGAGACCGTGATACGCAGCTTTCAGGGGGAGACCGTGAGCCGCTACAACCGGGACAAGCATTATTTTGCCCAGGCGATGCCCATATACAGTCTTTCCCCGGATAAGCACGTCGAGGGTGTTCTTGTCATGACTGCTTCTACGGAGGCCATGGCACGGCTTACAGAATCAGTAGGAGACCGTCTGGTGCTGTTCCAGGTAATTTTGGTGCTGGTCCTGGTGCTTGCTGCAGTGCTTGCTGCTGCCATGATGGTGCGACCGTTTAAAGAGTTTCAGGCAAAGCTCCACCACGTGGAGCAGGGAGCACTGGACACGGACATCAGCTCAGAGGCGTACCGTGAGACACGGGATATTTCCAACTCGGTGGCCCAGACTATCACAAAGCTGCAGGAGGCAGACCAGTCCCGCCAGGAGTTCGTATCGAATGTCTCTCATGAGTTAAAGACACCGATCACGTCTATCCGCGTGCTGGCCGATTCCCTGATGGGCATGGGGGAGGTACCGGTAGAATTGTACCGGGAGTTCATGGAGGATATTTCCAATGAGATCGACCGGGAGAGCAAGATCATAGATGATCTGTTGTCTCTGGTCAAGATGGATAAATCTGAGGCAGAGTTAAATATCAGTCAGGTCAATTTAAACGTGCTGGTGGAGCAGATTTTGAAGCGGCTCAGACCCATTGCCAACCGGCGCAAGGTGGAGCTGATCTTTGAAAGCATCCGGGAAGTAACAGCCGATGTAGATGAGATGAAGCTGTCGCTTGCCATCACAAACCTGGTGGAGAATGCCATCAAGTACAATATGGAAGAGGGATGGGTGCGGGTAACTCTGGATGCAGACCATAAGTTCTTCTACTTGAAGGTACAGGATTCCGGTATTGGTATTCCGGAGGATGTTCAGGACCGTATTTTTGAGCGTTTCTACCGTGTAGATAAAGCCCGTTCCCGGGAAACCGGCGGAAGCGGACTCGGCCTTGCCATCACCCGGAATGTGGTGCTGATGCACAAGGGTGCCATCAAACTGAGCAGCAAAGAAGGGGAGGGCAGTACCTTTACGCTGCGGATTCCGTTAAACTACATTGCCTAGCAGGAGGAACTATGAAACAAATCAAGCATAACTGCAAAGGCTTTGCATGGAGCCTTTGCGCAAAAAAACTGCTTTTTGCTGTGCTCCTGCTTTCCGGACTTTTGCTGGCCGGATGCCAGAAGCGGGAAACTCCGCTGCAGGAGGGTGAATCGGAGTACCAGGTTTACTATATGAATCAGGCAGTGACAAAACTCATTGCACAGCCTTACCGTACCAGGACAACAGACACAGAGGAACTGATTGGAGAACTGATGGAAAGTCTGATTCATGTTCCGGCAGATCTCGAGGCACAGAGTGTCTTATCTGACAAAGTTGTTTACCAGGGCTGCCGGCAGGATGACACGGTGCTCTATCTGTTTTTTGACAACAACTACACCAGTATGAATGCATGTCAGGAGATTCTCTGTCGCGCGGCCCTGGCCAGAACGCTGACTCAGGTGCCAGGAATCGAGTATATCAGCATTTATTCCGGAGACCAGCCGTTGCTGGAACGGAGCGGCATGCCGGCCGGTCCCATCTCAGCCGCAGATTTCGTGGACAGCATCACAGATGTCAATGCCTACGAGCGCACGGAGCTGATATTGTATTTTACTGACGCAAGCGGAACTGCGCTGCATCCGGAAAAGCGGAGCGTCATGCACAATGTCAATACTTCGGTAGAGCGTGTGATCGTTGAGGAACTTATCAGTGGACCGGAACAGCCTGGATTGATGCCAACATTAAATCCTGATATCAAGATCCTGAATATTTCGGTCAATGAAAACGTTTGCTACGTGAATTTTGACGCGGCGTTTTTGAACAATTCCCTGGAAGTGAAGGATTACATCCCGATTTACTCCATTGTCAATTCCCTGTCAGAGCTTTCGAATGTGAACCGTGTTCAGATTACGGTAAATGGCTCTCAGGAGGTGACATTTAGGGAAACCATTTCACTTAATACCCTGTTTGAGAGAGATCTCGATTATATAGGAGGCAACTAAAATCAAACATCCATTGCTGCTTTTGACAGGGGGATTCGTACTTGGAGAGGTCGTGATCCTGCATCAGAGCACAATGAAGGAACTGGCGCCGCTTTTTGCGGCGGCACTTATGCTGTGTGTGGCTGCTGTGTGTGCAGACCGGCGCAGACAGGTGTTTTGGGGCAGGAGCCTGGGAGTCAGGCTTCTGCCCTTTATGATTATTTTGGGGCTGGTGCGGGGACTTTGTGAGGAACAGACTGTGCTTGCGGAGCAGGGCCTGCTGTTGGAAGAGTCTGGTACTTATGCGGTTGGGACGGTCTGCGGAATGACAGAAAAGGAAAGCTGGACGGTGCTGCTGCTTAAGAACGTGCAGACTGAGAAGGGAAAGCTCAGATATCTGCAAGTGTATGCGGAACGGTCAGAAAAGGAGTATCCGTCGGAGAAGAGAGACAGCCGGGCAGCAGATTATCCGCAGCAGCCGGAACAGAATGGATGCCGGATCGGTGAAGTGGTCCGGGTCTGGGGTGAGTTTACACCGTTTCAGACGGCTTCCAATCCGGGCGAGTTTGACTATGCCGCATATTACCGGGGGCAGAAGCTGGTTTGGCGGGTATTTGCGCGTACAGTACAGAGGATAGATGAAAATGGACTCAGAATCCTGTATGCACCTGCCAATATGATCCGGTATTTTCGTGCCTGGGCAGCAGAGCGTTTGAAGCTTCTGGCCGGAGAGACGGATGGCAGCATCTTTGCAGCCATGCTTCTCGGAGATCGAACCGGCATGCCGGAAGAAATCAGGGAACTCTATCAGAAAAATGGGATTGCCCATCTTCTGGCAGTGAGCGGTCTGCATCTGTCGCTGGTAAGTATGGCGGCTTACGGCCTTCTGCGAAAGGCAGGAGCCGGATATGGAAAATCTGCTGTTGCGGGCAGCCTGATCCTGCTGATCTACAGTGTTCTGACCGGAGCTTCTCCCTCTGTGATCCGCGCTTTTATTATGACCCTGTGCGGATTTCTGGCAGCTTATCTGGGACGTACCTATGATCTGCTGTCGGCCATGGGGCTGTCGGCTCTGATGCTTTTGTGGCATAGCCCGTATCTGATCGACCAGGCCGGCGTGCAGCTTTCGTTTGCGGCTATCGGAGGGATCGGACTGGCAAAAGAAATGGAGGAATCAGCTGTAAGCTCATCAACGACCGAACATTCGCCGGAAACAGAGTGTGGCGAAATCCATCCGTGGGGACAGACGCTGCGCCTCTCACTTTGTATGCAGCTGGTTTCCCTCCCTATCATCCTGTGGCATTTCTTTTCCTATCCGCTTTATGGAATTGCTTTAAATCTTCTGGTAGTCCCGCTGACCGGAGTGATCGTGGGAACCGGTGCCGGAGGTATTTTTGGCAGTCTGTTTTCGATTCATGCGGGTACATGGATAACCGGAGGCGGCCGTGCCGTGCTTGCATGGTACGAATTCTGCTGCAGGTGCTTTATGAAGCTTCCGGTCAGCAGCTTGTTGTGCGGGAGGCCAAAGCTGTGGCAGATCCTGGTATATTATATGGTGCTGGGAGTTGTCATAACATTTGTTGTCAATGGATACAGAAAGTCCGCACCGGTATACCGGGTGCCGGGGTGGTCAGAACCGGCGGTAAAAGCTGGTTTGGGGATTCTCAGGAGCCTGTACGGAAAATCGGAGACAGTCATGGTTTTCCTTCTGCTTGCGGCCTTGACTTTTTTGCGTCCACCGGCAGTCCGCGGTCTGGAAGTGACCATTCTGGACACCGGACAGGGGGATGGTATCTGCATCCGGACAAAGAGCGAGGTGATTCTGGTGGATGGCGGCAGTACCGATCAGAAGGAACTGGGCAGATATCGCCTGGAACCGTTTTTAAAAAGCAGGGGCATCCGTCAGGTTGATCTGGCTATTGTCACGCATGGGGACTGGGATCATATCAGCGGGATAAGCTGGCTGATGGAGCAGAGAGCAGCGGAGAAGGAGAGAGGAGCATCCGGTGCTGTTTTGATCAGAAAACTGGCCATGCCGGAAATCGGAAAGGGAGAGGATGTGTATGGACGTCTTGAACAGTTGTGCGTGCAGCAGGGGGGAGAGGTGTTGTGGATCGCGCGGGGCTATGAAGAAAGCTGGGATGCCGGGCTTCATCTTACATGTCTGTACCCGGAGCCTGCTTCCGGGCGAGGCCAATCGGCATCCGGCACGGACCGCAATGAGCATTCTCTGGTACTCTGTCTGGATTACGGAGTGTTTCATATGCTCTTAACAGGTGATATGAGTGCAGACGGAGAGAAAAAGCTGATTGCGCTGGAGTCGGAGGATGCGCAGAAAACAGGCCGGATCCGGGACGGATGGAGGGCAGCCATGCCGGAAACAAATGAAATCCGGATATTAAAAGTCGCGCATCATGGCTCAGGGTATTCCAGCAGCGAAGCTTTCCTTGGCTGGATGCATCCGGATTATGCCGTGATCTCCTGCGGAGAAAAAAACAGCTACGGCCATCCGCATGCAGATGCACTGAAGCGTCTTTCAGACTGCGGAAGTGAGATCCTGCAGACAAAAGAAAGCGGCGCTATCATCTGGAAAACAGACGGGCACCATATAACCTGGAAAAGCTGGAAAAGATAGGAGGAGAACGATGATCGTAATGGTATGTGTAGATGATAAAAATGGAATGATGTTCAACAAACGCCGTCAGAGTCAGGATCGTGTGCTGCGTCAGCACATGCTGGAGCTGGCAGGAAATAAGAAATTGTGGATGAATGCGTACAGCCGAACGCAATTTTCTAAAGAAGAAAATCGCATTGCAGTGGCGGAAAACGGATTTCAGAATATCCGGTCAGGCGAATACTGTTTTCTGGAGGATGAGGATCCGGCGCAGTACAAAGAACAGATTGAGGAGCTGATTCTGTTTCACTGGAACCGAACCTACCCTGCTGATCTTTGCTGTACTCTAGATCTGTCGGAGTGGAAACGGAAGACAACAGAAGAGTTCGCAGGCAGTTCTCATGAGAAGATCACACAGGAGTGGTATGTAAAGAGCTGATAAAAAGGAGGAAAACTGCAGGCGCAGGCTTCCTCCTTTTTGATACGGCAATGGATTTTTTAGAACAGAATTTCTTTTCCTTCCAGTCTCCACTGTCTGAACTCCGCAGATGCGGACAGCAGAAGATCGGATGAAGAGTTCAGTGCGGTTTCTACGGAATCCTGGATCACTCCGATGATGAATCCGACACCAACAACCTGCATGGCGATGTCATTCGGAATTCCGAATAAGGAGCAGGCCATCGGGATCAGCAGCAGGGAGCCGCCGGCTACACCGGATGCGCCGCAGGCAGACAGGGCAGCCAGAACACTTAAGATGATGGCACTTGGGATATCCACGGAAATACCGAGGGTATGCGCAGTTGCCAGAGTCATAACGGTAATGGTGATCGCGGCACCATCCATATTGATGGTCGCACCTAACGGGATGGTTACGGAGTAGGTGTCCTTATCCAGTCCCATTTCCTCGCAGGTCTCCATGTTGATCGGGATGTTTGCTGCGGAGCTTCTGGTGAAGAAGGCGGTGATGGCACTTTTCTTTAAGCATTTAAAGATCAGCGGATACGGATTCCTGCGGATGCACCAGAATACCAGGATCGGGTTTGTGACAAAATAAATGAACAGCATGGAGCCGACCAGAACAGCCAGCAGCTTTCCGTATTCGGTAAAGATGGCAAGTCCGTTTTCGGAAACGGTGTTGAAGACCAGGCCCAGGATACCGAACGGAGCAAAGCTGATGATCCAGGTAACTACTCTTGCAAGTCCGTTTGAAATCTCACCAAACAGGTTCTTGGTGGTTTCGCTGGCACCGCGCAGGCCAATGCCGAAGAGTACAGCCCAAACCAGGACACCGATATAGTTGGCGCTTGCGATGGACTGAACCGGATTGCTTACCATATTCAGGAGCAGAGAACTTAATACCTCCACAATACCTTCTGGGGCAGCCAGGTCAGATGCGCCCTCGGCAAGCGTCAGGGTGATCGGGAACATCATGCTGGCAATCACGGCGATCACTGCGGCAAGGAAGGTGCTGAACATATACAGAATGATCACGGTGCGGATAACGCCGCCGTGGCTCTTACCGGAGTGGCACAGGGAACTGATGACCAGGAAGAATACCAGAAGCGGCGCGACCGCTTTTAAGGCACCTACAAAGACACTGCCGAGAATTGCGATGGCGGAGAACTGCGGAAGCGCAAGACCCAGGACAGCACCAATGATCAGGCCGGCAACGATCCGTTTGACAAGACTGATGCCGCACCAGGTTTCAAATAGCTTTTTCATAATCTTTCCTCTTTCTTTCATTGGATAGTGGATAAAAGTCCAAAGGCTATTATACACAATGTGTGTAAGTAATACAAATGTTTTTTATACACGGACATTTTGGAGAGAGTGTATTTCCGCAGGATGCGTATCCTTACATCAGGCACTTGACATTTTTACACATCCCCTTTATAATGCGGTATAAGTATGTATGCAATTACACATATATCCCAGGCATAGAAGGGAACAAGTAACAGTCCGAGGTACCGCACAGAAAGCAGCCGGCAGATGAGAGGCGCGCGGGAGACGCACTGCGAATACATCCCGGAGCCGCGCATCGAACAAAACCTTTGTGGTTTTCAGTAGGCTGCGCCGGAGCACAGCATCCGTTATCAGGCTGGAACAAAGATGCGGCAGTCGGCATTCTTTCAGGGAAATCCGGCACAGCAGGCAGTTTGTTCACTGAGGCAGGCAGTGTGAGCTGTCTGTGAAGTAAGGTGGTAACACGAGACGTCCCTCGTCCTTTCTGGCTCCGGCCGGGAGGACGAGTTTTTTATTTCATAGGAAATAGGAAATTGCATCCTGTGAAACAATAAAAAGTAATGAAAAAAGGAGAATCCGCTATGAACTGTTACGAAGAGCTGGTAGCCCGCGGTCTTATCGCCCAGGTTACAAATGAAGAAGAAATCAAAAAAATGGTAAATGAAGGCAAAGCAACCTTTTATATCGGCTTTGACCCGACTGCAGACAGCCTGCACGTTGGTCACTTCATGGCACTTTGCCTGATGAAACGTCTGCAGATGGCAGGCAACAAGCCGATCGCCCTCATCGGTGGCGGTACCGGTATGATCGGCGATCCGTCCGGACGTACCGACATGAGAAAGATGATGACCCCGGAGATGATCCAGCATAACTGCGACTGCTTCAAAGAGCAGATGAGCCGCTTCATTGATTTCTCTGATGGAAAGGCACTCATGGTAAATAATGCAGAATGGCTGTTGAAGTTAAATTATGTGGAGCTGCTGCGTGAGGTTGGCGCATGCTTCTCCGTCAACAATATGCTGCGCGCAGAGTGCTATAAGCAGCGCATGGAGAAAGGCTTAAGCTTCTTAGAGTTCAACTACATGATCATGCAGAGCTATGATTTCTATATGTTATACCAGAAATATGGCTGCAACATGCAGTTCGGCGGCGATGACCAGTGGAGCAACATGTTAGGAGGTACTGAGCTGATCCGCCGTAAATTAGGTAAGGATGCGCATGCGATGACCATCACCCTGCTGTTAAACTCTGAAGGCAAGAAGATGGGCAAGACCCAGTCCGGAGCTGTATGGTTAGATCCGAATAAGACCACCCCGTTTGAATTCTACCAGTACTGGAGAAATGTGGCAGACGCCGATGTATTAAAGTGCCTGCGCATGCTGACCTTCCTGCCGCTTGAGCAGATCGATGAGATGGACAAATGGGAAGGCAGCCAGTTAAATACCGCAAAAGAAATCCTGGCATACGAGCTGACCAAGCTGGTTCATGGAGAGGAAGAGGCAGAGAAGGCGCAGACCGCAGCACGCGCACTGTTCAGCGGTCAGGGCAGCCTGGAAAATATGCCGAGCTACAACTTAACCGCTGAGGACTTTACCGATGGCAGCATCGATATTCTGGCAGTCCTGCAGAAATCCGGCCTGGCTCCGACCCGTTCTGAGGCAAGAAGAAACGTAGAGCAGGGTGGTGTATCGGTAAACGGTGAGCAGGTGAAGGATATCAAGGCATCCTACACCAGAGAAGATTTTGCCGGCGAAGGCATGGTTGTAAAACGCGGCAAGAAGAAATTCATGAAGGTTACTGCTGAATAAAAAAGGAAAACAGGCCGGAATATTGGCCTGACATTGCAAAAGCAGAAACAGACAAAAGATCCTCTGCGGCAGGAGGATGCGAACCATTCGCACGAAACTGCCACAGGGGATTTTTGCAACCATTTGCAAATTTTATATATGAGGATTTTATGACAACATTTACAGATAAATATCAGGTGTTAAAGCAGGTATTCGGCTACGATAGCTTCCGGCCGGGCCAGGAGCACCTGATCAACGCCATCCTTGCGGGAAAGGATGTGCTTGGCATTATGCCGACCGGCGCGGGAAAATCCATCGTCTATCAGGTTCCGGCGCTGTTATTCCCGGGCATCACCCTGGTGATTTCGCCCCTGATTTCCCTGATGAAGGACCAGGTGGAGGGCTTAAATCAGGCAGGTGTCCATGCGGCCTATTTAAATAGCTCCCTGACCCAGAACCAGTATTTTAAGGCACTGGATTTCGCGAGAGCGGGGCGTTATCCTATTATTTATGTGGCACCGGAGCGGCTTTTAACGGACAGCTTCCTGTCCTTCGCCTTGAACGCCAATATCTCCATGGTGGCGGTGGATGAGTCTCACTGCGTCTCCCAGTGGGGACAGGATTTCCGCCCCAGCTACTTAAAAATCACAGAATTTATCGACCGTCTGTCGACGCGCCCGGTGGTCAGCGCGTTCACCGCCACCGCCACAAAAGAGGTGCGGGACGATATCATCGACATTTTGCAGCTTCGGGAACCGGCGGTGGAGACCACCGGCTTTGACCGGAAAAACTTATACTTTGGGGTTATGACGCCCAAGGACCGTTACGGCGCCATTCATCATTACCTGGAAACACATCCGGGGGAGAGCGGCATCATTTACTGCCTGACCCGCAAAAACGTGGAAGAAATCTGCGAGCGCCTGCGCGCGGATGGCTTTGCGGCTACCCGGTATCATGCGGGACTCAGCGACGCAGAGCGGCGGCAGAACCAGGATGATTTCCTCTATGACCGTTCGCCCATCATGGTAGCCAGCAACGCGTTTGGCATGGGCATTGACAAATCCAACGTGCGGTTTGTTCTGCACTGCGGCATGCCGAAGAACGTGGAATCCTACTATCAGGAGGCTGGAAGAGCCGGGCGTGACGGGGAACCGGCAGAGTGCATTCTCTATTACAGTGGCCAGGATGTCATCACCAACCAGTTTTTCATCGAGAACAGCCAGGAAAACCAGGAGCTGGATCCTTACACAGCTCAGATCGTAAAAGAGCGGGACCGCGACCGTCTGCGGAAGATGACCTATTACTGTTATACCAACGAATGTCTGCGGGAGTACATCCTGAAGTATTTTGGCGAGTACGGTTCCTCCTGTTACTGCGGCAACTGCCAGAACTGCCTGACGCAGTTTGAAGAGGTGGATGTGACCGAGTATGCCATCGGACTCATCGGCTGCGTGGCTGCCTGCCGGCAGCGCTATGGCGTGAATGTGGTTCTGGATACCCTGCGCGGCGCAAAGACGGCGAAAATCCGTCAGTACCGCATGGATGAGGTGCCGCAGTATGGCCAGTTCGCCAAGGTTCCTGCTTACCGCATGCGCCAGGTATTAAACTATCTGCTGATGCACGATTACTTAAGTGTAACCGATGACACTTACGCCATCCTGCAGCTGACGAAAAAATCCGCGCAGCTTCTGGATCCGGAACAGCAGGCAGAACATGGCCCGCTTCTTATGAAAATGGCAAAGGAGCAGGACAAGGCACCGAAGGAATCTGCCGATACAAAGGGTAAAAAGAAGAAACTCAAAACAGCAGCTTCCGTGGTTCTCACGGAGGAGGAAGAACTCCTTTTCGAGGCGCTGCGCGGCCTGCGAACCGAGATCGCAAGGGAAGAGAGTGTGCCGCCTTACATTGTATTTTCTGATAAGACCCTGGTGCTTATGTGCCGCCTGCGTCCGGAGAACAAGGCAGAAATGCTGGAGGTATCCGGCGTGGGAGAGCATAAATTTGAGAAGTATGGCGCACGGTTTCTGCAGCGGATTGCGGAGCATGTGTGAGCAGAAAGGAGTTATCAATATATATATTATTATTAGTATATATATCCTTTGCA
>OGFR01000441.1_pt1 | contig 33499 bp, 29 predicted proteins | sample 1571001 | NCBI WGS metagenome assembly OGFR01 (sample SAMEA2582064, study PRJEB24529) | metagenome | biome: Human gut stool | place: China | collected 2011 | reverse complement strand
TCCTCGCGGAGCGTTTTTGTATGATAGGACGCAATTTCCTATCATACAAGAAAGGAGTATGACCGGATTTCTCAGGCCATACTCCTTTTAACATTCAGAAAATAAAGTTATTTGGACTTTCCGTATTTCTCTTCGCAGTACATGCAGCGGTAAGTCTCAGTCTTCTCATCTGCAAGATAGAAGATGTGCGGCAGCTCCTGCTCAATGGAGGTGATGCAGCGCGGATTCTTGCAGCGGATCACGTTGGTGATCTTTTTCGGAAGCTTCAGGGCTTTCTTCTCGGTGATCTTGTTGTCACGGATGACATTGACGGTGATGTTGTGGTCAATGTAGCCCAGTACATCCAGGTCAATGTTGTCGATCGGGCCCTCAACCTTGATGATGTCCTTGCGGCCCATCTTGTTGCTTCGCGCGTTCTTGATGATGGCTACCTGACAGTCGGTGAGACGGTCAAGACCAAGGTGATAGTAAATGTCAAGGCTTTTGCCAGCCTGAATATGATCCAGAACAACGCCTTCCTGTAATCCACTGATATTTAACATGGTTTTTCCACCTCCAGTAAAGTCATGATCAGAGCCATACGAACATATACACCGTACTGAGCCTGCTTGAAGTAAGCTGCTCTCGGGTCGTCATCCACCTCAGTAGAGATCTCATTTACACGCGGGAGCGGATGCAGCACGTACATATCGTCCTTAGCCAGTGCCATTTTTGCCTTGTCCAGAATGTAGCTGTCTTTTAAGCGGATGTAATCCTCCTCATTGAAGAAACGCTCTTTCTGAACACGGGTCATGTAGAGAATATCAAGCTCCGGGATTGCTTCATCCAGGTTGCTGACTTCCTTAAACTCAATGCCCTTTGCGCGGAGCACATCATCACGGATGTATTCCGGAACCTTTAACTCGTCCGGGGAAATGAGTACGAAACGAACATTCTGGTAGCGGACCATAGCGTTGATCAGGGAATGAACGGTACGTCCGAACTTTAAGTCTCCGCAAAGACCGATGGTTAAGTTGTCCAGACGGCCCTTTAAGGAACGAATGGTCATTAAATCGGTCAGGGTCTGGGTCGGATGCTGATGTCCGCCGTCACCTGCGTTGATGACCGGAATCTGGGAATGCATGGAAGCAACCAGTGCAGAACCCTCTTTCGGATGACGCATGGCAGCAATATCTGCGTAGCAGGAAATCATGCGGATGGTATCTGCAACACTCTCGCCTTTTGCTGCAGAGCTGGAATTGGCCGAAGAAAAACCAAGTACGCTGCCACCTAAGCTTAACATAGCGGATTCAAAGCTAAGACGGGTTCTTGTACTTGGTTCATAGAAAAGAGTAGCCAGTTTTTTGCCATCACAAACGTGAGCATATTTTTTGAGGTTGTGTTCGATATCGGATGCCAGTGTCAATAACTCGTTGGTCTCTTCAACGGAAAAATCCAACGGATTCAACAAATGTCTCATAACGTATCTCCTTTGCTTTTTCTCTGGCGGACGGATCCCCGACCGCAGGTCTTAGGACATTATAGCGGAAAATATGTTAGATTACCAGTCCCTTTTTTAGAAAAAACTATCCAAAAATTGGCGGGTTTCGCCTGCAGTTTTTTGGATAGTTTTTTCCTGCCTGAGTATGTAATGAATCCGTAAGGAAGATTAAGAAAAAGCGGATATCAAAAATGACAGGTTCATGGTATGATGTGCATGAGCAGACAGGAATGCCAGGAAGCTGCTTTGCCGGTTTTAGCCAGGAAATATCTGCAAAAGGGAGAAGCATATTTTATGGAAGAAAAGAAAACACCCGTCATCCGGGTGAAGAACCTATATAAAATCTATCAGGTGGGAACAAACAAGGTTTATGCGCTGAATGGTGTGGATTTTACCATGTACAGGGGTGAGTTCTGTGCCATAGTCGGCCCGTCCGGCTCAGGAAAGTCCACGCTCTTAAATATGCTGGCCGGTCTGGAAAAGCCGACAAAGGGTGAGATCATCATAGCCGGAAAGCATATGGAGCGGATGGATGAGAACCAGCTGGTGCAGTTTCGGCGGGAGAATGTGGGGTTTATTTTTCAGTCCTACAACCTGCTGAAAACGTTAAACGCAGTGGAAAATGTAGCGCTTCCGTTGTCGTTTCGCGGTGTACCGAAGAAAATCCGCAATGCGAGGGCGGAAGAATATCTGAAGCTGGTGGGGCTGGAAAAGCAGATGAAGCACATGGCAAACGCCATGTCCGGTGGCCAGCAGCAGCGCGTAGGCATTGCGAGAGCACTGGTCGTGGATCCCAAGATCATCTTTGCGGATGAACCGACCGGAAACCTGGATTCTAAGACGACCATGGAGGTGTTAAGGCTGATGCAGCGTATTGTCCGGGAACAGCAGCAGACTCTGGTTATGGTTACCCATGATAATTACATAGCCGGATTTGCGGACCGGCAGTTCCACATCGTGGACGGAAAGATCTTAAAGATCGAGGAAAAGAAAAAAGAAACACAGGAAGCAGTGCAGGAGATGCAGGATGCTTTGCATAGAGGAGAAGAGTCATGAGAAAAATGAGATGGAAGCGGCTGGCGGCATTTGCGCTGGCAGTCATGCTGTTTGCGGGAGCGGTACCTGCCGCAGCGCCGGTACAGGCCTACGCATCGGAGGTATCCGTATACTCCGACAAGATCCAGCGGGGAAAAACAGGAAAGTCCCTGACGGTAAGCTTTACCATTAAGAATACCAGCGGCAGCGAGATCAAAGACGCAAAGATCGCATTCGATACCAGCGGAGGCGAGATCTGGGATGAGGACGAGGAGGACCGTCAGTATGGTTACTCCTTTCCGTTTGAGGTGACCGGAAAGCTAAACGATACCGATCATCCAAAGGGGATCGGAAGCATTTCAGACGGAAAAGAGAAGAAGGTATCTCTGACCGGTACGGTACGGCGGGATCTGTCAGAGGGTTATTATAAGGTGCCTGTAGTAGTTATGGATAAGGACGGAGGCTGGATCGGCCATGAGGACCTGCGCGTCTGGATCACCAAATCCACCTCCACCTCCACCGACGACGATGACACCAACAAGACCTACGATTTTGTTCTGGGAGAGGGGCAGGACGCACCGCGTGGTGTTTACCCGAATGTCATGAATTTTTCCATCGGTCTGCGCAACAACAGCCCGGCTACCGTGTACAATGTGAAGGCCAGCATGGTCCTCGACGCGGACAGTGCCAAGTTCCCGTTTGAGATCAATGATGCCAACTACGACAGGATGTTTGACAAAATCGCGGTGGATGAGACGGTCCAGCTGGATTACAGCTTTGCCATCCGCAAGGAATCTTATACTGGCTATTATCCGATCACGATGAAGATCTATTATTCCGATAGCTCGACCGGCGAGGAGCTAAAGACCTATGAGACATCCTTCTTTGTACATATTGTGAGCAAGCCGACCAAGGACGATTATGAAGAGTTCAATGAGCACGACCGCACCAAGGCCCGTCTCATTGTCGATGGCTACACCACGGATCCGGAGACGATCGTGGCAGGAGAAAGCTTCAATCTGCTCCTGACGGTCAAGAATGCGTCCAGCAGTGTGTCGGCTTCGGATATTCTGCTGACCATGGAATCAGAAAAGGTGTCTGACAGCCCGGTATTTACCACGGAATCCGGTTCCAGCTCTGTGGCGATCCATTCCCTGGGAGCGGGCGCGTCTGCCCAGGTAAGCTTCCGCATGACCTCCCGGTCCGGAGTAGACCAGCGCTCCTACGGACTCACCATAAAGGCAAATTATGACAGCCCGGAGTTTAAGAATGCGGAGGGCACTATGTCGGTGGACATTCCGGTTAAACAGATTCCTCGCCTGAACACCGGAACCTTTGAGGTAATGCCGGATTCTGTCAGCGTGGGTGAGGAATCCAATGTGATGTTCGGCATTAACAATACCGGAAAGGTAACGCTTTACAACGTTATGGCCCGGTTTGAAGCAGATTCCATCCAGACAACGGACACCTACGTGGGAAATATCAAATCCGGAGAGACCGGAAATGTTGACTGCATGGTAACCGGTTCGGCTCCCACTACGGATGATGGCAAGGTAAAGGTCATCATTTCCTATGAAGATGAGAACGGCGAGGTGTCGGAGGTGGAGAAGGAGCTGACCCTCTATGTCAGTGAACCGGCTCCGGACATGGATGACATGGACATGAGCGGCATGGATGAGATGCCCCAGGAAGAGCCGGGACCGGTGCAGAAGTACGGAAAAATCATTCTGGCGGCTGTGGTGATCGTGGGGGCGGTTGTGGGCATCACGGTATTCCGGAAGCACCGGAAACGGAAAAAAGACGCGGCCCTGCTGGCAAACGAAGACGAAGTGAATGAAGAACCGGATGAAACGGTGGATAAGGAAAGCAAAAATCCGTAATCCGGTGCATGAAATGGTTGAGAGGAAACGAGAACGGTCAATTACCCACCACTTAACCTAACGGCTTGAAGTGGGGGCTTGTAAAAGCCTGATTGACTAGCTTAAGTGTTTCGAGCACTACGTTAGGAGAGAATGTGTAATCATTAGATTACGTAAATAGGTACCTGCAGGTGTTTTACCTAGCTTGCAGCTCTACGGTATGTGGTTAAACAGTCTTGATGGGACGAGACAGTGCCGCATGCAGCAAAACCTCTCATTAACATTGGCGAAGGTATCATTACGGCAGGTGTGGCCGGCTTAAAGCATTGACACACCAATTTAAGAAAGGAGTGCCTGTTATGGTATACGTATTAGATAAAAACGGACAAACACTGATGCCTACCGACAGGCATCGTAAGGTCCGACTGATGTTACAGTCAGGCCAAAGTAATCAAAAGGTGTCCGTTTACAATACAACTGAATTACGATTCCGGACATCAAACACAGGAAATTTCTCTTGGAATTGATGCCGGAAGCAAACATATCGGAGTATCGGCAACCACAAAAATCAAAGTGTTATATGAGGCAGATGTAGAACTGAGAAACGATATCGTAGATTTATTATCGTCCAGACGGGAACTTCGCCGTGGGAGACGTAACAGGAAAACCAGGTATCGTCAGGCAAAATTTAATAACCGGAGACTTGGAAATGGCTGGTTACCACCTTCAATCCGACAAAAGATCGGGACACATCTTACCGTTGTAGAAAATATTTGTAAGATCCTTCCGATAAGCCGAATAATGGTTGAGACAGCTTCCTTTGATATCCAGAAGATCAAGAACCCGGATATCCAGGGCGCGGAATATCAGCAAGGTGATCAGCTAGAATTCTGGAACGTCAGGGAATATGTTTTATTCCGTGACGGCCATACCTGCCAGTGCTGTAAGGGTAAGTCCAAGGACAAAATTCTGAATGTGCACCATATTGAGAGTCGTAAGACTGGGGGCAATGCCCCGAACAATCTGATTACACTATGTGAGACCTGCCATACCGGTTACCACAAAGGTACCGTACAATTGCCAAAGGCCATTAAACGCGGCATGCGATTTAAGGATGCTGCATTTATGGGAATTATGCGATGGGCTTTCTACGAAGCACTAAAGCAACAGTACGAACCAGTTGGTACCCCAGTGCATAACACATACGGATATATCACGAAACATACTCGTATTGCGTATAACTTGCCAAAAGAGCACTATGTTGACGCAAGATGTATCAGTGGTAATCCAGAGGCATCTTCAAACGGTGAGTATTACTATCAAAAGAAGGTCCGTTGTCATAACCGTCAGATTCACAAACTAACAGTTTTGAAGGGTGGAATACGGAAACAGAATCAAGCCACATATCTGGTAAAAGGTTATCGGTTATTCGATAAAGTCTCATATCAGGGAAAAGGCTATTTCGTTTTCGGACGACGGCAAAGCGGATTTTTTGATATACGGACATTATCTGGAGAGAAAGTAAACAAAGGTAGTTTGAGTTGTAAAAAATTAAAGTTCATTGCAACGAGAACGTATTATTTAACAGAAAGGAGAGCCGTCTAACGACGGGCGCATTCCTCCCACGACCTAAGAGGTCGGGGTATTCTGCGCTGTTTTATGATGAAATTTGTGGATCTGCTGATCATGAGCCTGAAAAATTTAAGCAGAAGAAAGCTGAGGACCGCGCTGACGGTCCTTGGTGTTGTGATCGGTACGGCATCCATCGTGGTCATGGTTTCTCTCGGCATTGGCTTAAGTGAACTGAACCGGGAGCTGATCTCTTCCTTTGGAAGCCTGACAGAGATTAACGTGGAGAATCCTTACAACGGAGACAACTCCAAAGATCCGCTGTATCTGACCGATGATGTGGTAAAGCAGATGAAGCGTCTTCCTTATGTCACGGATGTGTATCCGATGCTGCAGGTGAATGTGCTGCTGCAGCAGGGAAAATATTCTACAAACCTGACCTTAAACGGAGCACCCTATGAGTATCTGAAGAAAATCCCGCTGGGACAGGGGGCGCTTTCCGAACCATCGGACAAGGAAATGAAGCTGATCTACGGCAATGCCATCATCCAGTGGTTCCAGGATTCCAAAGGAAATAACACATACTGGGAAACCGGGCAGCTTCCGGACATAGACTTCATGGGAAAGCCGATGTTTGTGATCTTTGATACAGACACCTACTACCAGTCCCAGGGCGGCGGGGAGGATGCCCCGAAGCCGCCGAAGAAGTACCTGCTGAAGACCGATGGCGTGGTAGAGGGCGGTGTCGATGATTATAACGGCTATGCCTACAACGTGTATACAAGACTGGATCTTTTGGAGACCCAGCTGCGCCGTGTTTTCAAAAAAAAGGCCATCCCGGGGCAGCCTACCAACAAGAAGGGAAAGCCTTATCACTACTTTATTTATAATTCCTGCATCGTCAGTGTAGATGATGTGGAGCATGTGGAGGAGGTTCAGAAAAAGCTCACCGACATGGGCTTTCAGGCCTCCAGCAATGCCGACTGGATGAAACAGTCGGAACAGCAGTCCAGCATGATTCAGGCCGTGCTTGGCGGTATCGGCGCCGTATCCCTGTTTGTAGCAGCCATCGGAATTGCCAACACCATGATGATGTCGATCTATGAGCGCACCAAAGAAATCGGTATCATCAAGGTGCTGGGCTGTGACATGAAGGTGATCCGCAACATGTTTTTGCTGGAATCCGGCTTTATCGGTTTTATGGGAGGTGTTGTGGGCCTTGCTTTCAGTGAGGCGGTGTCCTTTGCCATCAACCACCTGCTGAACATCGGTCAGAGCATGACCGGAATGAGCGGAAACATTTCCCGGATTCCATTATGGCTGGCAGCAGCGTCACTGGCCTTTGCCGTGTTCATTGGCATGGCTGCCGGTTTCTTCCCGGCGCTCAGGGCCATGAAGCTGAGCCCGCTGGCGGCCATCCGGAACGAATAAAGGACTGAAAAAAATACTTGCATTTTCCATCTGAATCCGTTATCCTGTATACAGAGCGTGTGACTGGCGGAAAAGGTGGGAAACCACAGGGGAGCACGCAGAATTTCGATTGCCGGCCGCCTGGGCACCATGTTTTTGTGGTACTCAGGCGGCTTTTTTCAGATCATGACGACCCGGACGGACTGCAAAACGTGGAAACAGAGAAAACCATCAAACATTCATTCATAGGAGGAATCAACCATGAAACAGTTATCCCTGCAGGAAGAGTTACAGGCAAACGCATACCCGGGAAGAGGTATCGTCATTGGAAAAACACCGGACGGAACCAGGGCGGTGACTGCCTACTTCATCATGGGACGCAGCGAGAACAGCCGCAACCGTGTTTTTGTGGAAGATGGGGAAGGCATCCGCACCCAGGCATTTGATCCAGGCAAGCTGTCTGACCCGAGTCTCATCATCTATGCTCCGGTGCGTGTACTGGGCAACAAAACCATTGTGACCAACGGTGACCAGACCGATACCATCTACGAGGGCATGGACAAACAGCTCACCTTCGAGCAGTCTCTCAGAAGCCGCGAGTTCGAGCCGGACGCACCGAACTACACCCCCCGGATCTCCGGTGTCCTTCATATTGAAAACGGACGTTACAATTACGCAATGTCCATCTTAAAGAGCAACAACGGCAACCCGGATGCCTGCAACCGCTATACCTTTGCTTACGAAAATCCGGTGGCTGGTGAGGGACATTTCATCCATACCTACATGCACGACGGCAATCCGCTCCCGAGCTTTGAGGGTGAGCCGAAATTAGTCGACATCCAGGATGATATGGACACATTTACCGACATGTTGTGGAACAGCTTAAACCCGGATAACAAGGTTTCTCTGTTTGTGCGTTATATTGATATCGCAACCGGCGCATACGAGACAAAAATCGTGAATAAAAACAAATAAGGGAAAAGGAGATACGAAGATGAACGAGATGGAATTAAAATACGGCTGTAACCCGAATCAGAAACCGGCAAGAGTATTCATGCATAACGACAAAGACCTTCCGTTTCAGGTCTTAAGCGGAAGACCAGGCTACATCAACCTGCTGGATGCATTTAACGGCTGGCAGCTGGTAAGAGAACTGAAAAAAGCTACGGGACTTCCGGCAGCAGCTTCCTTTAAGCATGTATCCCCGGCCGGAGCTGCAGTTGGTCTGCCGCTTTCCGAGACCCTGGCAAAGATCTACTGGGTTGACGACATGGGCGAGCTTTCTCCGTTAGCAAGTGCCTATGCAAGAGCCCGCGGTGCGGACCGCATGTCTTCCTTTGGTGATTTCATTTCCCTGTCCGATGTCTGCGATGTTTCTACCGCAAAGCTCATCAAGCGTGAGGTATCTGACGGTGTCATTGCGCCGGGATACGAGCCGGAGGCACTGGAAATTTTAAAAGAGAAGAAAAAAGGCAATTACTGCGTAACCCAGATCGACCCGGATTACGAGCCGGAGCCGATCGAGCGCAAGCAGGTGTTCGGCGTAGTCTTTGAGCAGGGCAGAAATAACCTGGATATCAATAAAGAGATGCTGGACAACGTAGTAACTGAGAATAAGGAAATCCCGGATCAGGCAAAGATCGATCTTGTCATTTCTCTCATTACCTTAAAGTACACTCAGTCCAACTCCGTCTGCTACGCAAAGGACGGTCAGGCCATCGGCATCGGCGCAGGACAGCAGTCCCGCGTACACTGCACCAGACTGGCAGGCCAGAAGGCAGACAACTGGTTTTTACGCCAGGCTCCTCAGGTGCTGAACCTGCAGTTTGTGGACGGCATCAAGCGTGCTGACCGCGATAACGCCATTGACGTTTACATCGGTGACGAGTACATGGATGTGCTGGCGGATGGCGTATGGGAGAAGACCTTTAAGGTAAAACCGCCGGTATTCACCAAGGAGGAGAAGCGTGCATGGCTGGATCAGATGACCGACGTGGCACTGGGCTCTGACGCGTTCTTCCCGTTCGGTGACAATATCGAGCGTGCACATAAGAGCGGCGTGAAATATATTGCGCAGCCGGGCGGATCCGTTCGCGACGACAACGTGATCGAGACCTGCAACAAATACAACATGGCGATGGCCTTCACCGGCATCCGCCTGTTCCATCACTAGGAGATACGGGAAACCGGCAGCAGCCAGAACATACAGGGCTACTGCATCCCCCATGTTTGCCGGAGTGGAACAAAAAACATGAAATTGGAGGATGAAAAGATGTTTATTACCTGTTTAGACTTAGAAGGAGTTCTGGTACCGGAAATCTGGATCGCATTCGCTGAGGCCAGCGGCATCCCGGAGTTAAAGCGCACCACCCGCGATGAGCCGGACTACGACAAGCTGATGAAATGGCGTCTCGGAATCTTAAAGGAGCACGGACTTGGCTTGAAGGAGATCCAGGAAACCATCGAGAAGATCGACCCGATGCCGGGGGCAAGAGTGTTTCTGGATGAGCTCCGGGAGCTGGGACAGGTAATCATCATCAGCGATACCTTCACCCAGTTCGCAAAGCCGCTCATGAAAAAGCTGGGCTGGCCAACCATTTTCTGCAACGAGCTGGAAGTAGCAGAGGACGGCGAGATCACCGGATTCAGAATGCGCATTGAGCAGTCCAAGCTCAGTACTGTCAAGGCGCTGCAGTCCATCGGCTTTGAGACCATTGCCAGCGGCGACAGCTACAATGACCTTGGCATGATCCGCGCCAGCAAGGCCGGCTTCCTCTTTAAGAGCACCGATCAGATCAAGAACGACAATCCGGATCTTCCGGCGTACGAGACCTATGAGGAGCTGCTGACAGCGATTAAGGCAGCAGTATAAAACAGAACACAGAGATACTACCATGAGTAAAAGGGCAGATTCCCGGCTGTGCAGGGATCTGCCTTTTGTGCCTGGCGGATTTGAAAAACAATATCTGATTTACAGGAAGGAGAAACTATGCGTACAAAACGATTAGGTGATATGCTTCTGGAGCTGGGACTGATCACGCAGGAGCAGTTAAAGCAGGCCCTGGAATTCCAGTCCAGAGAAAAAGGCCGTCTGGGCTCTATTCTGATCGAACATAACTTTATTACGGAGCGGCAGCTGATCGATGCCCTTCGCATGCAGCTTGGCATTGAATATATTGACCTGACCAAGGTGGACATAGCGCCGGAGATGTCCCGGTATGTCCCGAAAAATCTGGCAAAGCGCATGAGCATTGTGCCGGTGCGCAGCTCAAAGGAGCAGCTGTTTCTGGCCATGGCAGATCCGCTCAACTTTATGGCGGTGGAGGAGGCACAGCGCACTTCCAGGAAGCGTATTGTGCCGATGATCGCTTCGGAACCGGCTGTCCAGCATGCCATCAACGTGCTCTATGGCAATGAAGGCGCAGCACAGGCTATGGCGCAGATCCGCGCGGAGAATGCAGCCACTATGGAGACAGAGACAGCGGCCCGGTCATCCGAAAGTCAGGAAAATGCAACCCCGATGGTGCGCCTGGTCAATTCCATCATCGAGCGGGCCTACACGGAGAATGCATCCGATATCCATTTCGAACCGACGCAGGAGGAGCTGATCGTCCGCATGCGTATTGACGGCCAGCTGCACCGCATCATGGTCATTCCGGGAGAGCTGAAGGATTCCGTGATCTCTCGTCTGAAGATCATGTCTCACATGGACATCGTGGAAAAGCGGATCCCGCAGGATGGACGCGCAGTCCTTTCCGTAAAAGAAACGGAGCTGGATATGCGAACCTCCACGCTGCCGACGATCTATGGCGAGAAGGTGGTGATCCGTATCCTGCGCAGAAATGAGGGAACCCTGAACCGGCGCGGCATCGGTATCCCGCCGCTTGAGGATGCCAAGATCGACAAGCTGCTGGGCCTGACCTCCGGTGTGATCATGATCGTGGGACCGACCGGTTCCGGCAAATCCTCTACCATGTATACCCTGATCCGTGAGCTGCTTTCCGACCGGACCAACCTGATCACGCTGGAGGATCCGGTGGAGTATCATATGAAAGGCGCAACGCAGGTGCAGATCAACGAAAAGGTCGGCCTGACCTTTGCTTCCGGTCTGCGTTCTATCCTGCGCCAGGACCCGGATATCATCTGTGTTGGTGAGATCCGGGACGGCGAGACCGCAGAGATCGCCATGCGCGCCGCTATGACCGGTCACCTGGTCATCACCACGATCCATACCGAAGATGCCATTTCCGCCATCGACCGTCTGCGCGATATGGGCGTACCGCCTTATCTGATCGCGGCAGGCCTGCGCGGTGTCATTTCCCAGCGTCTGCTGCGCCGCATCTGTCCAAGCTGCAGAGAGCAGATCGTGCCGCCAAAGAAAGCACTGGAGCTTGCGAAAATACCGGATATTCCGGGGCGGATATACTGGCACGGAGCCGGCTGCGACCACTGCTTCCGCTCCGGCTACCGCGGACGGATCGGTGTATTTGAGGTCATGGTGATTCATGAAGGTCTGCGCCGCTGTATTATGGAAGGAGCAGACCGGCCGCGCTTTATGGAGGCTGCGAGAAGGGAGAGCGCGTATATCCCGATGTCAGAGCATGCGCAGAAGCTTCTGGAGAATGGAACTACAACCGTGGACGAGATCATCCGAACGCTGTCCATCTTCTAAACAGGAAAAGAAAGGAACGATCCGAATATGTATCGATATACCGCAGAAATACTGATTGCGATAGCAGCAGAAAAGGAAGCCTCAGATGTGCACCTGATCGCGGGCCTGCCGCCAAAATGCCGGATTGACGGCCAGATCCGCAGCCTGACAGACGAACCTTTGTCTTACGAGGACTGTGAGGAGCTTGGAAGACAGCTGGCCGGGGAGCATGTCAGAAGGATAGACCAGATCGGCCAGCTGGATTTTTCCGCAACGCTTGCCGGACGGCGCATCCGGATCAACCTGTTCCGCCAGCAGGGGGCTCTTTCTGCTTCGCTGCGCCTTTTAAGCAATACCATCCCAAGGCTTCAGGAACTGGGACTGCCGGATGCCGTGCGTCAGTTTTCACGCTGGAATAAGGGCATTGTTCTGGTGACCGGTGAAACCGGTAGCGGAAAGTCCACTACCCTGGCAGCTATTCTGGACCAGATCAACCAGACAAGGCCTGTTCATATCATTACGTTGGAGGACCCGATCGAGTATGTGTATACCCCGCAGCGCGCCATCATCAACCAGCGTGAGGTGGGCGTGGATGTAGAAGACTATGAGCATGGGCTCTACGCATCCCTGCGGGAAGACCCGGATGTGATCCTGATCGGTGAGATGCGGACACCGGAAACCATCGAGACCGCGCTGGTGGCGGCAGAAACCGGGCACCTGGTTTTTTCTACTCTTCATACAAACTCTGCAGTCGACAGCATCGACCGGATTGTAGGAGTGTTCCCGGAAAATAAGCAGCCGCAGATCCGTCTGCAGCTGTCCATGACATTGAAAGCAGTTCTGGCACAGCAGCTGGTACCGCGTGCCGAAGGGAAGGGGCGCGTGGCAGCCTGCGAGCTTATGATGATCACGACTCCGATCCGGAACCTGATCCGGGACGGCCGCACTCCGCAGATGCAGAGCTATCTGTTGTCCGGAGCAAAGGATGGTTCTGTTACGATGGACCATTCCCTGCTTGAGCTGGCACAGCGCGGCGTGATCATGCCGGAGACCGCAATGGAATCTGCGTATGATCCGGCCGAGCTGCAAAAGAGCTTTTTGTTACGCTAAAATAAGTTATGAAATTAAAAACAAATAATTTGTCATAAAAGACAGCGTATTTGTCACAATTTGATGTATTTTATTTAGTACAATAACGCTTCAGAAATAAGTGTTTCTTTACAACGAAATAGTAAGGTGATAAAATCAGAATGAAAATTTGAAAGGCTATTAAGAATTTCTTCATAACCTTGTAAGACATGCGCTTGGAGGTTGAGATATGCCGACTTTTTCATATCGGGCACTCGGCAGAGACGGAAAGGAAGTCCGCGGCGTGCTCCAGGCAGAAACAGAAACGGCTGCCGCAACCAGAGTCCGGGACAGCTATCCGGTACTGCTAAGCATCAGCCGCGAGGCAGAAAAGAAAAAACAGACAAGCCTGCTGCAGATGGAAATTGGTAATAAGCGGATCAGGACCAAGGATTTATCCATTCTCTGTTCCCAGTTTGCCATCACTCTCCGCTCAGGAATGTCCATATCCCGTTCCATGCAGATGCTGGCTGGACAGTGTGGTGATAAACGTCTGCGCAGGGTCATGGCGGAAGCGGCCACAGAGGTCGCTGCAGGAAGCACCGTGGCGGCAGCTCTGGAGAAGCACCGGGAACGCTTTCCGCTTACCTTTATTGAGACGATCCGGGCAGGCGAACAGTCCGGTACCCTGGACCAGTCCTTTGAACGGCTGCACAAATACTACGACAAGGCTTATAAGACTACAGAGAAAATCAAAAGCGCGCTCACCTACCCCATGTTTGTCATTGCGATCGCGGTAGTGGTCGTCATCATTGTTATGGCCAAGGTGGTCCCGACGCTGGCCAATGTATTTGCGGATCTGGGAGGAAAGCTTCCTCTTATGACCCGGATGCTCATCGGCGCGTCAGACTTCTTCGCTGCGTGGTGGCTGGTCATGATTGCGTTCTGGGCTGTCTTTATTCTTGCGTTCCGCATGTACACAAAGACACCGGACGGAAAGATCCGGAAAGCAAAAATAGCGTTATCACTGCCGCTAGTGGGCATCATCAACCAGATGAACGCCGCGGCGCAGTTTGCCAATACCATGTCCGTTCTTCTGGCAGCAGGCATCACGCTGGATCAGGCCGTGGAAACCACAGCCAAGGTCATGGATAACGCGTTGTTCCGGGACGAGGTCCAGGCTATGCGCGGAACCATTGAGCAGGGCCGTACCCTGACAGACTGTCTGAAGGGCAGGAAGTATTTTCCGCAGACCATGATCGATATGTGTGCGGTAGGAGAAGAAACCGGTGAGCTGGAGGATACGTTAGAGAATGTGGCGGATTACTACACCAACGAAGCTGATTTTCGGATCCAGAGACTTCTGGCCATGCTGGAGCCAACGCTGCTGATCCTGCTGTCCATCTTTGCGGGATTCATTGTGGTGTCGATCTACCTTCCGATTTTCACCATGTATGATCTGATGTGATGAAAAACGGTACGCAACACGATTGAAACGAAGGAGCCCTTCGATCAATAATAAAAACTTTTACAAAAGGAGACTAAAAACATGAAAAGCTTATTCAAAAAGGTTCGTGAAAACAAAAAAGGCTTCACCCTGGCAGAGCTGCTGGTAGTAGTAGCAATCGTAGGTATTCTGGTTGCGATTTCTATTCCGGTGTTTACTGCACAGCTGAGCAAGGCAAGACTTGCAACTAATCAGGCAAATATGAGAGCAGCAAAGGCAGCAGCTGTAGCAGCTTATTTAACTGATGGAGAAGAGAATGAAGTAGTATACGATTATGATATTGTTTCTGGTGAGGTATCAAAGGTTACTGGAGATAATACTCAGGATACCAATGCCGAGAAAGACTTAGATTCTAAGGCTGGGACCAATCCTGTTACAGGTAAGACTAAATATACTAAGTTTTCTGTAAAAGTTGCTGCATCAGCAGATGGCGGATCTGCGGTAACGTTATACGCGGAATAACAACTGGGGAAATGCCCTAAGTTAGAATAGTGGATGGGATTTCCCATCCACTATTTTAGAATAACAGCAAATATTTATATATTTTCCCAATGTTAAAATGCAGAGCTTTTTTGGAGGAGAACTTTATGCTAAAATACAGGCAGAAACAGGCTTTTACCTTATCTGAACTCCTCGTAGTGGTTGCCATCGTCGGTATCCTGGTGGCGATCAGCATTCCGGTTTTTGTTTCTCAGCGCGAGAAGGCGAGACGTGCAGTGGACATGGATACAGCCAGGAAAATTAAGTCAGCACTGGTTTTGGCCTATAACAACGAGGAAATTCAGGTCCCCAGAACCACAAGCTCCAACGGATACGGTACCTGGGTCATGCTTTGCAACGGCACAACAGAATACGCACCTCAGGCTTACCGCGACAATGGAAAAACGGTAAAAGGCATGTGGTGCGGTGCGAATAAAGGCGTTACCGTTCACGGCCATACCGTGGATCATGACTGGACCTATAACAAGGATGTGGAGAATATCCTGAAGGCCTATGGCCTGGATGCAGTTGCCCTGCGTACGCACAGCAACGGAGATAAAAACGGCTGGGACTGGATCATCATTGAGGTTGGCTACAACGAAAAAGGCGAATTCATCAGCAGAATGTATTCCGGTTATAAAAATCAGAATGGCGCTGCAGGACAGGAAAAGAATCCGTCCAATCTCGAAAAAATGTTATACAAAACAGCTTCATAATCTGGGAGAACATCATGCTACATATTAGTTTTGGCCTCACAGCCTACATCCTCTGTATCACTTTCTTTCTGGGCTGCTGCCTGGGAAGCTTTGCGGACTGCCTGGCCATGCGCCTGTTATCGGGAGAGTCGGCCCTTGCCGGACGTTCCCACTGCGACAGCTGCGGCCATGTTTTGGGTGCGCCGGACCTGGTGCCTCTGTTCTCCTGGCTTTTTTTAAAGGGCAAATGCCGCTACTGCGGCGCAAAGGTTCCGGCAGAGTGCTTTTTCACCGAGCTGCTTGCTGGAATCGGCTGCTGCATGGTGGTTTATCGTTTTGACTTGTCCGTCATGAGTCTGCGGGGCATTCTTCTCGGTCTGATCCTTCTGACCATGGCCCTGACCGATCTTCATGGCTGGATCATTCCTGACCGACTGCAGATAGCGGGCTGTCTGGTGTTTTTGGTGACGGCCTTCCTTTTGCCGAAACCGGTGTTCCATATACTGCGCGGTTTGCTTTTCGGAACGGTGCTCGGCGGCGGAATGCTGCTGTTATCTCTTCTGTTTGACCGGCTGACCGGAAAGGAAAGCCTTGGCGGCGGGGACATCAAATTGTTTTTTATGACCGGGCTGTATTTGAATTCAGCCTGGGAGCTTTTGTTTTATCTGATCTTAAGCTGTCTGCTTGGACTCGGGTTCGCGGCACTGCGCAGATCGCAGCGGCTTCCCTTTGGCCCTTCCATCGCGGCGGCGTGCTTTATCATGACCCTCTATGGAACTGTGATCACCCGTTGGTATACGGGACTGTTTTAAACGGAGTATTGTGCACACGATGAAAAATTGTCTGGGAATTGAAATTGGACATTGCCGCATTAAAATTGCATATATGGAGCGGGGCGAGCTGAAGAAATATGTGTCGGTCCGCCTGGATAATGATACGCTTACAGATATGAAATTATATGCGGAGTTTATACAGGATATATTGCGCGAAAATAACATTCACTGCAAAAATGTGGTGTTTGCGCTGCGTCAGGATGATACCTATGTAAAACGCTGCAGGCTGCCGCTGATGACAACAGACCAGCTGAAGCTGAACCTTCCCTATGAGTTCCACGACTATATCGGAGAGGAACTGGGGGCATATCAGTTCGACTATGCAGTGATCGAGCGGACGGAGGAGCAGCTGGATCTTCTGGCGGCTGCCTGCCGGAAAGAGCTTTGCGGACAGTTTAAGAAGCTGGCCAAATTGTCGCGTTTGAAGCTGGTGGGACTTGTCCCCTCCGTGGTGGGTCTGGAGCGGATTCTGGAGCATATGCAGAACGGGGAGCGGGATAAGGATTTCGCGGTGGTTGACCTTGGAACAAAGGCACTGCGCGTGCATTTTTTCCGAAAAGGGATTTATGACATTACCCGCACCATGGAGCCGGGCTGTGAGGAGATCGAACGGCTGCACCGGGGCGATAAGACAAGGCTGGATGAGCTGGATATGGATGCGGAAGACGCATTCTGGACAACACAGAGTGAGAAGGCAATCGACAGGCACCTGCAGGACCGTTATCAGAGCATTGCGGTACAGATTATGCGTGTCCTGAACTTCTATAGCTTCAACAATGCGGATAATACCATCGATACGCTTTATTACTGTGGAGGAGGCGCACGATACCAGGCCCTGATCAGTGAGCTGGCGGAAACTGTGGAAATTCCGGTAAAAAGCATAGGCGGGCTTCTTACTGAGGCAGAGGAAGAAAACAACCCGGAATGGGTAGACAGTCCGCAGACGGTTGGCGTGCTGCTTGATTAAGGAGGTATATCGTGGCTGATTTAAAAACTATCGCGAATATCCAGATTGGCGGTCCGAAATACCCGAGCAAAAAGCGGATCAATCTGTATCAGCGTGAATTTAAGAAACGCGTGATCGCGGCGCAGGTCGGAGCTTTTGCCGTATTTCTGGTTTTCTTATATGGCTTTGTCCAGGTGGGCATTGTCATGCCGCTTCAGGAGGTAGAGCGCGCGGAGCAGGACTATCAGCGCATGGAGCAGCAGCTGGCTGCCATGAAGCTGGCAAACAGCGTCATGCCGGAGGTGCAGGAGGCATATGCCCACTATGGCAGTGCCTGGCAGAATGAGAAGGAGCAGCAGATCCCGGACCGGCTGAAAATCACGGCGCTCATAAAGGAGCGGGTCTTCCCGCTCTGTAAATGTATTCCGGCCGTCTCGATCGTGGATGACCATGTGGAGTTTCTTTGCGGGCTGGAGCGCGGAAGCATGCTTCCGGAGCTGGTAAGACAGCTTGAGGCGGATGAGTCTGTCCGCTATGTGACGGCATCTCTGGAAGCATCGGATGATGTGAACGCTGCCGGTGTATTTAGCACGAAGCTGGCACTCAGTAAAAGGGTGGTGGCACATGTGACGGTTTACTTTAAAGTTCCTGGAGAGAGTGGGGAAGAAAACGGATGAGATCCTTAATGCAATATGTACTGACAAGAACACAGAAGCTGGCTCTTGTGATCCTTGCGCTGCTGGTGCTGCTGGCCGGCTGGTATGTGGGAATTTACACGCCGATCCAGGACCGCATCCGGGCAGCTGATACAGCCGGGCTGGAGGATGAGATAGCCCTGGAGCAGATAAAAGCCTCCAAGATCAAGGCCATGCAGGCTGAGATTGACGAAAACCGGGCCTCCGGCGCGCCGGTCGTTCCTTCCTATAACAATTTCAAGCAAGAGCTGGAACAGCTCAATGAGGTATACGGCCGTGCCTATGAGTTTTCCTTTACCTTCTCGGAGCCGGAGGTGGATGGAACCGGTGTACGCCGCAACATTGCTGTGTACTGTGAGGCAGAAAATTACGATGCGGCAGCAGAGCTGATGCGTCAGATCCTGCAGGGACCGTACCGCAGCATGATCCATGACGTCAGCATAAACAGCATGGCAAGAGCACTTCCGAATCAGATGGCGGACCTTAAGAAAGGGCGTGTATCCCTTTCCTTCAATATGACCTACTATGAGACCACCGTAGGAGCGGACAGCCTGGAGGGATTGCCGGTCGAGGAGACACAGCAGGCACAGGCAGACGGACTTGCGAATTCGGATCTGTCAGATCTGCAGCGCTCTGATCTGGAAACCGCTGCAGAGGCAGCACTTGGAGAATAAAGCATGAAGAGGGCAGGCAGACAATCTGGTGGGCAGCAAAAGCGCCGTCCACGTGTTTATACAGTGCTTGGCAGTGAAACAGGCGCAAGCCTGGTGGCCGCGATCCTGTTTTTTGTACTGTGCGGAGTCGGAGCATCGGTCATTCTGGCCTCTGCCTCTGCCTCTGCCGGGAAGATGCAGCGGGTTCCCGAAACAGACCAGAAGCGCTTTGCGGTGGAATCGGCAGCCGCGTTTTTGCGGGATGAGATGAAGGACAGCAAAAATAAGATCACGATCACGGATGTAAAGGTAGAGGACAGCAGAGAAAATAAGCCAACAGCCTATCCGACCCTGACCTATCTGTATTCTGACAAAACGGCATTGGATCCTGCCCGGAATATGATCGATGCCTGCGTGGTGGATCTGTACCGTACCCTGCAGCAGGATGAGGAAAACGCGCCGCAGCAGGAGAAAGCAGAAAAGGATTTTCTGATGTCGGTCAGGAAAAAGGGCAGCACACAGTATTACGATCAGCTTGAGACACGGGTGAAGCTGACGATGGATTCGGACTATCATATCACAGCCGTTCTTTCTGATACACAGACAGCTGATGCGAAGAAAGAGGACCGCTGTGAGCGGAAGCTGACCATTCCGGCAAAGATAGAGACTGAGGAAACCGTGGAGGAAAAGGATTACGAAAGAACGGGACCGGATGGAGATGTGGAGGAGGAGTGGACGATCACGACCACGACCCGCGTTACGACCATCTGCTGGGAACGGGGCCTGATCGAGCGGACACATCCGGATGAGGACTAGCATCCGGAAAAATCGGGCGGACACATCCGGATGGAGACTGGCATCCGGAACACAGGAGGTGAAGCCGATGCGGCAGCATTTATTCCGGATATATCGTGAAAAATTACAGTCCCGCAGGGCAGAAACCCTGGCGGAGCTCTTAGTTTCAGTACTGGTGATCGTTCTTGCGCTTACCATGTTTGCCTCGGCCCTCATGGCGGCGAGGAGGATGCTGGCAAATGGAGATCAGATCATAAACCGGTATTATGCCGGACGGAACCGGCTGGAGCTGGAGGAATCTGCGGATACAGATCCCGGCGCTTATAAAACGAAGGCCGACCTCATCTTCCGGCTGGAAGAAGGCGCAAATAATAAAGTGACCGGCTTCGCGCACAGGAATGGGACCATGAATGTGGGAGAGTATCCGGTCAGTCTGTATTCCGGCCAGGATCCGGACGATGCAGATGAGAAAACGCAGAAGACAGAAAGCGAGTATCGTTACAGCAGGCAGTAAGAATAGGAAAATATGGAGCAGAACGCATGAAAAGGCAGTGGTACCAGGCAGTGAAAAACAAAATAGCGCAGCGCTGTGTCCGCTCCCGGGCAGGTATGACCCTGACGGAGATGCTGGCGGCAGTGCTGATTCTTGCCATGTCTGCGGTGGCGGTTGCCGGCGGTGTTGCTGCGGTAAAAAATGCGTACCGCAAAACCACGGAAAAAGCCGAGGCGCAGCAGGTACTTGCCACCACGGTGGAGCTGATTACCGATGTTTTGTCCGAGGCGCAGCAGGTGAGGTCAGGCGGAGACTGCGGCCCTGAATTTTTCAGCGGCGAGACCGGAGACTGGATGCGCCTTTCTGTTATGCCATATCAGGCAGCCGGTGGAGCACAGGCTTCCAATGGAGCACAGGTCTCCAATGAAGACCAGATCTCCAATGAAGACCGGGCCGGCATCTGCAAAGAGTATCTGAGTGACGGCACAAAGGTGCCACTTCTCTCGGATGGCGCCATGGGCGGACTGTTCTGTACAAGCTTTGATGTGGATCAATACCGGTATGCGGACAGCTGCTTTATACTGGAGGATATCAACGTCTATTACAAGCGCGATGTCGCAAATGCGGACCGTGAGCCGGCGGCACATCTGGACAAGCTGGTTGTGCGCGCGGTGAATCTGGAAGGACAGGATGAGTAAAAATGCTTTCCCGGAGGAGAAAGAGATGGAATACAGATCATATACAAAAAAACACAGGAGCGGAGCGTTTACACTGGCGGAATTTCTGGTGGTCATTGCAATCACCTTGATTCTTGCCGGTGTTTCTTTTGTTGCGGCGATCCGCTATCAGAGCAGTCTGCGGCGCATGGAGATGGACCGCACCGCGAAGGAAATTTTCCTGGCAGCCCAGAATAATCTAAGCCTGGCAAAATCCGGCGGAGTCATGGAGCGCCTTCTGCATCAGTATGATGGGAATGACACGGAAAGCAAAAACGCTGCTTCGGAAACGGAATCGAATGCTTCCACAGACAAGATCGGGATTGCGCTGACTGCAATTACCGGAAGCACCGGAGCAGATGCAGCTGATCTGTACTGTATTTTGTATCAGCCGGGCGAAGGCGCAGGCAATACAACGGAAGGGATCCGGGAGCGTCTGCTTCCCTTTGGATCTATTGATGAGACAGTCCGCACGGACGGCAGCTATCTGATCGTCTATGCGCCTGGGACAGGAGCTGTCCGGGAAGTCTGGTACTCTGACCGCTATATCTTTCAGGGAACCGCAGCGGAATTTTCAGAGCTGTCCGGGCTTACAGGAGATCCCAAAAAACGTGAGAGGTTTTATGGGGAAGCAGTCGGATATTATGCAGGAGCCTCTCTGACTGAGCCGGAAAAGAAAGATCCGGAGCAGGTGGAAATGAAGGTTACCGTTCATAATGAAGAAGTTTTATATGTGGAAATAGAGACTCCGTCAGGTGCGAACGAATTAAAGCTGTGGGTCGAGGGTGCGGCGAGCGGAGCAAAAGGCTGAATCAATTTAAACAGCTTTACGCAGGATGAGCGTGTACTGATGAAGGGAGCCGGCAGTGTCTGTGATGTGATCCTGGATGATATTTCTTTGCAGGGCGCGCGCTTTGCGGACCTGAGAGGTGATATGAGATCGGATCAGGGAGGAAATGACATTGCCCTGATCCCGGGAGAGGATATTTACATTTACGCGGAAGCAGTGACCGAAAGCGGCAATACGTCAGCCAGTCCGGTGTGTCAGACAAACAGCCTGTTTCAGAAAGTCGCTAACGGCAAAATCGTGGTTTCCAATATCCGGCACCTGGAAAATCTGGACAGGCGGGTTTCGGATTTCCATCCGGCAGCAAATGAGCAGAAGCTGGGACTGAATTCTCCGGCAGAACAGCCGGGCGCATATGTGGTATCGCAAAGCGAAGATATGTCCTGGCGGGATTACCGGAATGCCGTCGTGCGTGAAATACACAGCAGCCATGCATCAGCAATACAGGAGCCGGACAGCATCCCGGTTTACTACAAAATATACAAGAAGCAGGGAGAGGTTCTGACAGAGGAGTGGACCGGGACGGCTCCGGGCTGTTATGCACCGCTGGAGCCTGAATTTGATCTGGTCTATGAGGGAAATGGCAAAAAGATCAGTGAGCTTGTCGTGAATACACCGGGGGCAGGCGGCTGCTTTGGAACCGTATCGAAGAATCTGACGGTGACCGATTTAGAGCTGGTGCATCCGGTGATCACCGCAGCTGACAATGCCGGAGGGCTGGTCGGATGCGGAAGGAAGGAGACAGATGCACCATCCCTTGAAATTTCCGTGGAAAATGTGCTGGTGCAGTATCCGGTGATCACCTCAAAGGGCGGCGGTACCGTATTGGAACCGGCAGATGCCGGAGCTTTGGTCGGAGCGTTCCGGGGAACAGCGCTGACTGTGAAATCTGTTATGGCGGCAAACACCTATCGTTCCGGAGTGACGGAGCCTTCTTCGGTAGATCAGACCCGGCCGGACCAGGCCGAAGCATTTAAGATTGAGGCTAAAGCAGGAGCGGCAGGCGGCCTGATCGGCTCTGCCACCGGCAATGTGACCTTGTCAGGCTGTGCGGCATCGGTTTATGTGGAGGCGCAGTCCTTTGCCGGAGGACTCGCCGCAAAGGTGAATACACCGGACAATGGGGTTGCGCAGGTTCTGATCCAGAACTGCTATGTGGCCGGGCATACCGGAAACCAGGAATGCCTGACGGAGCTGTATCCGGGGACAGAGGGCTTCAACACGGCAAAGGGACGTTATAATATTGTCTCCACCCGGGGGCTTGCCGGAGGACTTGCGGCAGTCCTGCCGGAAGGCAGCGCTGTGAAGCGAAGCTACGTGACAGCATCTGTCTGGTCCGGAGGAATGTATGCCCCGGACGAAGCAGACGTGACTGCTTTTGTAACAAAATACGGGAACATGAGCATGGATGATGGCGTAGCTGGAAAGAAAGCATCCGATTTTTCGTATTGCTATACCTCATCATTGGTAAGCGGCGGAGAAAATGCCGGTACGGTAAAGGGAAAACAGATCCTGGAGTACTCAAATCCCGATCAGCTTGAGAACTATTTTGCTGAGAATGATTCCTTTAGTAAAAAGCAGGCATTCCCATATGACACAACACAGGAGAGCATCTACCCCATGCCGACCGTCCTCCAGCTGATGCAGGAGGATCCGGAAACCAGCAGTGCCATCCGTAATGACACCGGTGAAGGCAGTATCCGCACCAGGCAGGTCTTTAAATTTGCGCGTGTGCATGTGGGAGACTGGTTCAAGGTTCAGGCGCAGCCATCCGGAGAACTGAAAGTACATAATGGCAATGAGCTGTGGGTGGATTATGTGACAGACATGCCGGCAGGGACAGAACCGAAGTATCTGATTTTCTCTGTTTACGGGGAATCCAGCGGGCTTTCAACCTATGTTATTTTAAAAATCGGCGAAAACCCGGACGATTTCAAATATTACGGAAACAGCAATCCATCGGAGATCCTGGAATTAAGAGAGAATCCGGATAACAGCGCCATCAAATGGAAATGGGATTATAAGGCTTCCGTTCCCGGAGGAGATCACCGCTTTGCCATCAGTAAAGCAGGGGCATCGCAGCTGCAGGTCCGTTTTGTCCTGGACAGCAAGGAATTTCTGCAGATGGGCTATCAAAACCTGCGGAATGGCTTTTGGGCCGGTGAGGATGCAACGGTAACGGTCAGCGAAGCAAATGTGATCCCGGCTCCCTCGGATCCCGGCAGCATTACGGTAAACAGCTATTTCGGGGAGCTTCACGAGCATACCGCAGAGGTTTTTAGTGCCAGACATCTGATCAATCTGAGCTTTTATAACAGGGAGCAATTCCAGATTACGACTGTAGAGCAGACAGATAATATTCTCTGGAGGAAGGATGAGGATCCGGATGCTCCGGTTCTTGCGGAAACTGCGCCATATTGCGATGAGCTGGAAGAACGGTATCCGGGTGAGCCGGTTCAGGTTTTTCATGACTATGACAGTCAGGGCTATACCGAAGCCGGCAGCTTCAAGTGTATCGAGAATCCGGATCTTACATTATATAATGGCAACCATCATACCATCGCGGGACTGAACATTGGAATCCAGAAGCATTATAAACAGCAATGGGGCAATGCATCCGCATTTATTTTATCCAACACGCATCTGAAGGTTCAGGATCTGAATATGAAGAATCTGCAGGTAAAGGGCAATGGAACTGCAGCTGGGATTTTGGCATTTGCAAAGGGAAATTCCGCAAAAGACACCTATGTGCGTTTAGAGAATATACGCATTTACGGAGACGATATGTGTATCACCGCCACGAACGGTGACAATGGTGATGTTGGTGGTGCAGTAGCATCTGCGGATGTGGAAGAGCTGGAACTGGATCATGTGTATGTGTACGGAAAGAATGCCCTGATCAACAAAATATATGAATATAACGGAAAAACGGTCGGAGGCCTGATCGGCCATGCCAGAATCGGAAAAAGCATGAAGATCCGGCAGTCTGTTTTTTCAGGATTTCTGGATGGCAGATATGTCAGTGATGCAACGGGAGGCCTGATTGCTCACCTTGAGATTGCCTATGGTCCGGACCAGAAGGCAGAAGCAGAGATCACAGAATGCTATGTTGCAGGCAGAAACCAGTCTTATGCCAGTGCTGCAGAAGCAGACCCGCTGACAGGCGGAGCAAGTATTACAGGCCAGCGGCCGGTGGGAGGTCTGGTAGGCTGGCTGCAGGGACCTGTGGCAATCTCCAACTCCTTCAGCACAGCGAGTATATACGATATAGGAAAAGGCTGGAAAGGCGGAGTCGGAGGCCTGGTCGGTAAGGCTGATAAAGATTCAGATGTGCAGCTGACCGATTGCTATTTTGCGGGAAAACTGCTTGGGGTATCCGAAAACAGTGACGGAAATCAGTCAGCGGGAACTCTGCCCGGAGCTTCCGATAACGACGGTCCTGTTATAACCTATCCATGTGACCCTGCTTTACAGGGCCGGACTTATCCATACAAGCTCTGGACCACCGAAAACGGCGTAAAGACCTATCGTGGTGACTGGATCCAGTAACCGGTAAGCGCAAAATGAATGAAACAAAAAGAAACAAAAAGAAAAGCGTATGAAAATATGAAACATAAAAACGGGGAAGAGTGAACCGACTGCATGGAAATGAAACAGACTGCAGGAAAAGAGAACGTCTGAAGTATGAAAAAAACGCGGTAAAAAGGTGCACAATACCTGCAAAAAGAAAAAAACAGCCGGATGCGCCAGGTTGGCATATACCTTGCTTATTATATGGTCAGAACATAAATGCAAAAAAATATCAGTGCATTTAAGGAAAAAGGAGGGTATTTGATATGGCAACAAAACCAGTGATTGGTGTGCTTCTTGGAGATGCTGCCGGTGTTGGTCCGGAGCTTGTGGCAAAGTGCGCAGTAGAAGGATTTTATGAGCAGTACTGTAAGCCGATCGTGATCGGAGATCTCCGGGTGCTGGAGCGTGCGCTTGAGGTGATCGGGGCAAAGGATAAGGTGAAGCTTCAGGTGATTTCCGATGCAGAAGAGGCAGACTGGGAGAAGGGTCTTCCGGTGCTGGATCAGAAAAATGTAGATCCGGAGGAGGTTCCGTTTGGAGTTAAGACTGTAGTAAGCGGTAAGGCATGTCTGGATATGCTGAAGCTTGGCGTGGAATTATGGCAGGCAGGCAAGATTGGCGGCTATGTCTTTGGGCCGTTAAATAAAGCCGGCATGCATGATGCAGGACTGACCCTGGAGAGTGAGCATCATTATCTTGCAAAGCTTCTGGGACACACAGATCCATTTGGCGAAATCAATGTGACCAACGGTCTTTACACGACCAGAACCACGAGCCACATTCCGATTTCCCAGGTTAGCGCAGATCTGCGTGAAAATGACGGACTTCGCATTAAGCGGGCAATCCGTCTTTCCTATAAGACCCTGACTGGAGCAGGAATTGAGAATCCCAGGATCGGCGTTGCTGCGCTGAATCCGCATTGCGGTGAGAATGGGGACTGCGGACGCGAGGAAATTGATGTCATCCGTCCGGCTATCGAGTGGGCACAGAAGGAAGGCATCAATGCTACCGGCCCATATCCGTCTGATATCGTGTTCCACAAGGCTCTGGTTAAGAAGGAGTTTGACGGCGTGGTTACCATGTACCACGATCAGGGCCAGATCGCGCTGAAGCTGATTGGTTTCGAGGGAGGTATTACCGTTGCAGGCGGCTTCCCAATCCCGATTGTTACCTGCGGACATGGAACTGCTTATGACATTGCAGGAAAAGGTGTGGTGACAACGGCATCGTTTGAGAATGCTGTAAAACAGTGTGCTACCATGGCAGCTGTTGCAGCAAAATAACAAAGCCATCCGGTAAAATTTTGTATTGCATATAGGAAGGGGACTCCGAAAGGGGTCCTTTTTCTTTGTTTCAATGAAACGATGCGCATTAAAATGAAACGACATGAAACACAATAAAGGAAAAGGAAACATAATTGAGAAAAAAGAAACAGATCAGGACAAAGTGATGAGTGAAAACGAAGAAACAGAGTGCCAAATTGGACAAAATCACAATGGAATTTGGCACTTTGAACAATGTTTTACAAAAAACAGCCCAAATAACAGCGACATGGCACAAGCCTTGCTTTCTATATGCTTATCAGGACATCCGAAGCAGGATGTGAGTAAGAGGAGGTAGAACAAGGTGAAAAGGTTTGGTTCAAAACAGCTGATCCCGATCGCAATGGCACTGATGGGAGTGGTGTTTGCAGTGGTTGGATTTACGCAGCTGGGGTTCTGGGACAAGGAACCGAAAGCGGGATTTTTCCCCAGCATCATTGCTGTGGTCATGGTGATTTCCAGTGTGGCCGCATTCTTCCAGACACTGAAAGAGGAGGATAAACCACAGTACAACAAAAATGAGCTTCTGGTTATTGCAGGCGGCGCAGGTGTGATCGCGGGAAGCTTCATCATTGGCATGATCCCGATGATTTTTCTGTATGTGCTCTTCTGGCTTCTGGTGATTGAGAAGGGAACCCCGATCCTGCACATCATCATCATTGAAGCGATCGTGGCAGTCATTGTGCTGGGGGTTTTTGCCGGATGGCTGCAGGTTCAGTTCCCATGGGGACTGTTTGAAAACTTTATGTAGGGAGGAAACGGAATATGCAAAACTTTTCCATGCTGATCCAGGGCTTTGGCACAGCACTGACTCCGATGAACATTGGAGTATGTATGCTTGGTGCAGTCCTTGGACTGATTGTTGGCGCAATGCCAGGCATTGGATCTCTGGCTGGTGTCGCACTGCTTTTGCCGCTGACATACAAGTTTAATCCGGCAACGGCAATCATCATGCTGGGTGCCCTGTACTATTCCAATATGTACGGCGGAAGCTTCAGCGCAATTCTTTTAAACATCCCGGGTGATTCTCCTGCGGTATGCACCACTCTGGACGGTTACCCGATGGCAACAAAGAGAAAGAGACCCGGACAGGCGCTTTTAACCGCAAACATGGCCTCCTGCATCGGTGGCACCATCGGCATGTTTATCCTGACCTTTATGGGACCAGGCCTTGCAAACCTGGGACTGAAATTTGGTCCGTCCGAGATGACAGCGATCCTGCTGATCGCCATGACATCCATCAGCTGGCTGGTCGGAGAAAATCCCATCAAGGGTGTAGTCATTACCTGTTTTGGTATTCTGCTTGCAAGCATGGGCATGGATACTCTGTCCGGCGCTCCGCGCTATGAGTTTGGAAGCATGCATCTGCTCGGCGGCATTCCGTTTACCCCGTTTGTCATTGGTGCGGTTGGCTTTGCACAGGTCATCAAGCTGATCAACGACCGTGATTCTGACAATGAGAAGCGTGCAGGTTCCGCGAAACACGAGATGAAGCTTTCCATCCGCGGTTCCATGCTGACCGGTCATGACTTTAAAAGACTGCTTCCGCCGGCACTCCGTTCTGGATTTATGGGAACCTTTATCGGTGTTCTTCCGGGCGCAGGTGCTACAACAGGTTCTTTCATGGGCTATGCAGTCCAGAAAAAATTTAAGAGTGAGGAGCCTCTGGGAACTGGCGCGATTGAGGGTATCGCGGCAGCAGAGGCAGCAAACAACGCAGCAGCGGCAGGTGCCTTCGCACCGCTTCTGGCACTGGGTATTCCGGGATCCGGAACCGGCGCTGTTTTATTAGGCGGTCTGATGATGTGGGGCTTATCTCCGGGCCCGCTCCTGTTTGAGAACGAGCCGGAGTTCTGCTGGGGTTTGATCGCGTCCCTGTATCTGGCAAACGTTTTCACCTTACTGGTTGCGATCTGTATTATTCCGTTCCTGATCCAGATTCTGTCCGTACCGGTAAAATACATGATCCCGATCATCACGGTAGTCTGCATCGTAGGCGCCTACAGCACCAGCAATTCCATGTATGGTGTCATTGTAATGTTTTTGTCCGGCATTGTGGGATATCTTTTAAACAAGAACAATTTCCCGTCAGCCCCGATGCTGTTATCCTTTGTACTGGCACCGCTTCTGGAGAACAACATGCGTAAGGCATTTATGCTTTCCGGCGGAAGCTTAAGCATTTTCTTTACAAGACCGATTACCTGTGTGCTGATGATCATTTTCTTTGCGATTATTCTTGCTTCAGCTCTGCGTCCGGTTCTGGCCAAAAAGAAAGGCGCGGCAGCCTGAAAAAACAAAAACTGTGAAAATAAAAAATGGAGGGTTTATATTATGAAAAAGAGACTTTTAGCAGGTATCATGGCAGGCGTTATGGCAGCATCCGTACTGGTGACCGGCTGCGGCGGCAGCAAGGATGTGAAGGATGGAACCTTTACTCCGACTAAAACGATCCAGTGGATGTGTACATCCAGCGCCGGCGGCGGATCGGATATTTTTACCCGTAAGATCAGTGATATTATGACTGCCCAGAATCTTGTCAATGGCCAGACTATCGTAGTGACAAACAAGACAGACGGTTCCGGTGAGATAGGACGTAATGAAGTGGCAGGTCTGAAAAAGAATGCGGATTATCAGCTTCTGACCTTCAACAGCGGCGATCTGATGCCGATGGTGACCAATACCAAGAACCGTTCCTCTAATTTCCGTATTCTTGCGGTTATGGCAGTGGACAAGCAGCTCTTATTCAAGGGAAAAGACGCAAAATACGATACCTTTGCAGATGTCATTGACGCAGTAAAGGCAGGCAATAAGGTAGTGATCGGAGGCTCAAAGGGTGATGACATCGCTACCTATCAGGCATTGATCGCAGAACTGGGAGTATCCGAAGATCAGCTGACTTATATTACCTATGATTCTACCGGTGACGCGATCACAGCGGCATTAGGCGGACATGTGGAGTTTGTGATCGCAAAACCTGCAGCAGCCTCTGAATATGTCGAGGCTGGTTCCCTGATTCCGATCCTGGCACTGGCGAATGAGCGCTATACCGGCAATCTGGCAGATGCTCCGACCTTAAGTGAGGTGGGAGATTACAACAATGTAGAGGTTCCGGTATGGCGTGGTGTTGCAGCTCCGGCAGCCATGAGTGATGAGGCTGCAGCTTACTGGAGCGAGGTACTCAGAAGCGTATCCGAGACGGATGCATGGAAGAATGAGTACATTGACGCAAATAAGCTGATCGCAGACTACATGGATACCACAGCAGCAACGGAATACGTGACCAAGTATGAGGCTGACTATATGGCTGAAAATGGATTAAAGTAACATGGACTTTTGAGAATACTGATCAAAAATGGGGAATGCGCCATTTCGCGCATTCCCCATTTTTGTGTGAAAGATCATGGAAGAAGAATGTGATATTTTTTCATTTTCCGCCACAAGGTGCTTTTGTCTATTCCGAGAAATTCAGCAGTTTTTGTGCGGCTGTTGTGGAAGGTATAGAGCGCCTTCAGAATTTCTTCCCGCTCATCGTAAAGGGAATAGACCGGTGCGTCCCCGGGCGTTGACCGGTCCGTTTTTTTCGGCCCGTTTGGAGTGAGGGCGGCAGCTGCATCCGGAAGGACCTTCAGGATATCTGCAGGTGTGGCAAGCGGATTCTGGGTCAGTATGGAGAGTCTCTGACAGAAATTTCGCATTTCACGGATATTTCCGGGCCAGGGATACTGCGTGATCAGGCTGGCTCCTTCTTCGGAAAGCCCTGTCAGGATGCAGCCGGTGCGCTCGTGCTCATAGGAAATCAGCTGACTCAGAAGAAAGAGCGCATCCTGCTCCCGGTTTCGCAGCGGCGGGAGGTTCAGCTCCAGAACATCCAGCCGGTAAAGCAGATCCTGGCGGAACCTGCCGTTAGCCACTTCCTCTTTCAGGTTTTTGTTGGTGGCAGAGATAACGCGCACATCAACCGGAATGACGGTATCACTTCCGAGACGCACAACCTCGCGCTCCTGCAGAACACGCAGCAGACGGCTCTGGAGGTTTGGAGAGACATCTCCGATTTCATCTAAGAAGATAGTGCCTTTGTGTGCCAGCTCGAAGAAGCCCATTTTTCCGCCTTTGGAAGCGCCGGTAAAAGCGCCTTCTACATAGCCGAACAGTTCGCTTTCCAGAAGGTTTTCCGGGAGTGCCGAGCAGTTGATCGCCACAAAGGGATGGTTTTTGCGGGGACTGGAGTTGTGGATGCTTTGCGCAAAGAGCTCTTTTCCGGTTCCGGTTTCTCCGCAGATTAGGATATTTGAGTCGGAATAGCTGTAGGTCATGGCATCGGAGATCACAGAATCCATGATCCTGCTTTTGTGCAGGATATTGGAAAACTGATATTTTGCCTGAAAACTCGAATGACGCAGCTTTTTTCGTACCTGCAGCTCATCTGCCTGGATGCGGCTTGTATCCTGAAATGTCAGAACACAGCCGGTATTTCCGCTGTTATCCGGCGCCGGAACGCAGTTTACCATCAGGTGGTAAGAGGCATAGATGTGCAGCTCGGAAAGAAGCTTTTTTCCGTTTCTGGTAACCTCCTCCACCGGAAGGTTGGGGAAAAAATCCAGGATGCTGCGTCCGGTAAGGAGCGCGTGGCCGGAGTCCAGGATAGAATAGCAGTATTTATTTGCGAATGTGATGATGCCGTTCTGATCTGTGGAAAGGATGCCCTGAAAGGAATAGTTCATGATATTGGCCATCTGGGCACTGCGCATTTTCTCTCTTAAGTCAATTTCGGCTGCGGATTTTGCCTCGTCGATCGCATTGTTGATGGCTTCCTGGCCGGATTCGATCATGACAGCCGGAAGACCGCTTTTTTTGGCCAGCTCAACGCCTGTATAGTTGCCAACCAGGGCGTCACATCCATCGGAAATCGCCTGCCGGATGGCGTCAGCAAGCAGGGGTTCGGAATTGACCGGGTAGGTAGAGAGCTTCATGTCAGGAAATGCATCCCGGATGCTTTCAATACCGTAGATCATGTTAAAGGCTCCGATCACCGCAATGTGAGACAGCCCAGGAGACATGCGGCGCGCTTTCAGGACGGCAGCAATGACATCATAGCCGCCGACCTTCAGCTCTGCGCAGATGTAGCCGCGCTGCTTCATGGTCAGGGCAGAGAAGCCGCGGGCGATCACGACATCGGCGTTCAGATCCTGAAGCGGATTATTATAGAAATCCTGTACAATTTCGTATTCAAGCTCATCACAGTCAGGACGTTCCTGGAAAACCTGCTTAATGAGAGGGACGATCTGGGGATAGGGAGCATAAAAAATCATGTGGATCATAGAAAACCTCCATTTGTACATGAAAATTATTGTCTGATGATGATTATAGAGGAATTTGCACGGAAAAGAAAGTAAAAATTGCAAAAGATTGCAAAATGATTTTTAATAAGATATAAATTGCAATTAGATGAAACGATATGCAATCTTAAAACGGGTGAAGTTGGAAAAATATAGAATGCAGCAGAGATAATGCGAAAAGAATCAATTGTGATAATGCATTGAAACAGAGATTGATATTTGTGCAAAATACATAAAAAGGGATGTGAAAAACAGAAAAAAAGAAAAAATCTGCGTGAAAAGGAAAAATAGGCATAAGGTTTGCTCTATAGTATGTCAGAACTGGTTCAGAAACAAAAAAACATAGTAGGATTTGTATGGAGGGTACAGGTTATGATTGGTAATGTCAGAATACTCGGAACAATGAAAAAATTTCCGGCAGGCGCAATGGTAATCCCGCTGCTGCTTGGATGCACGGTAAACACATTTTTCCCGGAAGCTTTAAAAATCGGAGGCTTCACAACGGGACTTTTCAAGAATGGAATCCCAACCCTGATCGGTTTGTATCTGTTCTGCAGCGGCGCAACGATTGATGTAAAAGCAGCAGGAGAGACGGTATACAAGGGCGTGTTTCTGACAGCCCTGAAGTTCTTTGGCGGCTTTGGTATCGGACTTCTTCTGAATGCGATTTTTGGAGAAGCCGGATTTCTGGGTTTGCTTCCGCTGGCAGTCATTGGCGCAGTAACCAATTCCAATGGTGTTATTTATGCAACTCTTGCCGGTGAGTATGGCGATGAGTCTGACGTAGGAGCAACCGCGATCTTGACTTTAAATGACGGCCCGTTTTTCACGATGATTGCGCTTGGAACAGCAGGGATCGGAAAATTCCCGATCACCGCGATCATGGCAAGCATTATCCCGCTGATCATTGGTTTTATCATCGGTAACCTGGATCATGAGTGGAGAGAAACTCTTTCCACTGCTATGGCACTTCTCCCACCGTTCAATGGTTTCTGTCTTGGAGCAGGCATGAGCTTTTTCACTATTGCAGGCGCCGGCTTTTCCGGTATCCTTCTCGGACTGCTGACAGTTGCGGTAACCGGTATTCTTACGTTTATCATTTACAGCCTGATCCGAAGGAAAGCAGATCCGATGGGAGCAGCGATCGGTACGGTGGCAGGCGTTGCCGCAACAACACCGGCAGCGATTGCAGATGCAGATCCGTCCTTTGCTCCGCAGGTTGAGACTGCAAGTGCGCAGATTGCGGCAGCAACCATTGTGACAGCGATCGTGACACCGCTTCTGGTGGCATTTCTGGCACGGTGGTCCAGAAAATTCAACGAAAAGCATGGCCTTGGCAATGCAAAACAGCAGAAGACCGGAGTAAAAGCCATGATGGCTGAGACAGAATAAAGCAGGGGGAAACAGATATGAGCGATATTATTTTAAAAGCTGACCGTGTTCTGGTTGGCGAGGATCTGAATTTAAAAGAGCACATGGCAGCTATACTTTACATACTCACCGTGAGGAAATGAGAGGGGGAAATAAAGTGGGCTA
>OGFR01000437.1_pt1 | contig 33923 bp, 30 predicted proteins | sample 1571001 | NCBI WGS metagenome assembly OGFR01 (sample SAMEA2582064, study PRJEB24529) | metagenome | biome: Human gut stool | place: China | collected 2011 | reverse complement strand
GCCGCCATGCTGGTGCGGGTGTACGAGCGGTACACCTCCAAGCTGGACTGGCTCCACGGCTTTTACGCCTTCTCCTCCTATTCCCAGATTGATCTCACCGCCTCCATGGACGCGGTGAGCGTAGGCTGGGCCCGGATGGAGTACGATCCCACGGGCGGCCCCACCCTGAACTCTGCCCGCACCAACGGCAACGACTGGGTGCGCCCCGACGACCCCACCCCCGCCACCGATTACTGGGATGCCCGCAGCCTCCCCTACAACTTAAATGTATATGCCTCAGCGGGCGATTCCATCCCCCTCCCCGACGGCACCACCACCTCCACGGTGGCGGCGGTGACCGGCACGCCCGAGGCCCGGGCCCAGGCCGTGGCCGCGTTGACTGCCGCCAGCGCGGACTACGCGGGCCTGACCATCGACTTTGAGGGCCTGAAGGGGGATACCATAAAACAAAATTATGTAACCTTTGTAAAAGAGCTGGACGCCGCCCTGCCCCAGGGGAAAACCCTCTATGTCTGCGTCCAGCCCGACACCTGGTACACCGGCTTTGACTACCGGGGCATTGGCGAGGCCGCCGACAAGGTGATCCTCATGGCCCACGACTACCAGTGGACCTCCGTCCCCGACTCCTATGCAGGCACTACCAACACCGACTCCCCCGTCACCCCCTTCGCCAGCGTGTACGAGGCTCTGCGTGATCTTACCGACCCGGCCACCGGCGTGGCCGACCGGAGCAAGCTGGCCCTGCAGATCTCCTTTGGCTCGGCGGGCTTCCACGTGGACGGAGAGGACCGCCTGCTGGAGACCACTATCTACCACCCCGCCCCCTCCACCCTGGCTCTGCGCCTGGCCCAGCCCGACACCCAGGTGGTCTACTCGGAGGAATTCCGCAATCCCTGCGCCCTCTACACTACCGAGGACGGCAGCCGTTACAAGGTCTGGTACGAGAACGAGCAGAGCGTGCTGGACAAGGTGGCGCTGGCCCGGATGTTCGGCATCACAGGAGTCTCCCTGTGGCGCATCGGCAACATTCCGGCGGACGGTGCCTACGACGTGTGGAGCGCTCTGCTGACCCAGCGCTGACCCGCTTACCATCTACTTAGGAAGTGAAACGGATGACCAACCGCAAGGAACTGCTGCGCGAATTCCTGCTGATGAACCTGGGCACCCTGCTGGTGTCGGTGGGGGTCTACTTTTTCAAATTTCCCAACCATTTCTCCATGGGCGGCGTGTCCGGCCTGGCGGTGCTGCTGGGAAAGCTGCTGCCCCAGCTCTCCCCCTCTACCTTCAACACCATCATCAATGTGCTCTTTTTGGTGCTGGGCTTTGTAATGCTCAACAGGGGCTTCGGCGCCCGGACGGTCTACTGTTCCATTCTCTCCGCCGGGCTCATTCAGCTCTTTGAGTGGGCGTTTCCCATGGACCGTCCTCTCACCGACCAACTCATGCTGGAGCTGTTCTTCGCGGTGATCCTCCCCGCCCTGGGCTCCGCCATCCTTTTCAACATAGACGCCTCCTCCGGCGGCACCGATATCGCCGCCATGATTCTCAAAAAATACACCGGCCTGGACGTAGGGCGTGCCCTGCTCCTCTCCGACGTGGTCATCGCGGCGGCCGCCCTCTTTGTCTTTGACATCACGGCGGGACTGTGCTCCCTGCTGGGCCTGGCCCTCAAGTCGGTGCTGGTGGATAGCGCCATCGAGTCCTTCAACCGGCGCAAGGCCTTTTTCGTCATCTCCTACGACCCGGAGCATGTGTGCGACTATATTACCCATACCCTGGGCCGGGGCGCCACCGTATGGCAGGCCCAGGGCGCTTATACCCACGCAGAGCACCACGTGGTGCTCACCGTCCTCACCAGGGGGCAGGCCGTGCTTCTGCGCCGCTACCTGAAAAAGATTGATCCCCATGCTTTTCTGATTGTAGCCAACTCCAGTGAAATCTTTGGAAAGGGCTTCTTACAGCCCTGATTCTCCGCCCGCCCGGACCTAAATGCCGGGCGGGCTTTTTTGCTGTGCAGGAGCAGAGCAAAATTAGCCCTGTGCCGCTTAACAGCGGCACGGCCATGGGATGACAGCGCGTGGGTCGGTACGGCCCACATACGCAACCACTTCATGCGCCTGAGCCTTTGCGTCGTTTCGCGGTACGCCCTGTGCGCACAAAGTTTTTTGTCATTTTGGAAAATATTTCCCAATCGACGGCATCCGGCTTTTTTTGCGCCAAAATATGGTAATATATGGTTAGTCAATATTCTACCGCAAAGGAGGCTTTCCGATGTCCTTACTGCGTCGAAAAGGACTGTTTGAGAGCACCAAAGTGCTGTTTCTCCCCATTGCCGCCATTTCCCCCAATCCGGACCAGCCCCGCACCTGCTTTTCCCGGGAGGGCCTGGAGGAGCTGGCCGCCAGCATTCAGGAGCTCGGCGTACTCCAGCCCCTGTCCGTCCGCCGGTCCAAGAACGGCGGCTACGAGCTGATTTCCGGGGAGCGCCGCCTGCGGGCCTCCCGCATGGCCGGTCTCACCGAGGTGCCCTGCATTCTGGTCAGCGTGGACAGCCAGGGCTCTTCTTTGCTGGCCCTGGTGGAGAACCTTCAGCGGCGGGATCTCAACTTTGTGGAGGAGGCCACCGCTCTGGCCAAGCTGATCGAGACCTACCATCTGTCTCAGGAGGAGGCGGCCCGCCGCATCGGCAAGTCCCAGTCGGCGGTGGCCAACAAGCTGCGCCTGCTCCGCCTCCCGCCTGATGTCCTCACCCTGCTGCGGGAGCGCGGCTGCACTGAACGCCACGCCCGGGCGCTGCTCCGCCTGGAGGAGCCGGAGCTCCAGCGCACGGCCGCCCGGCATGTGGCAGAGCAGGGGCTTACTGTGGCCCGGACGGAGGAGTATGTGGAAGCCCTGCTTCATCCGGCAGACAAGCCCGCCCGCAAAAAACCAACCTTTGTAATTAAGGATGTGCGGCTGTTTCTCAACACCGTGACTCGGGGACTGTCCATGATGAAGAGCGCGGGCGTACAGGCCAACTGCAAGCGCCAGGAGACGGAGGACTCCATCTTGCTGACCATCACTATTCCCAAGTAGAGGCGCGCCGTACGCGGAGGCCATGGCGGTTTTTCTGAAAGGATGGGGCTGTTTCACGTGAAACAGCTCCATCCTCTTTTTTTTCCTGTTTCACGTGAAACAGTGCGAATTTCAGTTGAATTACGTCTACCGCCGCTATATAATAGAACCTGACCCTTTGCAACGACCCAAAAAGGCAGGTGTGCTATGGCAAAGACCATTGCGATTGTGAATCAAAAGGGCGGCGTGGGAAAGACTACCACCTGTGTCAACCTGGCGGCGGCTCTAAAAAATCAGGGCTGCCGGGTGCTGGTGTGCGATTTTGACCCCCAGGCCAACACCACTTCCGGCTTCGGCGTAGACAAGACCACCTCGCCCAACATCTATGACGTGCTTCTCAACGGGACGGAGACCGCTAAGGCCATCTCCTCCACCTCCTACGGCGATGTGCTCCCCTCCAACAAGGCGCTGGCGGGGGCCACCATTGAGATGATCGCCCTGGAGCAGCGGGAGTACCGGCTGAAAAACGCCTTGGAGCAGGTGGCGGAACACTATGACTACATCTTCATTGACTGTCCCCCCTCCCTGGAACTACTGACCCTCAACGCCCTGTGCGCAGCGGATACCGTGCTGGTACCGGTGCAATGTGAGTACTACGCCCTGGAGGGGCTCAGCGACCTTCTCTCCACCATTCGCATTGTCAAGCGATCCCTCAACCCCAAAATTGCCCTGGAGGGGGTGGTACTCACCATGTACGACGGCCGTACCAATCTCTCCATGCAGGTGGCGGAGGAGGTCAAGCGCCACTTCCCCGGCCAGGTGTACGCCACGGTGATCCCCCGTAACGTCCGCCTGTCCGAGGCTCCCAGCTTTGGCAAGCCGGTGTCCGCCTATGACGCCCTCTCCCGGGGCGCGGAGGCCTACGATGCACTGGCCCAGGAGTTGCTGGAGCACAATCAATACGCCGTCACCCGTGTGGAAAGGAAGGATTGACCTATGGCATTGGAACGCGGCCTGGGCAAGGGCCTGGGCGCACTGCTGGGGGACGCCGCCCTCCAGTCCCAGGAGGGGGGCTCCCTCTCCCTCCCCATCTCCCAGGTGGAACCGGGGCTCAAACAGCCCCGGAAGCGGTTTGACGAGGAAAGCCTTCAGGATTTGGCCGACTCCATCCGCATCCACGGGATCATTCAACCCCTCACCGTCCGCCGGCTCTCGTCGGGCTACTACCAGATCATCGCCGGGGAGCGCCGCTGGCGGGCCGCCAAGCTGGCGGGCCTGAGCGAAATCCCTGCCGTCATCATCGAGGCCGACGACCGCAAGGTGATGGAGCTCGGCCTCATTGAGAACCTCCAACGGGAGGATCTGAACCCAATTGAAGAGGCCAACGGCTACAAGGTGCTCATGAGCGAATACGGTCTCACCCCGCCGTTGCCAACGCCCTGCGGCTGCTGACCCTTCCCGACCCGGTACACCTGCTGCTGGAGGAGGGCAAGCTCTCCGCCGGCCACGCCAGGGCCATCCTGGCCGTGCCCAGCGGGGAGCTACAGAAAAAGCTGGCGCAGAAGGTCATCGCGGAGGAGCTCTCCGTCCGGCAGACCGAAGCCCTGGCCAAGCGGCTGGCCGCGGAACCCAGAGAAGCTGCGGAGCCCAAGTCCGCCGCCGGCCCTGACCTGTCCATTTATCTGCGGGAGGCGGAAAAGACCCTGGCCACCCGCTTCGGCCGCAAGGTTCACATCATCAACGGCCGCAAAAAGGGAAAAATCGAGCTGGAATACTACAATCCAGAGGATTTGAACACTCTGCTGGAGCTGCTGGAGCAGCTTCCCTCCGCCGGGAAAGGAGGGGGTTCCCTTTGAGCACCGATTCCGACAAGCAGGAGCGCAGCCGCCTCCAGCACGAGGCGGAGCATGAGCGGCCCCACAAGCGCAGCTCGGTGCTGCTCTACCTGGTCATCCTCTTTGCAGCGGCTTTTCTCCTGCTGCTGATGTCCTACTTCATGCAGCAGCGGGCCAACCAGGAGGCCATGGACAAGCTGGAGCAGACCTCCGACTCGGCTACCCAGTCCCTGGAGAACATTCTCCAGGAAAACGAGACCCTCAAGGTGGAAAACGAGGCCCTGAGCCAGCAGGTGGCCCAGCTCCAGGAGGCGCTGGAGGACGCAGAAAGCGCCTCCGACGACGAAGCCGCCCTGGTGCAGTTGGAGGCGCTCTGCTATTTGAACCAAATTCGCGCCCTATACAACGACGGGCGCTACTCCGATGCCCGGGATGCGGCGGCCGCCGCCGAGGCCGCTCTGGCTGGAGCGGGCGGCATGGAGGGGGTACTGGGTACGGTGGCCGATGGTCTCACCGACCAGCAGCGACAGGACTACAACCCCCTGGAGGCCTATCAGTCCCTTGTGGAGTGGCTGGGCTGATTGTTTCACGTGAAACGGCGTCGGGGCAAAGTCCGCTCCATTTCATCCGGCGCTGTGCGCCGGATATCCATTCCACTCCCTTGTCCCTCCGCTTCCCCACGCGACCCGCTTCGCACTTTTCTCTCCCCTATAGGGGCGGCTTTATGGTCGCCCGCGGGCGACTACAAGGGTCGCCCCTACGGGTTTATCTCACACCACTTTATTGAAGGAGAATCAACCATGCTGGACATTAAATTCATCCGGGAAAATCCCGACGCCGTGAAGGAGAACATTAAGAAGAAATTTCAGGAACAGAAGCTCCCCCTGGTGGATCAGGTGCTGGAGCTGGACGCAGAGAACCGCCGCACCATCCAGGAGGCCCAGGAACTGCGCACCGCCCGCAACGCCAAGAGCAAGCAGGTGGGCATACTGATGGGGCAGTCCAAGAAGGACCCCTCCAAGCTGGCCGAGGCCGAGGCGCTGAAGGCCGAGGTCAAGGCCGACGCCGACCGGCTGGCCTTCCTGGAGGACCGGGAGACTGAGCTGGCCGCGGAGATCCGCCGCATCCTGCTCCAGATTCCCAACATCATCGATCCCTCCGTGCCCATCGGCCCCGACGACTCCTGCAACGTAGAGGTACAGCGCTTCGGCGAGGCGACGGTTCCCGCCTTTGAAATCCCCTACCACACCCAAATCATGGAGTCCTTCGACGGCATCGACATGGACGCCGCCGGCCGGGTATCCGGCGCCGGCTTCTACTACCTGATGGGCAACATCGCCCGCCTCCACGAGGCGGTGCTGGCCTACGCCCGCGACTTCATGATCGACAAGGGCTTCACCTTCTGCATCCCCCCCTTCATGATCCACGGCAACGTGGTGGAGGGCGTCATGAGCCAGACCGAGATGGACGCCATGATGTATAAGATCGAGGGAGAGGATCTCTACCTCATCGGCACCTCCGAGCACTCCATGATCGGCAAGTTTATCGACCAGATCATCCCCGAGGACAAGCTGCCCCAGACTCTCACCTCCTACTCCCCCTGCTTCCGCAAGGAGAAGGGCGCCCACGGCATCGAGGAGCGGGGCGTCTACCGCATCCACCAGTTCGAAAAGCAGGAGATGGTGGTGGTGTGCAGGCCCGAGGAGTCCATGGACTGGTACGAGAAGATGTGGCGCTGGTCAGTGGAGCTGTTCCGCTCTCTGGACATCCCTGTGCGCCAGTTGGAGTGCTGCTCCGGCGACCTGGCCGATCTCAAGGTCAAGTCCTGCGACATCGAGGCGTGGAGCCCCCGCCAGCAGAAGTACTTCGAGGTCTGCTCCTGCTCCAACCTGGGCGACGCCCAGGCCCGCCGCCTCAAGATGCGGGTCAAGGGCGAGAACGGCACCTACCTGCCCCACACCCTCAACAACACCGTGGTGGCCCCTCCCCGCATGCTCATCGCCTTCCTGGAGAACAACCTCCAGGCCGACGGCAGCGTAAAGATTCCCGCCGCCCTGCGGCCCTATATGGGAGGCAAGGAAGTGCTGACGCCCAAGCAGTAAGCCGCTCTCCCACGTATTGAAAGGAGCGCCTTTGTCATGAAGCACCGCTTACCGGCCGCCGCTCTCCTGCTCGCCGCCGCCCTGCTGCTGGGCGGCTGTACCGCCGGGCCCCAGCCTGCGGAATCCGCCCAGCCGGAGGAGACGCTTACCCAGGAGCAGATTGACGCTATCTCAGAAAAGTACGGCCTGGAATCCCCCACCCCGCACACGCCCCCCATGGATATGGACTGGGGCTGGAGTGTCAAGAATCCCTAACTGGGGCTATTCTCCCCGTTCTTTTGTCGCTTATCGTTTAAATAAGGAGTTTTTATGTCTGCTAAAGAGAAAACCACCGGCTTTTTGGCCGAATTCCGCAAATTCATTGCCCGGGGCAATGTGATGGATCTGGCCGTCGGCGTCATCATCGGCGGCGCGTTCAAGGGAATCACCGACTCCCTGGTAAACGACATCCTCAACCCGGTGCTCGGCATCTTCGCCGGGGACAATGAGGCCCTGGCTGGCCTGTCTATCCCCCTGCCCGGCGGCGGCGACCTCATGCTGGGCAGCTTTCTCAACGCCGTGCTCAGCTTCCTGATTATGGCGTTTGTGGTGTTCTGCATCGTCAAGCTGCTGAACCGTCTCCACAAAAAGGAGGAGGCCGCCCCTCCCCCGCCCCCCAAGCCATCGGCGGAGGAGGCGCTCCTCACGGAGATCCGGGATCTTTTGAAGGAGCAAAAAAATGGCTGAACTACCAGATAATAAAAACCAGAAGGAGCCGTCCTCCTATACGCCTGCCTCCCCTGTCAAGCGGATCATTGCCTGGGTGGGGGTGGCCTACATGCTGATCTTCGTCGCCCTCAACCTCTACCCGTTTTTCCACGGCGGAACCTATCTCCGGGGGCTGGCCCCCCTGCTGGTCTGCCCCGGTGCCGCCGGTCTGGCGGTGATTGCCGTCTGGCAGTTCCGCCGGCCGGAGTGCACCTACTCCAAAAAGGCCTGCATGGCCCTGCTAGCGGCGGCCTGCGGAGTGATCCTTGTAATCGGCCTGGTGCAGGGCGTGCCCGCCCTGCTGGCCGGACTGGGGGTGTGAGCATGCAAGCGCGTATTGCCTCCGGCCTGACCGCCCTGGGCCTCACGCCTCCCGACGGCGCAGCGGCCCGGCTGGCTGAGTACGGCCGTCTGCTGCTGGAGCAGAACCAGGTCATGAACCTCACCGCCATCACCGAGCCCGACCAGGTGGCCGACCTGCACTTTCTGGACTCCGCCGCCCTGCTCACCCTGGGGGAGGACCTCCGGGGCAAGCGGCTCATCGACGTGGGCACCGGCGCGGGCTTCCCCGGCCTGCCCCTGCGCATCCTGGAGCCCAGCCTTCAGCTCACCCTGCTGGACAGCCTGGGCAAGCGGGTGAATTGGCTTGCCTCGGTGTGCAATACCCTGGGCCTGGAGGGGGTGGAGTGCCTCCACGCCCGGGCGGAGGAGCAGGCCCTGGTGGACGGCTACCGGGACGGCTTCGACTACGCCGTGTCCCGGGCCGTGGCCTCCCTGGAGCTCCTGTGCGAGCTGTGTCTGCCCTATCTGAAGGTGGGCGGCAGATTTCTGGCCATGAAGGGCGTGGACAGCGGCGAGGAGATCAACCACGCCGCCCGGTGCATCTCCATCCTCGGCGGGCGGCTGCTGCCCAGTGTGGACTATGTCATTCCCGGCGCCAATGTGCGCCACCGGGTGGTGCTGGTGGAGAAGTGCGCCCCCACCCCCAAGGGCTACCCCCGCCGGTGGGCAAAGATACAGAAAGCCCCGCTGTAGCAGGAATTTTCTCACTATTCTGCACAAAAACCCATTGATTCCACTGTGGAAGTATGATATGGTATTTACGTCAAACAACGGGAGTGAACCTATGTCCACTGCAATTGTGATCACGTCGGGAAAGGGCGGCACGGGAAAGACCTCCATTACCGGCGGTGTAGCCTCCTGTCTGGCCGCGCTGGGCCACCGGGTGCTCTGCATCGACATGGATATCGGCCTGCGCAACCTGGACCTGACCTTGGGTCTGAGCGACCGGGCGCTGATGGACTTCACTGACGTGCTCTGCGGCCGCTGCACACTGGAGCGGGCCGCCGTCCCCCACCCCGTCATCCAGGGCCTGTTCCTCCTCACCGCCCCCGTCACCCTGCCCGAAGCGCCGCTCAGCGAGGCGGCCATGAAGGAGCTGATTCACCGGGCCAGGGAGGGGTACGACTACATCCTGATGGATTCGCCAGCAGGGCTGGGCGAGGGGTTCCGTCTGGCCTGCTGTGCGGCGGACCGGGCCGTGGTGGTTTCCACGACCGACGCCTCCGCCCTGCGGGACGCCCAGCGCACGGTTTCGGTGCTCCGGAACCGCATCCCCCGCATCCATCTGGTGGTCAACCGGGTACAGCCCCGGCTGCTCCGCCGCCTTCACACCACCATTGACGACGCCATGGACGCCGCCGGCCTGCCCCTGCTGGGCATTGTGCCGGAGGATCCCCAGGTGATGCTGTGCGCCAACCAGGGCCAGCCCCTCATTCTCCGGGCCAGCCGGGGCGCCGCCGTCGCCTATCTCAACATTGCCAAGCGCCTGCTTGGCCAGAAGGCCCCCCTTATGAAAATGCGATAAGCGCAACACGCTGTGGAAGAGAGGTTAGTACGATGAATATTGCCCTGATGAGCCATGACCGGAAAAAAGAGCTGATGGTGCAGTTCTGCATTGCCTACTGCGGCATTCTCTCCAAGCATACCATCTGCGCCACCAACACGACTGGCCGCCTGGTGGCCGAGGCCACCGGCCTGCCTGTCCAGCTCTTCCTCTCCCACGAGCACGGCGGCAGCCAGCAGATCGGCGCCCGCATCGCCTACAACGAGATCGACATGGTGCTTTTCTTCTCCGATCCCCAATCCAACGATCTGGACGCGGATCTGAAGTATATTACCACTCTCTGCGACCAGTACAACATCCCCTTCGCCACCAATGTGGCCACGGCGGAGATCCTCATCCACGGCCTGGAGCGGGGGGACCTGGACTGGCGCGATATCATCAACCCCAAGACCAAGCCCTTTACCGCCTGAGCCGTAGCTCGTTCCGTCCCCCCGCTCCAGGACGCCGCCTACGGGCGGCGCGGCGGCGTATGCCGCCGAAGGCCGACGAAATTTAGTTCCAGCGGCCGCGAATAAAATCATCAGGGTCCCCGCACGGTGCAAGGCACCGGGTGGGGCGCGGGGGGATCTGGACTGGCGCGACATCGTTAACCCAAAGACCAAGCCCTTTACCGCGTAACTGGGCGGTTCCCGGTTGACTTTTTCCCCGCTTTGGGGTAGTATTGTGGAGCAAAAACCGCCCTGACGGGGCAAGTACCGCCCACACCGCCGCAGCAGAGAAGGACGCCTCCGGCTGAAAGCGTCCGCGGCAGGAGGCCGGGAGACGGCCTTACCAGCGGGCCCGGAGACGGGTGTGGTCCCCTTCCCGCAACAGAAGGACAGAGGGAGCGGAATTCCGCTCTGAACATGGGTGGCACCACGAAAGCAGGCGCTTTCGTCCCGTGGAAGGGGACGAGAGCGCCTTTTTACGGCCCAACCTGCGGCCTCTGAATCCCCCGCCGCCCGGTAGGGGCCGACGCCCCAGGGCGGCCTCTCTTGCCCCTCTGGGGCAATTCACCTTCTGCCCACATCGGCCCGGCCATTGTGGAGACGGGACGCACCCTGTCCGGCTTCATGGAACTGCTGACCCCAGCGGGTCGGTGCCCCGCCGGGGCCCCTCTTTTTCATTCAAACAAGCCGAAGTGAATTCGGACTGTTCCAAGGTTTTGCTGCGCAAAACGCTTGACGCCGCTTTCGCGGCGAGGCGGGCAGCAGCCTCAATTACTGTTAAAAAGGAGCATCACTATGGCCCAGATCAAACCCCGCACCCTGTCCGGCTTCATGGAACTGCTGCCCGCGCGGCAGGTACAGTTCGACCGGATGGTGGAGATCCTGCGCAAGTCCTATTCCCTGTACGGCTTCACCCCCCTGGACACCCCGGCCATCGAGGCGGCTGAGGTGCTGCTGGCCAAGGGCGGCGGCGAGACGGAGAAGCAGATCTACCGCTTCACCAAGGGCGACACCGACCTGGCCCTCCGCTTTGATCTCACCGTGCCTCTGGCCAAGTATGTGGCCCTGCACCAGAACGAGCTGGCCTTCCCCTTCCGCCGGTTCCAGATCTCCAAGGTCTACCGGGGGGAGCGGGCCCAGAAGGGCCGCTACCGGGAGTTCTACCAGGCGGACATCGACGTCATCGGCGACGGCAGCCTGGACATCACCAACGAGGCGGAGATCCCCTCCATCATCTACAAAACCTTCACCGCCCTGGGTCTGCGCCGCTTCAAGATCCGGGTCAACAACCGGAAGGTACTCAACGGCCTGTTCGCCATCCTGGGCCTGGAGAAGCAGGCCGGGGACGTGATGCGCACCATCGACAAGCTGGAGAAGATCGGCCCGGAGAAGGTGCGCGCCATCCTGACGGACGACTTCGCCGTACCCGGTGAGGCGGCCGACGCCCTGCTCTCCCTCCTGTCCAGCCCCGATCCCATGGCCGCGCTGGAGCCCTTCAAGGGGAAGAACGAGCTCTTCGATCTGGGCGTGGCCGAGCTGGAGACCGTGGTCAGGTATATGTCCGCCTTCGGCGTGCCGGAGGATCACTTCATGGTGGATCTCACCATCGCCCGCGGCCTGGACTACTATACCGGCACCGTGTACGAGACCGTCATGCTGGACCACCCGGAGGTGGGTTCCATCTGCTCCGGGGGCCGTTATGATAACTTAGCGGAATATTATACCGATAAACAACTCCCCGGAGTCGGTATTTCCATCGGCCTGACCCGCCTGTTCTCCGTACTGGAGGCCCAGGGCTACCTGAACGACGCCCTGGTCACCGCCCCGGCGGACGTGCTGATCCTCCCCATGACCGAGGAGCTCTCCCCCGCCATCTCCTTCGCCACCGCCCTGCGGGACGCGGGGGTGCGCGCCCAGCTCCACTGCGAGAAGAAGAAGTTCAAGCAGAAGCTGTCCTATGCGGACAAGCTGTCCATCCCCTACGCCGCCTTCCTGGGGGAGGACGAGATCCAGCAGAACAAGGTGACGGTAAAGGATCTGACCACCGGGCAGCAGCAGACCGTGACGGCCGGGGAGGCCGTGGCCCTGGTGCAGGCCGGGCTGGCTGCCTGGGCGGGCGGCACTCCCATCCAGGAGCCGGAGGCCTGATGGAACTTTCTCCCCATGTCCCCGTCTAAATGGGGAAAACCCGACGTACAGGAGGAAATGTTCCATGAAAAAGCAGCTCATCGCCCTGGCTCTCTCCACCGCCCTGCTGGCAGGCTCCGCCGCCGCCATCGCGCCGGAGGAGGCCTTCCCCGCCGTCAACACCTATCCCGGCTTTGCCGATGTGGCCGGTTCGGCCTGGTACGCCGCCACCGTCCAGACCTGCTATGAGGTGGGCCTCATGACCGGCACCGGCGCCGGCTTTGCCCCCGACCAGGTGCTCACCGTGGGCGAGGTTGCCGCCATCGCCGCCCGCATGAACGAGGCCATCACCGGCGACTCCATTTACCTGGTGGATTCCACCCTGCCCTGGTACACCTCCTATGTGGACTATCTGGAAAAACTGGGGGTGGCGGTACCCGATCCCGTCAAGCAGGCCACCCGCCAGGAGTTCATCACCATGCTTGCCGCCGTGGTGCCCGAGGATATGCTGACCCCCATCAACCAGATCACCGCCCTGCCCGACACCGCCGACGCCGCCGTGCTGTCCTTCTACAACGCCGGCATCCTCACCGGCGTGGACGACTGGGGCACCTTTGCCCCCGGCAAGACCCTCACCCGGGCGGAGACCGCCGCCATGGTGGCCCGGGTCGCCCGGCCGGAGCTGCGGGAGCGCTTCACCCCCGCCGACTACGCCATGTTCACCGCCGCCTACCTCAAGCCCGCCGACGTGCTCTTCACCAACGGCGTCACCGCCGGGCAGTATCTGCCCTATGTCCAGGCCCTCATCGACGGCCTGGAGGCCGACTGCGCCGCCCAGGGCATGGAGTTCAACTGGTTCAACACCGTGGACGGTGTGACCTTCCTGGACTATGTGGAGGACACCGCCCTGGCCCACTTCGGCGTCACCGCCAAGGACGGCACCCAGCTCTACCAGGACTTCGACATGCAGGTGTATTACAGCCGCTATCAGGATCAGAAGGGATAAGCTCCGGGCGGGTGTGGGCACCCACCCCTACGATCCCCCTATACACCCCCTCTCCCGTAGGGGCGGCCCCCGTGGCCGCCCGTGTCTCCCGTAAAGGCCGATGTCCACATTGGCCTGCCTCCGGGCGGGGACAAGCCCCGCCCCTACACCCCTCTATACGCCCCTCTCCCGTAGGGGCCGATGCCCACATCGGCCCGCCCCCGCGTCCCTTTGGGCGTTCCGATCTGCCTATATGGCTCTCTTTTTGATCCTATTTGTATTTTATCCTTCTTATATTACAATTTGGAGTTGATTTTTGATGCAGACAACCCATACCCATTACCGCACCCACACCTGCGGGGATCTCCGTATGGAGCACGTGGGCCAGACCGTCACCCTGGCGGGCTTTCTGGAGAACGTCCGCGAGGTGGGCCAGAACTTTGCCTTCGCCGTCCTGCGGGACTTCTACGGGGTGACCCAGGTGGTCGTGGAGAACGAGGCCATGTGGAAGGCCTTCAAGGGGCTGAACAAGGAGTCCACCGTCCAGATCACCGGTGTGGTGCGGGAGCGGGACTCCAAGAACCCCAAGCTGCCCACCGGCGACATCGAGGTGGTGCCGGAGGCGGTGGAGGTGCTGGGCCGCTGCCGCCACAACGAGCTGCCCTTCCAGATCAACCGCAGCCGGGAGGCCGACGAGTCCGCCCGCCTGAAGTACCGCTATCTGGATCTCCGCAACCCGGAGGTGAAGAACAACATCATCCTCCGCTGCCAGGTGGTGGCCGCCCTGCGGAAGGCCATGCTTGACCACGGCTTCCTGGAGATCACCACCCCCATCCTCACCGCCTCCTCCCCGGAGGGCGCCCGGGACTATCTGGTGCCCAGCCGCAAGCACCCCGGCAAGTTCTACGCCCTGCCCCAGGCCCCCCAGCAGTTCAAGCAGCTGCTGATGGCCTCCGGCTTCGACAAGTACTTCCAGATCGCCCCCTGCTTCCGGGACGAGGACGCCCGGGGCGACCGCTCCCCCGGCGAGTTCTACCAGCTGGACATGGAGATGGCCTTTGCCGATCAGGAGGACGTGTTCGCCGTGTTGGAGGACGTGCTGCCCCCCATTTTTGCCCAGTACGGCACCTACAACGTGGCCTCCACCGCCCCCTTCCGCCGCATCTCCTACCGGGATGCGATGGACAAGTACGGCTCCGACAAGCCGGATCTGCGCATTGATCTGACCGTCACCGACGCCACTGAGGCCCTGGGCGCCTGCGGCTTCGGCCCCTTTGAGGGGAACACCGTCAAGGCGGTGGTGGTCACCGGCTTCGAGGGCACCCGCAAGCAGATCGACAAGCTGTGCGCCGACGTGGAGGTCCAGCCCGGCGAAAAGGCCTACTGGTTCCGCTACGACGAGAACGGCGAGATTGTGGGCGGCATCGCCAAGTTTGTCCAGCCCATGAAGGACGCGGTGGTGGCCGCTCTGGGGCTGGAAAAGGGCTGCTTCGTGGGCCTCACAGCCGGCAAGCTCCTGGCCGCCCAGAAGGCCGCCGGCGTGCTCCGCTCCAAGCTGGGCGCCTTCTGCCCCAACCACATGGACAAGGAGTGCTATGAGTTCTGCTGGATCGTGGACTTCCCCATGTACGAGATCGGCGAGGAGTCCGGGCTTTTGGAGTTCTGCCACAACCCCTTCTCCATGCCCAACGGCGGACTGGAGATCCTGAAAAAGGCCGCCGCCGGCGAGGTGGACCCCCTGTCCATCACCGCCTTCCAGTACGATCTGGTGTGCAACGGCGTGGAGCTCTCCTCCGGCGCCGTGCGGAACCACGATCCGGAGATCATGATCGAGGCCTTCCAGCTCGTCCGCCTGGGCGAGGACGACGTGAAGGCCAAGTTCCCCGCCATGTACAACGCCTTCACCTACGGCGCGCCCCCCCACGCGGGCATCGCCCCCGGCGTGGACCGCATGGTCATGCTGCTGGCCGGCGAGGACTCTATTCGGGAGATCATCCCCTTCCCCATGAACAAGAACGCCCAGGATCTCATGATGGGCGCCCCTTCCTTCGTCACCCAGGCCCAGCTGGACGAGCTGAACATCGTCTGCACCAAGAAGGAGGAGGACGAGGCCGCCGAGTAACCGGCTTCGCAAGTTTTCCACAAGCTCATTCCCGCATGCGGAAAAACAGATCAAAGAAAAACCAGGAGCACACCGCTGTGGTGTGCTCCTGGTTTTGTGCTTCGTCGTATCCTCTTTGTAGGGGCGGCCCTTGTGGCCGCCCGCGCTTCTCCCGTAGGGGCCGATGCCCACATCGGCCCGCCTGCGGGCGGGGACAAGCCCCACCCCTACGCCCCCGGCGAACCCCTTGTACGGCGCAAGCGCCGCCCCACCTTGTGGGGCCCCAGAGGTCAAAAAGAAGATGCCGTCATTCCTCATCCAGCTTGAGGACCGCCACCGCAACGTTAAGCAAACGTGCCGGTGGCACGTTTGTAGCGTAGGCCGCAGCGGCTATGCCGCGAGGAGGGAACTTTGCGGATGCTTACTCTTCGTCCAATTTAAGCACCGCCATGAACGCCTCGGTCGGGATCTGCACCGTACCCAAGCTCCGCATCTTCTTTTTGCCCTCTTTCTGCTTCTCCAGCAGCTTCTTTTTCCGGGTGATGTCGCCGCCGTAGCACTTGGCCAGCACGTCCTTGCGCATGGCGCGGACGGTCTCGCGGGCGATGACCTTGCCGCCGATGGCGGCCTGGACGGGCACCTCGAAGAGCTGGCGGGGGATGTTGTCCCGCAGCTTTTCACACAGCCGCCGGGCGCGGGGGTAGGCCTTCTCCCGGTGGGCGATGAAGGACAGGGCGTCCACCTGATCGCCGTTGAGCAGCATATCCACCTTCACCAGCTCGGAGGGCTCGTACTTGTCCAGCTCGTAGTCCAGAGAGGCGTAGCCCTTGGTGCGGGCCTTGAGGGTGTCGAAGAAGTCGTAGATGATCTCGCCCAGAGGCATGGAGTAGTGCAGCTCCACCAGGTTGGTGTCCAGATACTGCATGTCCTTGAACTCGCCCCGGCGCTCCTGGCACATGGGCATGATGTTGCCCACATAATCGGGCGGCGAGACGATGGACACCTTGGCGTAGGGCTCCTCGGCCAGCTCGATCACCGCCGGATCGGGGTAATTGTGGGGATTGTCCACCATGACCACGGTGCCATCGGTCTTGGTGATACGGTAGATCACCGAGGGCAGGGTGGTGATGAGATCCAGATCGAACTCCCGCTCCAGCCGCTCCTGGATGATCTCCATGTGGAGCATGCCCAGAAAGCCGCAGCGGAAGCCGAAGCCCAGGGCGGCGGAGGACTCGGGCTCGAAGGACAGGGAGGCGTCGTTGAGCTGGAGCTTCTCCAGGGCGTCCCGCAGATCTGGATACTTGGAGCCGTCCTCGGTGTAAATGCCGCAGTACACCATGGCGCGGGCGGGGCGGTAGCCGGGCAGGGCCTCGGCGGCGGGGCGCTCCACACCGGTGACGGTGTCACCCACCTGGGTATCCTTCACGTTTTTGATGGAGGCAGTGAAGTAGCCCACCTCGCCGGCGATCAGCTCGCCGCAGGGCTCCATCCCCAGGGGGAGCAGGTGGCCGCACTCCAGCACCTCATAGGACGCGCCCGGGGCCATCATCTTCACCTTCATCCCGGTCTTGATGGTACCCTCCATCACACGGAAATAGACGATCACGCCCCGGTAGGCGTCGTACTGGCTGTCAAAGATCAGGGCGCGGAGCGGGGCCTCCGGGTCGCCCTTGGGGGCGGGGACGTTCTTCACGATGTCCTCCAGCACCGCGTCGATGTTCAGCCCCACCTTGGCGGAGATCTCGGGGGCGTCCTGGGCGGGCAGGCCGATGATGTTCTCAATCTCGTCCTTCACCCGCTTGGGGTCGGCGGCGGGCAGGTCGATCTTGTTGACCACGGGCAGAATCTCCAGGTCGTGCTCCAGGGCCAGGAAGGTGTTGGCCAGGGTCTGGGCCTCGATGCCCTGGGCGGCGTCCACTATGAGCACCGCGCCCTCGCAGGCGGCCAGGGAGCGGCTCACCTCATAGTTGAAGTCCACGTGGCCCGGCGTATCGATCAGGTTCAGCTCATAGGTCTCCCCGTCGGCAGCCTGATAGTTGAGCTTCACCGCCCGGGCCTTGATGGTAATGCCCCGCTCCCGCTCCAGATCCATGTTGTCCAGCAGCTGGCTCTCCATCTCCCGCTGGGAAACGGCGTTGCACTTCTCAATCAGCCGGTCAGACAGGGTGGATTTGCCGTGGTCGATGTGGGCGATAATGGAAAAGTTGCGGATTTTGGATTGGTCAGTCATGGCACAGTCCTCCCTTCGGCAAATCCACCCGGAACCCCGCGCAGCGGGGCGCGGCGGCCTGCCGCGTCCAAGCGTTTTGTCCCCCGGACAAAACCTTGCCGAAGGCGGAATTTACTTCCGCCGAGGATGCAAAATAACACGGGGTACCCGCGGAGTCCACAGACTCCGCGGGATTTGATTTGCCGTGGTCAATGTGGGCAATCATCGAAAAATTACGGATTTTGCTCTGGTCCGTCAAAAAAATACACCTCCGAAGATGTGAAAGCGTCGATTGACATTGGAGCGATACTCTGCATATCCCTACTGCGGCCGCCCCGGCCGTTCAAGGGCATGGTACCGGTGGCGCCCCCCGGGCGTACCCGGTAAACAGGCGGCGCGTCCGGGATGCCGCGCCCTACTTCTGGTTCTGAATCTCCATCCGGCGGTTGACCCGCTCCCCGGTGTTGTGGATAATCTGGAGCAGGGACTGGTACAGTCCGGGGTAGTTCTCCATCAGCGCGTCGTTGTGCATGGGCGGGAAGCTCCCCTTCTCCTTGACGTGGGCGGCCAGGGCGTCCACATACTGGGCCTCGGTACAGATCATGTCGGCGGTGGCCACGCCCGCCATAAACTGCCGGGCAGGCACGGAGAAGAAGTCCTCGTTCTTGCTGCCATCCGCCCGGTACAGGTGGCGAAACATCTTGTAAACAGCGGTACCCAGGTAGTCCGCCGCGGCGTTAATGGCCTCCTTGCGGCCGGTCTTGCCCAGCAGGTCGAAGAGCACGCCGATGGAGTTGACCAGCAGCTTTTTGTTCAGCGTGGCCATAATGGAGCCGTGGAGCACGTTGTCCTTCTCGGTGGAGTAATCGTACAGCTCTTCGGCGGCGATGGTGGTGCCGTCCCGGGAGAGGGTACGGCCCAGCAGGAAGTCCGCCGACACATTATAATAGTTGCAGGCCTTCGTGACAAAGGCCAGACCGGGCTCACGCACGCCGTTCTCATAGTGGGAGAGCAGCGCCTGGCTGATCCCCAGATCCTTTGCGGCCGCGCGCTGGGAGATCCCCTTCTCCTGCCGGAGCAGGGAAAGGCAGCGGGAAAAATCGGAACTCATAACACACCTCAACTTCAACTGGCTTCAAAACAGTAGGTATAGTATAAATGTGAGAATACAAAAAGTAAAGTGTATTTTTTCACAATCTTATGGCTTTTAGGCATTGAGAACCGCAGTCGAAATGGTGTATAATAGCTCCGACGCCGAGCATTTTGGCATTTGACGTACGTTTTTTATGATGGAGGAAGATACCAATGGCCATTCACATGTTTCAGCAGCTCATCGACACCCTGAAAAAGTCCCCCAAGCGCATTGTCTTTACCGAGGGCACCGACGCCCGCATCCTGGAGGCCAGCGCCCGCCTGCTGGCCGGCACCTGGCTGGCCCCCATCCTCATCGGCAATGAGGCGGAGGTAAAGGCCGCGGCCGAGGAGGTCGGCTTCAACATCCGGGGTGCCGAGATCATCGACCCCGCCACCTATCCCGACATGGACAAGATGGTGGAGGAGATGGTGGCGCTGCGCCGCGGCAAGATGACCGCCGACGAGTGCCGCGCCGCCCTGATGAAGGGCAACTACTTCGGCACCATGCTGGTGAAGATGGGCGTGGCCGACTGTCTGCTGGGCGGCGCCACCTACTCCACCGCCGACACCGTCCGCCCCGCCCTGCAGCTCATCAAGACCAAGCCCGAGAATAAAATCGTCTCCTCCTGCTTCATTATGGTCCGCGAGGGCGTGGGCGACAACACTGTGCTGGCCATGGGCGACTGCGCCATCAACATCGACCCCACGGAGGACGAGCTGGTGGAGATCGGCCTGGAGTGCGCCAAGTGCGCCAAAACCTTCGGCATTGACCCCAAGGTGGCCTACCTGAGCTACTCCACCAAGGGCTCCGGCAAGGGCGACACTGTGGACAAGATGCGCAACGCCTGCGCCAAGGCCAAGGCTGCCGCGCCCGAGCTGGCCATCGACGGTGAGATGCAGTTCGACGCCGCCGTCTCCCCCACCGTGGGCCAGCTCAAGTTCCCCGGCTCTCCCGTGGCCGGCTATGCCAACACCTTTATTTTCCCCAACATTAACGCGGGCAACATCGGCTACAAGATTGCCCAGCGCCTGGGCGGCTTCGACGCCTATGGCCCCATTCTGCTGGGCCTGAACGCCCCCATCAACGACCTCTCCCGCGGCTGCAACGCCCAGGAGGTCTACTCCATGGCCATCATCACCGCCGCGCTGGCCTAACAACCCTCCAAAGTCCGGAGTTTCCTTCAGGGGCTCCGGACTTTTTCGGCTATGGGGGAGATCTCCCGTCCCCTCCGGTCCCCCGCGGCACCCAAAAGGATGCCGCGGGGTCTTTTCGTCCCGGTCAAAGTGGACAAATCTTTTTGCTGCTCTGCCCTGGCCATTTCTCCTTCTGGTAGTAGTAGGATATCTTTTTGAAAGCCGCCCACTATATGTCGTGTCGGTTGTGCTTTGACCTTCAATTGCCGCGGATTCCCGCCTTTTCCAGTCAAAGTCTTGACTTTTTGGCAAAAAGCGTGTATGATACGCCTTGTAACCATTTGTAACTTTTCGTTTCTGACTGTTACCTTTCGGCCCTCGCGGGCCTTCTTTTACGCAAGAACAAATAATTAGGAGGGTTTCCCTCATGGACGAAATTCTGCATACGCCCCGGGAGGAGTCTTCGGCCATCCGGCCGCCCCTGGCCCAACTCCGGGACAGATGGGAGGCGGGTACCGCGGCCCTGGCGCAGCGCGTGGAGCCGCTCCGCCGCCGGCTGGACGCCGCCACTGCGGGCGGCCGCCGGCTGATCAATCCCCTGCATTTCCTGGCCGCCGCCGTGGTCATCGGCGTGGCGGCTGTGGTGGGCACTGTCTACACTCCCAGCTATGTGGTGGAGGTGGACGGCGTGGCCCTGGGCACCGTCACCAGCCCCTCTGTGTTTGAGGATGTGGTGGACCGGGTGGAGAGCCGTGCCACCGATATTTTGGGCTACGACTATACCATGGACGGCGCGGTGACCTACGCCCCTGCCCTGACGGAGCGGGAGTCCATCACCCCCGTGGCGGACTTTGAGACCTACCTCTTTGACCAGATTGGCGAGGTAATGAAGAGCTACGTGCTCACCGTCAACGGCCAGTTCATCGGCGCGGCCCAGGATCGGGAGACCCTGAATGGGGTGCTGGAGCAGGTGAAGGCTGCCTATGTAGATGAAAACACAGTGTCCGCCGAATTTACCTCCGGGGTCTACATTACCCACGAGTACACCCCCTCCGATGTCAATCAGGACCCGGCGGCCATGCTGGCCACCCTCACCGCCAACACCAACGGCCAGACCACCTATGAGGTGCAGAAGGGCGACACCTTCATGCAGATCGCCTTTGACAACGACATGAGCATGTCGGAACTGGAGGCCCTCAACCCGGATGTGGACATTAACCGTATCTACATCGGCCAGCTCCTCAACGTGAAGGAGGAGATTCCCTTCCTCTCCGTCAAGACGGTGGATAACGTGACCTATACCGAGTCCATTGAGTGCCCGGTGGTGGAGGTGCAGGACGACTCCATGTACCAGGGCGAGTCCAAGGTGCTGGATGCAGGCGTCCCCGGCGAGCAGATCGTCAACGCGGACATCGCTTACCTCAACGGCGTGGAGCAGGAGCGCACGGTGCTCTCTACCCAGGTCACCCGGGAGGCCACCAACAAGGTCATCGCTGTGGGCACCAAGGTGCGCCCCTCCTGGCTGCCTAACGGCTACTTTATCTGGCCCGTATACGGGCGCATTACCTCCTACTTCGGGTACCGCTCCATCTTTGGCTCCTACAGCTACCACGGCGGCATTGACATTGCCACCTCCTACGGCACCAACATCGCGGCCGCCGACGGCGGCACCGTGGTCTTCGCCGGCCGGGCCACCGGCAGCATGTGGAGCTACGGCAATCTGGTCATCGTGGATCACGGCAACGGGAAGCAGACCTACTACGGCCACTGCTCCAGCGTCCTGGTTTCTGCCGGCGACAAGGTCTACCAGGGTCAGCCCATCGCCAAGGTGGGCTCCACGGGCCGCTCCACCGGCAACCACTGCCACTTTGAGGTGAAGATCAACGGCACCTCCGTCAACCCCCTGTCCTATCTGAGCTGAAAAAGACCGGCGCACCCTGACGGGTGCGCCGGTTTTTTCGGCTCAGCGGAGCTTCAGGATTTCATCCAGCAGACGGTGGGCGGCCTCCTCCTTGGTGAGGAGGGGCAGCTCCAGCTCCTCCCGGGGGGAGATCAGCGTGAGCAGATTGGTTGGCACTGCGAAGCCCGCGCCCGGCTCCTTGAGGTTGTTGGCGGCAATCAGATCCAGGTGCTTCTTCTCCAGCTTCCTGCGGGAGTTTTCCACCATGTCCCGGGTCTCCATAGAAAACCCGCACAGGAACTGCCCCGGCCGGCGGTGCTCCCCCAGCCAGGCCAGGATATCCCGGGTGCGCTCCAGGGGAATGGACAGCTCCCCCTCCCCCTTCTTCACCTTGTCCTGGGCCACCTGGGCCGGGCGGTAGTCGGCCACCGCGGCGGCCTTGATGATGATGTCCTGCTCCGGGGCGCGGGCGGTGACCGCCTCAAACATGTCCTGGGCGGACACCACGTCCACCGTCTCCACATATGCGGGCTTTTTCAGCGCCGTGGGGCCGGACACCAGCGTCACCTCCGCCCCGCGGGCGGCGGCGGCCCGGGCCACGGCGTAGCCCATCCGCCCGGTGGAGTGGTTGGTCAGGCAGCGCACCGGATCCAGTGCCTCCTGGGTGGGGCCGGCGGTGACCAGCACCTTCAGTCCCTCCATGTCCTTGGCATGGGAGAGGGCGTGAAGCACCGTCTCCAGCAGCTCCTCCGGCTCCGGCATCTTCCCCTTCCCCACGGCCCCGCAGGCCAGGCGTCCGCTGGCCGGCTCCACAATCTCCCAGCCGTACCGCCGCAGGAGGGCCAGGTTATCCTGGGTAACCGGATTCTCATACATGCGGGTGTTCATGGCGGGCGCGGCGATTTTGGGACAGTCACAGGCCAGAACGGTGGTGGTGAGCATATCGTCGGCCAGGCCATGGGCAAGCTTAGCCAGAACGTTGGCCGTGGCCGGGGCCACCAGTACCAGGTCGGCCTGGTCGGCCAGGGCGATGTGCTCCACCTGGAACTGGTAGTTGCGGTCAAAGGTGTCCACGCTTACCCGGTTGCCCGTCAGGGATTCAAAGGTGTGGGGGCCGATAAACTCCGTGGCGTTTCGGGTCATGAGTACCTGGACGTTCGCCCCCTGCTTCACCAGGGCCGAGGCCAAGCCCGCCGACTTATAGCATGCAATGCCGCCGGTGACACCCAGCAGCACAGTTTTCCCCTTTAACATGCAGGTCTCTCCTTTGTCAGTGGGCGGATGCGGACATCCGCCCCTATGCTCCGTATATAGTCATCCAATTATACCAAAACAGCCGCAGGTTTTCCACAATGGGATTGCAATCTGAGGATATAACCGTTATAATGGCCTCGGCTGTCCCGGGCGGCGGGCCGCTGTACTCCCCGGAGGGAGACGGCAGGCCCATCTCTGCCTGTGGCTGCATCCAAATACGCGCTGTATCCCGCCCGTCGGGAACGGCAGCCTGGAGGTAATTGAATATGAACACCCACACCCCCCGCGCCCAGCAGCACCGGCAGGTGCAGAGCCTGGCTGTCCTGGCCATGTTTACCGCCATTCTCTTTCTGCTCACCTTCACCCCCATCGGCATGATCGACCTGCCCATCATTAAGGCCACCGTGCTCCATGTGCCAGTCATCATCGGCGCCCTCCTTCTCGGACCCAAGAAGGGAGCCTTTCTGGGCGGCATGTTTGGTCTGGCCAGTCTTTTGAAAAATACCCTGGTACCCAACCTGTCCTCCTTTGCCTTTTCCCCCCTGATACCGGTACCAGGCCTGGACCGGGGCAGCCCCTGGGCCCTGGTGGTTTGTTTTGTGCCCCGTATCCTTGTCGGTGTGACCCCCTGGCTGGTCTATACGCTGCTTCAGGCCCTGTCCCGCCGCCGGGGCTCCGTCCTCCAGGCCGGCAGCATGGCCCTGTCCGCCGTGGTGGGCGCCTTTACCAACACCGCCCTGGTAATGGGACTGATTGCTCTGCTGTTCCGGGATGCCTACGCCGCGGCCCAGGGGATTCCGGTCGAGGCAGTGCTGGGCTTTATTCTGGGCATCGTGGCGGCCAACGGTGTGCCCGAGGCCATTGTGGCGGCCATCCTTGTCCCCGCGGTGTGCATTCCCATGGGAAAGGCTCTCAAGCTCAACCGCGCTCCCCTGGCCGCCCGGGAGCCCGCCTGAGCCATGCTGCTGACCATTGACATTGGAAACACTACAGTCGCTGTTGGCGGCTTTCAGGGGCCGGAGCTGCGCTTTGTCCGCCGCCTGCCCAGCGACCGGAACATGGACGCCGCCGTCTGCGCCGCGCGCATGAGAACCCTGCTGGCAGAGGAGGGAGCGGCCCCCCAAGACGTGGAGGGAGCGGTGCTCTCTTCGGTGGTTCCCTCCCTCACCCAGGTCGCCGTCCAGGCGGCGGAGGCCCTCACCCGCCGCCCTGTCCGGGTGCTGGGGCGGGATCTCGACCCCGGCCTGCCCACCGGAGACTATGACGTCTCCAACCTGGGCATGGACCGGCTGGTGGACTGCGTGGCCGCCCTGGCCCGGTGGCGGCCCCCTCTGGCGGTCTTTGACATGGGCACCGCCACCACCCTGTCGGTGGTGGATCGGGAGGGCGTATTCCGGGGCGGCATGATTCTCCCGGGGCTGCGCCTGTCGGTGGACGCCCTCAGCGCCCGGGCTGCCCAACTCCCTTGCATTACTTTTACCCAGCCCGAGGGACTGCTGGGTACCGATACTGTGTCCTGCATGCGCAGCGGCGCCCTCTACGGGGCCGCCGCCGCCCTGGAGGGGATCTCCCTCCGCCTGGAGGAGGAGCTGGGCCCCGTCACCGTAGTCCTTACCGGCGGTCATGGCCGTGACATTCTACCCCTGCTCCGCCGGGCGGTGGAGTATGAGCCCCATCTTCAATTGATGGGTCTGCGGGAGCTGTGGCTCCGCAGCCTGTGAAAAAAGGCGGCGTACCGGATCGGTACGCCGCCTTTTTTCAGCCCGGCCGCTCCCCTGTGACCCGCCGCTTTTTGTGGCGGTACCACACGCAGTTAAAAACATTTCCCAGAATCAGGATGTTTCCACACAGGTAGAGCCACACCAGCAGGATAATCACCGAGGCCAGGGACCCGTAAACCAGGGAGTACCTGGAAGACAGGCCGATAAACCAGGAAAACAGGGCGGTGGCGGCCACAAGGGCTACGGCGGCCAGAAAGGCCCCTGTAAGGATAGGCGGCCGTGGCCTGCCTCGGGGCGCGGCCATCCGGTACACCAGCAGGACAAAAAGGAACACCAGCAGGAACAGCAGCAGAAAGCGGAACCATTGCCAGTCCCAAGGCAGGGTGACCGTTTCCAGGCGAAACAGGCGCTCCACCAGATGGAAGAGCCACCCGCCTGTGAGGAGCACCACCAGGGCCAGGTAGATGGTGAGCAGAAAGAGCACCGAAAAGGCCACGCTGGCCGCGATGCGCCACACCCCTGCATAACTCTTGCGTCCGTAAAGATCCTCCATAATATTCATCAGCGCCCGGAAGGCAGCGGAGGCGGAGAACAGGGTCATAATCCCTCCCGCGGCCAGCAGGGCGGGTGACTGGTTTCCGGTAATATACTGAATATAGTCCCCTAAAATCCCCAGCGTCTCCCGGGGCAGGAAGGGGGAGGCGGCCTCCAGTACGGCGTTGATGTCCAAATGGAGCAGTCCGATGAAGGCGTTAATGCAGATAAGGACAGGAAAGAAGGTGAGAATCAGAAAGTAGGCCAGCTCCGCAGCCGAACGGGATACCCGCTTGGAAAAGTAAAGCTCCCCTACCTCCAGCCCAAACCGGACCGGCTTCCACTCCAGCAGCTTTTTCATCCTTCCCCGCCTCCCCCGCGTCTCTTTTCCAGCATACCCGTTTTCTCCCGCGAAAAAACGAAAAAGACCGCCTGCGGATGCAGACGGTCTCCCCTTCGACCAGACCTTTAGGCCAGCTTATTCAGCTTAATGGTCATGGCGCTCTTCTTGTGAGCGGCGTTGTTCTTGTGCAGCAGACCCTTGACCACAGCCTTGTCGACCGCCTTGACGGCCACCTTGTAAGCGCCCTCGGCCTCGCTGCGGTTGCCTTCGACCACCGCGGCCTCGAACTTCTTGATGTCGGTCTTCAGCGCGGACTTAGCGGCCTTGTTCTGCGCAGCCTTGGTCTTGTTCACCAGGACACGCTTCTTGGCAGACTTAATATTCGGCAAACCAAACACCTCCTCCGATGACGTAATCGTTATTTACACAGTTTGCCCGTGCAGATTCTTATTTTAACAGCCATTCTTTAAAAATGCAACTCTTTTTTTGAACTTTTTTCACTTTTTTTGCATATGGAGGCGCTCTGCGCAAAAAATAGGGGCATCTGGTGTCATCAACACCACATCTTGGGGTATGGAGGGACGTATATGTTGAAACGGAGAACCGACCTGGCTCTGGAGGCCGCCCAGCTCTGGCAGGAGAGCGCCGGGGAGGCCGGGACGCTGCCGGGCGTGGAGTCGGAGGAGGCAACGCGGGAGGGCTATCCGGTGACCACTGTGCGCATCCGGGACGAGGCGGGCGCCCGGGCCCTGGGCAAGCCGGTGGGCACCTATGTGACCCTGGAGCTGGACGGCCTGGCCCGCCGGGAGGAGGACGCCTTCGGCCGGGCGGCGCGGGCCCTGGCGGCGGAGCTGGGGGCGCTGCTGGGCCTGGAACCGGGCGCGCCCGCCCTGGTGGTGGGCCTGGGCAACCGGGCTATCACCCCCGACAACATCGGCCCCAAGGCTGCCGACCAGACCATGGTGACCCGCCACCTGGTGGAACGGGTGCCGGAGCACTTCGGCTCTTTCCGGCCGGTGGCCGCCCTGGCCGCCGGGGTGCTGGGCACCACCGGCATGGAGAGCGGCGAGGTAGTCCGCGCCGTGGCGGAGCAGATCAAACCCGCCTGCGTGGTGGCGGTGGATGCCCTGGCCTCCCGCAGCCTCCGGCGGGTCTGCCGCACCATCCAGCTTGCCGACACCGGCATCACCCCCGGCTCCGGCGTGGGCAATGCCCGGGCCGCCCTCAACGCCGAGACCCTGGGCGTCCCCGTCATCGCCGTCGGCGTCCCCACCGTAGTGGACGCCGCCACCCTCACCTGCGACGTGCTGGCCGAGGCGGGCAAGGGGGAGCTGAACCCCGCCGCCCTCCAGGGCGCGGGGAACGGCCTGATCGTCACCCCCAAGGACATCGACACCCAGGTGCACGATCTGGCGAAGGTCATCGGATACGGGATCAATCTGGCCCTCCACACCGGCCTGACCATCGAGGACGTGGAGCTCTTTCTCAGCTAACCCGGGCTGGCCGCCCCGTCCGACACCTCGATCCGAAACACATTGATGGTGTCCACATCGGGGCAGCAGAACACCGCCGTGCCCGCCGGCTGGCCGGGGATGGCACCGCCATAGCGGAGAATATCCACATAGGGAAAGGCCACATGCATGGCCATGGGACAGAGCTTTCCCCGCTCCGTGTCAAAGTCAAAGCTCTCCCCCACCCGGTGGCCCCGGTGACAGCCCTGCTTTCCCAGCCGGTCAATGAGGGTGATGCGAATTGCCGGACGCGCCATAAACCGCCGCCTCCTTCTGTTTTTTATCCCCATCATAGCACACAATGTGGAGTTTGTCTCCCCCGACGCTTGACCTTTTTCGCCGGCGGGCGTACACTCTGTACAGAGAGGAGTGCTGCCCATGGACGCCTGCCTGGACTATCTGCGGGAGAACGGGGCCGAGCCGGCCCTGGTGATCGACCCACACACGGTGGTCACCGCCCCCTGGACCACCTTCAAGTGCCAGTTCGGCTGTGAGAATTTCGGCAAAAACCACTGCTGCCCGCCGGAGGCCCCGGACTACGCCCGCACCCGGGCCGTGCTGGACAGCTTTTCCACCGGCATCCTGTTCCGGGTCCACCACTGGAACGCCACCGCCATGGCCGCCGAGGGGGCCAGGCGGCTCTTTCTGGACGGGTACTACAAGGCCCTGGCCTTCGGCAGCGGGCCCTGCAAGCTGTGTCCCTCCTGCGCGCCGGAGGGGTGCCGCTTCCCCGGGAAGGCCGTCCCCGCCATGGAGGCCTGCGGCATCGACGTGTTTGCCACCGCCCGCGCCCACGGCCTGGAGGTGCACACGCTCCGGGTTTTGGGGGAGGAGCGGAACCATTTCGGCCTGATTCTGGTGGAATAGGCCCCGAAACGCCTTGACGGCGGGCGGTTTGCGTGATACAATAGCGGCCAGAAACAGGCATTGACCGGGAGAAGTACCCCGTCCCACCGTCCCAAGAGAGGAGCCGTCTGGTGCAAGGCTCCGGCGGAGGCAGGGGAAGGCGCCCGCCAGCCGCGGGGAGGAAATGCCCCGCCGGTCCCCCGCCGTTACCGGGTTTGAGCGCGGGGCCTCTGCCCCGAATTCAGGTGGCACCACGGAGTTTGCTTCGTCCTGAGCCGTTCGGCTCAGGGCGTTTTTTTCCGCGCAGAATAACGCAAAAAGGAGCTTATGGATATGAAGAACACCGAAAAGACCATGGATCAAATCGTGGCCCTGTGCAAGGGCCGGGGCTTCGTCTACCCCGGCAGCGAGATCTACGGCGGCCTGGCCAACTCCTGGGACTACGGCCCCCTGGGCGTGGAGCTGAAAAACAACGTCAAGCGGGCCTGGTGGAAGAAGTTCGTCCAGGAGAACCCCTACAACGTGGGCCTGGACGCCGCCATCCTCATGAACCCCGAGGTGTGGGTGGCCTCCGGCCATGTGTCCACCTTCAACGATCCCCTCATCGACTGCAAGGCCTGCAAGATGCGCCACCGGGCCGACAAGCTCATCGAGGGCTGGTGCGCCGCCAACGGCCGCGACGACGTGAATGTGGAGGCCATGACCAACGAGGAGCTGGTGGCCTTCATCCGGGACAACGGCGTGACCTGCCCCGGCTGCGGCAAGGCGGACTTCACCGACATCCGCAAGTTCAACCTCATGTTCAAGACCCATCAGGGCGTCACCGAGGACAGCAGCACCGAGGTCTACCTGCGCCCCGAGACCGCCCAGGGCATCTTCGTCAACTTCCCCGCCATCCAGCGCACCACCCGCAAGAAGCTGCCCTTCGGCGTGTGCCAGGTGGGCAAGTCCTTCCGCAACGAGATCACCCCCGGCAACTTCATCTTCCGCATCCGGGAGTTTGAGCAGATGGAGCTGGAGTTCTTCTGCCAGCCGGGCACCGATCTGGAGTGGTTCCAGTACTGGCGGGAGTTCTGCCGCAAGTGGCTGGTGGATCTGGGCCTGAAGGAGGAGAACCTCCGCCTGCGCGACCACGAGCCCGAAGAGCTGGCCTTCTACTCCAAGGCCACCACCGACTTCGAGTTCATGTTCCCCTTCGGCTGGGGCGAGCTGTGGGGCGTGGCCGACCGCACCGACTACGACCTCAAGCAGCACCAGGAGCACTCCGGCAAGGATCTCACCTACTTCGACCAGGAGAAGAACGAGCACTATATCCCCTATGTCATCGAGCCCTCCCTGGGCGCCGACCGCGTGACCCTGGCCTTCCTGGTGGACGCCTACGACGAGGAGATCGTCGGCCAGGACAAGAAGGGCAACAACGACGTGCGCACCGTCCTGCGCCTCCACCCCGCCCTGGCCCCCTTCAAGTGCGCCGTGCTCCCCCTCAGCAAGAAGGAGGTCCTCTCCGGCCCCGCCCAGCAGCTGCGGGACGAGCTGGCCCGCGACTTCATGGTGGACTATGACGACACCGGCTCCATCGGCAAGCGCTACCGCCGCCAGGACGAGATTGGAACCCCCTTCTGCATCACCCTGGACTTCCAGACCGTGGGCGACGACACCACCCCCGCGGATCACTGCGTCACCATCCGGGAGCGAGACTCCATGGAGCAGGTGCGCATCCCCATGAGTGAAGTCAAGAATTATATCGCAGAGCGCATCAAGTTCTGAGTTGTTTGCCAAAGGCGGCCCATTCGGGCCGCCTTTCCTTTTCCTTCCCCGCGCCCGAAATATGTGGACATACAGGGACGGATGTCCGCTGCTCCCCCCGTTCAACGCTTACACGTAGGGGTGGGGCTTGTCCCCGCCCGCCTCTTTCGTTCCCGTCCCAGGCTCCGGCCAGCCGGGCGGCCACAAGGGCCGCCCCTACAGAGAACGGCTGGTTGCCGCTGCTCCCCCGTTTCAACGCTCACACGTAGGGGCGGGTGCCCACACCCGCCCGCCTCTTTTGTTCCCGCCTCAGGCTTCGGACGGGCGGCTACGAGGTCCGCTCCCACTTGTGTCCCCGCCCGGATTCTGCTATACTCAAACCAACTTTTCCACACTGGAGGCGTTTTTTGTGGGATCCACCCCCCTGTACGACGCTCTGCGGGCCTTTGCCGCCCAGCGGCCCCTGCGGATGCACATGCCCGGCCACAAGGGTAAATCCCTGCCTGCGCCGGAGCTGGCGGCCATTGCGGCCATTGACTTCACCGAGCTGCCCCCCACAGGGGATCTCTTCTCCGGGGGCGGGGCCATCGGGGCGGCGGAGGCCCTCTGGGCGAAGGTTTTCCACATGGCCTCCTGCCTGTTTCTCACCGGCGGCTCCACCCAGGGGGTCCACGCCGCCCTGGCCCTGGCCTGCAAACCGGGGGAGACGGTGCTGCTGGACCGGGGGAGCCACCGCTCCGCCTACAACGCCCTGGCCCTGCTGGATCTGAAGCCGATCTATCTGGAGCGGCCTTGGCTTGCCTCGGAGGGGATCACCGGCCCCATCTCCCCCTCGTCGGTGGCCCAGGCCCTAGAGGAACACCCGGAGGCAAAGACGCTCTGTATAACCTCGCCCACTTACTACGGAGTGTTGTCAGATCTTCCCGCCCTGGCGGAGCTAATGCACCGGCGGGGCGGGGTGCTGGTGGTGGACGGAGCCCACGGGGCCCATCTGCCGTTCCTGGGAAATGACCACCTCTCCGCCGCCGATCTGGTGGTGACATCGGCCCACAAGACCCTCCCCGCCCTGGGGCAGAGCGCCCTGCTGTTGGCCGGGGAACGGTTTCCCCATGCCGGGCTGCGGCGGGCCGCCTCCCTCTACGGCTCCTCCAGCCCCTCCTATCCCATGATGGCCTGCCTGGATCTCTGCCGGGCGTGGATGGAGGAGGAGGGCGCCGCCGCTTACCGGGCCGCCGCCCGGCAGGTGGCCGCCCTGCGGCGGGACTACCCCAGCGTGTCCGGCCCGGCGCTGGACCCTGCCCGGCTGGTGCTCCGCGCCCCCGACGGCTTTGCCGCCCAGGCGGCCCTGGAGGGGATGGGGGTGTGGCCCGAGATGGCCGACGCGGGCCATGTGGTGTTCATCCCCACCTGCGCCGACACGGAGGAGGACTTTGCCCGCCTCCGGGCCGCCCTGGATGCCGTGGCCTGGGGGGACGGCGCTCCCCTGCCCCCGCCTCCGCCCCCGCCGGAGGCGGTTCTCACCCCCCGTCAGGCCCTCTTTTCCCCCCGGATTTCCCTCCCCCTGTCCGCCGCGGAGGGACGCATCTGCGCCCAGCAGGTGGCCCCCTATCCCCCCGGGGTACCTGTTTTCGCGCCTGGGGAGCGAATTTGCAAAAAAACTATCGCTTATTTGAAACAAATAGGTTATAATACACTGGAAGACGTTGAGGTTGTTTCCGAACCTGTGTGTGCCTCATAGAATGAGCAAAGGAGCGTCTTTCCTTCAGGAGGGAAAAGCAATGAAACTGATTCTTGCGATTATCAATCACGATGACGCCAACACCGTCACCCAGGCCCTGACCAAGAAGGGCTTCTCCTCCACCAAGCTGGCCACCACCGGCGGCTTTCTGATGGCGGGCAACGTGACCATCCTCATCGGCGTGGACGAGGAGAAGGTGCAGACCGTCATCGACATCATCCGGGAGCATTCCCACAGCCGCAAGCAAATGATCCCCACCACCACCGAGATGAGCTACGGCTACTACCCCTCCATGCCCGTGGAGGTCGTGGTGGGCGGCGCCACCATCTTCGTGGTGGATATCGAGCGGTTTGAGCGGGTCTGAGTCTTTATGAACCTGACCCGGCTGGCGGGCAACGCCCCGCTGAAGCGGCAGCTGGAGCTGGAGACGGCCCGGCGGGGCCTCTCCCACGCGTACATCCTCAGCGGCCCGGCGGGCTCCGGCAAGCGGACCCTGGCGGGCCTGCTGGCCGCCGCCCTGGTGTGCGACCGCCGGGGCGGCGCTTTGCCCTGCCTGTCCTGCGCCGGCTGCCGCAAGGCGGAGGGGGGCATCCACCCCGACATCGTGCGGGTGGGGGACGACGGGAAGGATATCAGCGTGGCCCAGGTGCGCGCCCTCCGCGCCGACGCCTACATCCGGCCCAACGAGGCCGAACGCAAGGTCTACATCCTGGAGAACGCCCAGACCATGAACGCCAGCGCCCAGAACGCCATGCTCAAGCTTCTGGAGGAGGGCCCGGCCTACGCCGCCTTTCTCCTGCTCACCGATAACGCCGCCGCCCTGCTGCCCACAGTGCGCTCCCGGTGTGAGCATCTCCCCCTCTCCCCCGTCACCCGGCGGGAGGCGGAGCTCTGGCTGGACGAGCACTACCCCGACCAGCCCCAGGCGGCCCGGCAGGCCGCCGCCGACCGCTGCGAGGGCCTGCTTGGCCGGGCGGTGGCCGAGCTGGAGGGACAGGCCGCAGGCGACACCCAGGCCCTGGACGGCGCGCTGGAGCTGGTGCGCCGCCTGGACGGCGGTGACGAGCTGGCCCTGCTGGAGCACTGCGTGGCCCTGGAGAAGTGGGACCGGGAGCAGCTGCGCGCCCTGCTGGACGAGGGCGTTCTCCTGCTGCGGGATGCCCTCGTCTGCTCCGCCGGAACCCTGCGGGAGTCCGACCCCCGCCGGCGTGAGGCGGCGGAGCGCGCCGCCCGCGCCCTCTCCCCCCGGCAGCTCACCCAGGCGGTGGGCGTGCTGGAGCGGCTGCGCGCCGCCTGCGGCTCCAATGTGGGGGCCGGGCACCTGGCCGGCTGGCTGGGGGCGGCACTGAGCACCCTATGACCGGGCGGGCCCGCCCCCGCCCATACACCTGATGCGGAGGTAATCATGACCGAAATCATCGGCGTCCGCTTCAAAAGCGGAGGCAAACAGTATTATTTTGACCCCAATGGACAGGCCGTGGCCCCCGGTCAGGGGGTCATTATCGAGACCTCCCGCGGCCTGGAGTACGGCGAGTGTACCCAGGGCAACACCATGGTGGAGGACGAGGCGGTGGTACAGCCGCTGCGCCCCCTGGTCCGCCTGGCCACCGAGAAGGATCTGGACACCGTGGCGAAGAACCGTGAGAAGGAAGCGCGGGCCTTTTCCATCTGCCAGAAGAAGATCGCCGCCCATGGCCTGGATATGAAGCTGGTGGAGGTGGAGTACAACTTTGAGGGGAACAAGATCCTCTTTTTCTTCACCTCCGAGGGGCGGGTGGACTTCCGCGCTCTGGTCAAGGATCTGGCTGGGGTATTCCACGCCCGCATTGAGCTGCGGCAGATCGGCGTCCGGGACGAGGCCAAAATGCTGGGCGGCCTAGGCATCTGCGGCAAGCCCTTCTGCTGCGCCACCTTCCTGGACGAGTTTCAGCCGGTGTCCATCAAGATGGCCAAAACCCAGAACCTGTCCCTCAACCCCACCAAGATTTCGGGCACCTGCGGACGGCTCATGTGCTGCCTGAAATACGAGCAGGAGGCCTATGAGGACGCGGTGCGCCGCATGCCCAAGAACGAGTCCTTTGTGGAGACCCCGGAGGGGGTGGGCACCGTCTCTCAGGTCAACCTGCTCAAGGAGACCGTGAAGGTACGGCTGGAGGAGCAGCCCGAGGCCCCCAAGTGTTTCCACAACTGCGAGATCTGCGTGGTCCGCAACGGCAAGGGGAAACTGCCCGAGGGCTATGTGCCCCCTCCCCCGGAAGAGCTGGCCAAGCTGCGCAAGATCACCCCTGCGGAGGAGCCCCGCAGTCTGGTGGGCAGCGTGGATGCCGCCCTCAGCGGCCTGGGCGTCGCCCCCGCCGAGCCGGAGAAGCCCGCCGAGGGAGGGGAGCGCCGCTCCCGCGGCCGGGGCCGCCGGGGCCGGGGCGGGAGCAGGCCGTCCGCCGAGCCCGCCGCCAAAAAGCCCGCCGAGGAGGGCAGGCAGACTCAGCCCCCCAGGCAGAAGCAAAAGGGGGAGCAGCAGCGTCCGCCCCGGCCGGAAAAGCAGCCCAAGGCGCCCGCCGCACCAACCCC
>OGFR01000419.1_pt1 | contig 35157 bp, 35 predicted proteins | sample 1571001 | NCBI WGS metagenome assembly OGFR01 (sample SAMEA2582064, study PRJEB24529) | metagenome | biome: Human gut stool | place: China | collected 2011 | reverse complement strand
ACTTGAAAAGTGCGAACATAAAAATAGTTTCATCAATATTCTCCTTTATAAATTCCGAGTTGTTGCGTTAAGTATAGCATAGTGCGAACAAAAAGAAAAGCGGCGCTGTGAATGCATGATGTTATCCCACATTGACAAAACTGCGCAGAATCAGTACAATAAAACATAGCTATCCGCAAATTTTTTGCATGAGAATAAAGGAGCGTTTTTCTATGCCGAGCAATAAAGTCCGCACCCGTTTTGCGCCGTCGCCCACGGGTTATATGCACGTTGGCAACCTGCGCACTGCTCTGTACACCTACCTGATGGCCAAGCACGAGGATGGCACCTTCATCCTGCGCATCGAAGATACCGATCAGGGCCGCTATGTGGAGGGCGCTGTGGATGTCATCTACAACACCCTGCGGGAGACCGGTCTGCTGTGGGACGAAGGCCCGGACATCGGCGGCCCCGTGGGCCCCTATGTGCAGAGCGAGCGCATGGGCATGTTCAAGCAGTATGCCGAGCAGCTGGTGGCAGAGGGCAAGGCATACTATTGCTTCTGCACCGAGGAGCGTCTGGAGGCCCTGCACGCCGAGCAGCGCGCCAACGGTGAGATGACCCACTACGACGGATGCTGCCGCGACCTGCCCAAGGACGAAGTGGAAAAGCGTCTTGCTGCCGGGGAACCCTATGTTATCCGCCAGAAGATCCCCCGCGAGGGCGTGACCGGCTTTGACGATGTGGTGTACGGCCACATCGAGGTGAACAACAGCGAGATGGACGACCAGATTCTCATCAAGACCGACGGCATGCCCACCTATAACTTTGCCAATGTGGTGGACGACCACCTTATGGGCATTACCCACGTGATCCGCGGCAGCGAGTATCTGTCCTCTACCCCCAAGTACAACCTGCTGTATCAGGCGTTCGGCTGGGAGATCCCCACCTACATCCACTGCCCGCCGGTCATGAAGGATGCGCAGAATAAGCTTTCCAAGCGCAACGGCGATGCCAGCTATCAGGATCTGGTGGCAAAGGGCTACCTGACCGAGGCCGTGCTGAACTACATCTGCCTGCTGGGCTGGAGCCCCAAGGGCGAGTATGCCGAGCAGGAGATCTTCTCCCTGCCGGAGCTGGTGAAAATCTGGTCTCCGGACGGCATCTCCAAGTCTCCGGCCATCTTCGATCCCCTCAAGCTGCGGGCCATCAACGCGGAATATATCCGCCGCCTGTCCCCGGAAGAGTTCCAGAAGAAGGCGGAGCCGTGGATCGACAAGGCCGTGCACACCTCTATCGACAAGAAGCTGCTGTGCGCAAACCTGCAGCCCCGCTGCGAAGTGCTGGGCGAGATCCCGGAGCAGCTGGATTTCTTTGATGCGATGCCCGAGTACGATGTGAGCATGTACGCCAACAAGAAGCAGAAGACCACCCCGGAAACCGCCAAGGAGGCACTGGAAGCCCTGCTGCCTGTGCTCAGCGACGAAGCACTGGATTTTGGCAATCGCGATGCCGTCTTCGATGCCTGCAAGGCCAAGGCTGAGGAGCTGGGCAAGAAGAACGGCTGGCTGCTGTACCCGCTGGGCATTGCCCTTTCCGGCAAGCAGCGCACCCCCGGCGGCGGCACCGACCTTGCCTGCATGATGGGCCGTGAGACCACCCTTGTCCGCGTAAAAGCGGCACTTGAAAAGCTGAACGGCTGATTTTTGCCATAAAACCACAAAGCTCTGCAGCATTTTTGAACGCTGCAGGGCTTTTTTGCGTCTTTGGGCCGGTTTGCGGCAGAACACTGCACCGCGCCAAAAATCGCCGCGCGCCCGCGCTACAGTATATGCAGAAAGAGCGGGGAACAGAACCACAACGCCCCGCCGGAAAGCGGGGAGTTTTTATGACAGAGCGGATGGGTCTGGCAGCGGTCGGGCGGCAGAACAGACAGCGGGCAGCACTGGCACGGCGGGCAGAGCTGCGCCCGGCAGCGCGCAGGCTGGCGGCTGTGGCAGTGGGATTTGCAGGCGGCTGGGCCGTTCTGTACGGTGCACTGATGCCTTTTGGTCTGGGCTTTGTGCTGGGCTTTGCAGAGGACTGCTTTGCCCCCTGCGCGGCAGGTGCAGCGCTGGGGATGCTGCTGCACGGGTTTGGCGCGCTCTCGCTGCGCAGTGTCTGTATGCTGTGCGCACTGGGTGCTGCAGTGGCAGCGCGGTGGATGGGTGCCAGAACACTGACCCCGGCGGCACTGGCGGGCTGCGGCACGCTGGTGGGCGTGGCGCTGTGCTTTGCCTTTGGCGGCGGCGGGGCAGAGCTGGTGTTTTACAGTGCAGCAGATGCTCTGCTGGCCGCAGCCATGGGCTTTTGTCTGCGGCAGTTCGCGCCCGAAAAGCCGGGTGCCGGGATGCTTCTGGTGGGTGCGGCCGCAGCGGCGGCACTGGGCAGCATACAGCTGTGGCAGCTGCTGCCGGGCGTGATCGTCTGCGCGGCGCTGGAACTGTATTTATGCAGCAAAGGGCAGGCCAAAGCCGCGCTTGCAGCCTGCGCGGTGCTGGGCGCTGCGCTGTGCGCGGCAGACCCGGCCCTCAGCTTTGCGGCATCCGGCCTTGCCTGTGCCACGGCGGCAGCGGCGGTGCTGGCACCCGGACGGCGCATGGAAACGGCAGCCGCCTACGCGGGCGGCTGCGTGACCGGTGCACTCTGTGTGCAGCCGCCCGGGAGCGCGTTCCAATATCTGCTGAACGTCTGCATCGGCATCACGGCCGTAGCGGCCATGCCCGCAGCATGGCTTGTGCCGGAGCCGGAAGAAAAGCCGCAGGCAGGGCAGGCCCAGCCGCAGCAGTACAGTGCAGCGGCCACCCGGCTGGAACAGGTGTCCCAGAGCCTTGCATCGCTGGCCGAGACCGTGAACGATGTCTACGAAACGCTGCCGCACCGGTGTGAGGATTTCCATTGGGTAATTGACAACACACATGATACCCTTTGTTTTAACTGCGGACGGCGGGATACCTGCTGGAAGCAGGAGTATGCCGCCACGCTGGAGGGCATGGAAGCACTGCGCCCTCTGCTGGAAAGCAGCGGCGGGCTGGAAACGGCTCAATTGCCCGGGCAATTATCCCGGTGCATCCACCCGGCAGCACTGTGCGCAGCGGCAAACCGCTCCTTTGCGCTGTACCGCAGCCGCAAGGAAGCCCGCCTTCATGCCGAAGCCATGCGCACTGCCCTGACCGAGCAGTACAGCGCCGTGGCCGAAGCGCTGGGCGTGTTGGGAGAACAGCTGGGCCGTCCGGGCGACCCGGAACCCTATAAATCCGGCCGGGTGGCGGACTTTTTTGCGCAGCTTGGCACTCCGCCGCAGGAGTGTGCCGTCACGCTGGATGATCTGGGCCGCACCCATGCGGCGGTCACGCTGCCGCGCACCCGCTTCTCGGCGCAGGAGCTGGCCGCGCTGGCCGGGGAGGTGGGCCGCATCTGCCGCCGCACGCTGGAAGTGCCGCAGGTGCTTTCCTGCAAGGGAATGACCACTCTGCTGTTCAGCGAAAAGCCTGTGCTGCGGGCCGTGTTCGGCATGGCGGGCGCGGCGGCGCGGGGCAGTATTTCCGGCGATGCGGTGCAGCAGTTCTGCAGCCCGGCGGCAGCGCAGATGATCCTGTGCGACGGCATGGGCACCGGCAGGCCTGCAGCCGTGGATGGCAACCTTGCCGCCGAGCTGACGGCCCGGCTGCTCAAGGCGGGCTTTACCGCCGAGCTGGCGGCAAGGCTGGTCAACGTGGCCCTTGCCCTGAAAAGTGAGGATGAGAGCGGTGCCACGCTGGACCTCATCAGCGTAGATCTTTACACCGGCACGGCAAGGCTGTTCAAGGCCGGTGCGGCACCGGGCTTCCTTGTGCACGGCGGGCGGGTGCGTGCTGTGGGCGACACCAGCCTGCCGGTGGGCATTCTGGGCGGAGTGAACGGACAGAGCCGGGTGGTGCATTTGACGGTGGGCGATTATGCGGTGCTGGTCTCGGACGGGCTGCTGGTGGACGGTCCGGGCTGGGTGGCAAAGCAGCTGGAGCTTTCCGCTGCGGCAGGAGAAGCGCCGGAAAAAGTTGCAAAGACGCTGGTGGAAACAGCCCGCGTGCGCGCCCAGAAGACCGGCAGGCCGGACGACATTACGGCGGCGGTGCTGCGGCTGGAAAAATGCGTTTGATGTTCATACAAACTTCGTTGATTTTCGATTGAGGAGAAGGTATACTATGAAAGCATAGAAACAAAACGGGAGGACAGAAACATGCTTACCATAACCGTAGCGCAGGATGGCAGCGGCGATTTTGCTTCGGTGTCCGAAGCGGTGCTGGCCGTGCCTTACGCATGCACATCAGAGATCCGCATTGGCCCGGGCGTTTACCGCGAAAAGCTGGTGTGCGAAAAACAGGATATCACCCTGATCGGCGCAGGCATGGAAAGCACCCGCATCGTGTGGGGCGACGGCGGCAAACTGCCGCACCCGGACGGCAGGCCCACCCACACCTTCCGCAGCTATACCGCGTTTTTCCGGGGGATAGAACTGCGGGTGAAGGACCTGACCATTGAAAACGATGCCGGCCCCGGGGCAAAGGTGGGGCAGGCCGTGGCGGCTTATGTGGACTGCTCTCACACCCTCTTTGAGAATGTGAGGCTGCTAGGCAATCAGGATACGCTGTTCTGCGCCCCTCTGCCGGAGAAGGAGCGGGAGAAGGATGGCTTCCTTGGCCCGGGCCGCTTTGCGCCCCGCCGACAGACGGCCCAGTATTACCGGCACTGCGAGATTGCGGGAGATATCGATTTTATTTTTGGCGGCGCGGACGCTCTGTTCGAGCAGTGCACCATCCGCACCGTGAACAACCAGCTGCCTGCAAGCTACGTCACCGCGCCGTCCGGCAGTGCGAACGGCCTTGGCTTTGTGTTCTGGGATTGCGATTTTGTCTCGGACAACTGCCCGACAGGCACGGTGTTTCTGGGCAGGCCGTGGCGGCCCACCGGTAAAGCGGCTGTGCTGGACTGCCGCCTTGGCGCACACATCGCGCCGGAGGGTTTTTCCGCATGGCAGAGCCGCACCGACTCCGACCTTGCCAGCTTTGCCGAAGCGGGCAGCACCGGCGCAGGCGCTGTGCCGCGCGGCGTGTGGGTGAAGCAGCTGGACAGCGTACAGGCTGCCCAACTGCTCAAAACAGCACGGGGAATATGCAGACCGGAATAAACGTATGAAATATAAAAGGACGTATCAGAAACTTCTATGAAAAAACTGCCGAATTCTGTAAAATGGCTCATCATTTTGGTGGTGCTGGCCGCAATGGGTGCGATGATGTGGGCCGTGAATGACCGCGCTTCCCGCGTGGAAATGCCCGCACCGGATAATACATTCGGAATTTATCGCACAGTAGATTCCAGCCAGTAAATCATTTGGAATGGCCGCAGCATTGCGGGCAGAAACGATGCTCTATAGAAAAAGCAAAAGCCGGGACGACCACATGGTCATCCCGGCTTTAAAATTATTCCTGCCCGGCCATCTCGGCTGCATTGGCGGGCAGGTCGTTCATGATGAACCAGAACGTAGTGCCCATGCCGATGGCGCTCTGCACACCAAAGCGGAAGCCGTGCTGCTGGAAGATGGCCTTGGTGATGGAAAGGCCCAGACCGGTGCCCTGCTTGCCGGCATCCGAACGGGAGCGGTAGTACCGATCAAAGATATAGGGCAGGTCGTCGGCAGAGATGCCGGGGCCGTGGTCCTCCACCTCGATCCGCACGCCCTCGGTGCAGCGCTGGGCCCGCAGGATGAAGATGCCGTCTTTGCCGATGTGGTGCATGGCGTTGCCCAGCAGGTTATGCAGTGCGCGCTGCATCATGTTGGGGTCTGCGTAAACGGGCAGTTCCTCGTCCGGCAGCTCCAGCTGGAGCTGCCAGCCGTTCTGGGCGCAGATGGCATCGTACCGTTCGCTCACCTCGTCGCACAGCTGGCCCATATCAAAGTGCACGCGCTCGCATTTGTCGGCACCGCTGGTCACCTTGCTCAGCTCCATCACGCTGGAGACCAGTGCGGTCAGGCGGTCGGTCTCGTCCACGATAATGTTCATCTGCTCATCGCGGTGGGCCTTGTCGTCGCCGGTAATGTCGCGCACCGTCTCGGCATAGCCCTTGATAAGGGTCAGCGGGGTGCGCAGGTCGTGGGAGACGTTGGCCAGCAGGTCGCGCTGCATCTGCGAAGAATGCTGCACCTCGCTTGCCATGTGGTTAAAGTCCCGGGCCAAATCGCCCAGCTCATCGCTGCGGCGGGTATCCACCTGCACGGCATAGTTGCCCATGGCCATCTGGCGGGCAGCGCTGGAAAGCTGGCGCAGCGGCTTTGTGAACCACTCACTGAACAGCCATGCCGCTGTCATGGCAAAGGCAAAGATCAGCGCCGCTGCCATGGGCAGCACGGTGCTCAGCACCTTGCCGGCTTCGGCCACATGCACAAGGCTGGTAGTGACCAGAACGGTGTACTCGCCGCCGGAGGTGTTGCGCCCTACCAGCAGCTGTGCCGAGCCGGAGAGCCGCGGCGGATTCAGGGTCTGCACAAAGCCGCCGGTGGTGCGGCATTTCTTGCGCATGGCCACAGCGGTGGAAACGATCATATCGTTGTTGGCGGAATCCGAGAGCAGCGTTTCGTGCAGGTTGCAGTAGGACTGGTTCTCGATCTTATAGATCGTGCGCATGGTGGTATCGGAAATATCCACACAGAAGCTGTTCAGCGAACCGCTGGCGTACAGCTGGGTGGCAAGCCGGTCAAAAAACGTGGTGTTGACCGTAAGATGGCCAAAAGACCATGCCGAAAGGGATTCGCCGTTTGCAATAGCCTTGTCCAGCTCGGCGGTGATGCTTTCTGCCTGAGTGGTCAGCTGTTTTTCAATGTGCTTGGTGTACAGCGGTTCCAGCAGCTGGGTGGACAGAAACCACACCAGTGCCAGCAGGAACAGACAGATACAACACAAAAACCACATCAGCTGGCCGCGGATGCCGGGGGAGTGATGGTGCCGCATGAATCCTCCGCTCCTTTATCAGCGCGTTGCGTCGGGGTCGAATTTGTAGCCGATGCCCCACACGGTAGCAATGTAGCTGCGGCACTTGCCCAGATGGCCCCGCAGCATTTTGACATGGGTATCCACGGTGCGGTCCTCGCCAAAGTAGTCGTAGTTCCACACCTTCTGCAGGATCTTTTCACGGCTGAGGGCGATGCCCTTGTTGGAAGCAAGGAACACCAGCAGGTCGAACTCCTTGGGGGTCAGGGCCACCTCCTCGCCGGAAACGCGCACCGTGTGGCTGGCCGTGTCGATGGTCAGCTCACCAAAGGTCATGGTGTCGGAGGCAGCGGCGGGCTTGGGCATGGTGCGGTTCAGCACGGCCTTGACGCGGGCTACCAGCTCACGGGGAGAGAAGGGCTTGACAACGTAGTCGTCGGCACCGCTCTCCAGGCCGGACAGCTTGTCGTATTCCTCGCCGCGGGCGGTCAGGATGATGACTGGCGTGTTGATGTGGCGGGCGCGCATCTCCCGCAGGCAGGTCATACCGTCCATGAACGGCATCATCAGGTCCAGAATGACCAGATCGAAGGCTCCGCCGGAAAGCTGGGTCAGCGCAGCTGTTCCGTCGGCGGCCTCTTCACAGATATAACCGGAATATTGTAAATGTTCGCGGATCAGCTCGCGGATGCGCGGCTCATCGTCAACGATCAGGATCTTAGCCATAATACAGACACCTTCCTCAATAATAGACTTCTTGACCAGAATATCATACAGCAAGAATAAAAAAAAGCTGTGAAGTTTGCGTGAATGCTTTTCAAAAAAGTGCCCGCAGCGGCGGGCTGCTTCCAATACCAGTATACCACAGAAAAACGGCCCTGCACAGCCGGAGTTTGCAGGGCAGACCGCAGGCCGCAAGAAGCTGTCTTACGATTGAATGAAGGAGGTCATCGCCACCAGCGGCATGATGTTCTGCGGTGCAGTGCCCAGAAACGCCGGTGCCTCCGGCGACGCAGCGGTCAGGTTCGTCTTGCTCACCTTCCACCACAGGCGGGTGGTGCCGTCCGGCGCGGTAAAGATCAGGTTCCAGTCAAAGGGATTCTCGCTGGTGGAGTTCAGCTGCACCGGAAGAGCGTTCGGCGCAGCTGGTGCGCAGGGGGCAAAGTCGTGGGCGCGGATGCCCACGGCGGTGCAGGTTCCCGGTACCTCGGCGGCAAGGTGAAGGAGCACATCCCAGCCGGTCAGGCGCACGGTGTGGGCATCCACGCGGGTGCAGGACAGAATGTTCTTGCAGCCGGTCAGCCGTGCGGCGGTGGTGCTCTGCGGATCTGCAAACACCTCTTTGGTGCCGCCGGTGCGCAGCACCTGCCCGCCATCCATCACGATCATATCCCGGCACAGGCGGTAGGCTTCGTCACGGTTGTGGGTGACCAGCAGCGCCGTGCCGCCAAACCCGGCCAGCAGGCTGCCCACTTCGCCCTCCACTTCTTCGCGCAGGTAGCTGTCCAGCGCACTGAACGGCTCGTCCAGCATCAGAATTTTGGGCCTGCCCACAAGGATGCGTGCCAGCGCGGTGCGCTGCTGCTGTCCGCCGGAAAGCTGGGCCGGGTAGCGCTTGGCAAGGGATTCCAGCCGCATGGCCTGCAGCATTTCGGCGCAGCGGGCCTTGCGGGCGGCCTTGTCTTTTTCGGCTTTCAGGCCGCAGAGCACGTTCTGCTCCACGGTCATGTTGGGGAACAGTGCGTAGTTCTGGAACAGCAGGCCCACGCCGCGCTGCTGCGGCGGCAGGTCGATGTGCTGGGCGCTGTCAAACAGCACCCGGCCGTCCAGTACAATGCGGCCCGCATCCGGCTTTACGATACCGGCAATGCAGCGCAGGGTCATGCTTTTGCCGCAGCCGGACGCGCCCAGAATGGCTGTGGCGGTGCTGCGCGCGGCAAAGTTGGCGTGAAGGGTAAAGCCATTCAGCTTTTTGGTAATGTTCACTTCAAGACTCATGCGCGGCCACCTGCTTTCTGTTTTTTCTCCAGCAGATTCACGGCCAGCAGCACCACTGCCGAGATCACGATATCCACCAGCACCCAGCGCATGGCACCGGCTTCGTCGTTGGTGCGCCACAGCTGGTACACGGTGGTGGCAATGGTGGCGGTCTTGCCGGGGGTGTAGCCTGCGATCATGCTGGTGGCACCGTACTCGCCCAGCGCGCGGGCAAAGGCCAGCACCGTGCCGGCCAGAATGCCCTGACGGCAGCAGGGCATCCGCACCCGCCAGAAGATCCACACGTCCGACTGGCCCAGCGTTTGCGCCGACCATGCCAGCGTTTCGTCAAAGCTTTCAAACGCGCCGCGCGCCGTGCGGTACATCAGCGGAAAGGCCACCACGATGGATGCAAAGATGGCACTGTACCAGTTCATGACCAGCTTCACGCCGAAATGCTCCATGAAAAAGGCACCCAGCGGCCGCTTTGCGCCGAACAAAAGCAGTAGAAAATAGCCCACCACCGTGGGCGGCAGCACCATGGGCAGGGTGAGCACCACGTCCAGCGCGCCCTTGACAGTGCGCGGCAGCTTGGCAATATAGTAGGCGGCAAAAATGCCAAGGAAGAACACCGCCGCGCAGCTGACGAGGGCGATGCGCAGGCTGTTCCAAAGGGGATACCAGTCCATAAATGATACCTCCGAATAAAAAGGCTTCCCCCGGAGGGGAAGCTCTGAAAAACAACGGATTTACAGTGCGGTGAAGCCCACGCTCTCGAACACGGTTGCGGCGCGGTCGGTCTGCAGATAGGCCAGAAACTCCCTGGCAGCCTCGGCGTTGGGGGCGGCCTTCAGCACGGTGGCAGGATAGATGACCTGACCGCACATCTCCTTGGTGGCCTCATCCACGGGGGTCAGGCCTGCGCTGTAGGCATCGGTGCGGTACACGACACCGGCATCCACGCTGGCTTCGGTGATCTGGGTGGTGACCTCCTTGACGTTGGAGCCGTAGGTGATGACACCGGCTGCGGCCAGTGCTTCCTCGTCCAAAGCGCAGTAGGCAAGGATCTTCTGGGTGTACTGGCCCACGGGCACATTGCTGTTGCCCATGCAGAACAGAATGTCCTCGGCCTTGAGGTGCTCGGCCAGAGAATCGAAGCTGTCGATGCCCTTATCGCCATTCTCGGGCACGCACAGAACGACCTTGTTCTCCAGCAGGTCCACGCGGGAATCGCTGTCCACGAAGTCCAGTCCTTCGGTGTTCACATCGGCGGAAGCGGTGCTGTCCAGCTGGTTCATCTGCTTCTGACCGGCGGAGATGAACAGGTCGCAGTCCGCGCCTTCCTGGATCTGGGTCTTGAGGGTGCCGGAGGAGTCGAAGTTGAAGCGGAAGGTCACCTCCGGGTGTTCTGCCGAGTAGGTCTCACCGATGGCGGTGAGGGTCGCGGTGAGGGATGCGGCGGCAAACACGATCAGCTCCACGTTCTGCACTGCCTCCGAGGAAGCAGCGGCAGAGCCTGCTGCGGAAGATGCAGTGCTGGAAGCGGAGGAGCCGCAGGCGGTCAGGGCCGCAGCGGCACCGGCGATACCGGCAGCAGCCAGAAAACTGCGGCGGGAAATTTTAGTGTTGTTCATGATAAGCGCTCCTGTTTTTAAAATGAATTTTTGCATTTGATACGGTACAGGATGCGGTGCCGCCCACCGGGATACTTTTTTACTTCCGGGCGCATTCGCCGTCCAGCCCGGCGGCAAGGCGGATGCCGTGCGCAAGGCTGGGCAGGATGTACTCGAGGTTTTCTTTTACGGCCTTAGGGCTGCCCGGCAGGTTCACGATCAGGGTCTTGCCGCGCAGCACGCTGACACCGCGGCTGAGCATCCCGCGCGGTGTGATGGTAAGGCTATGGTACCGCATGGCCTCGGCAATGCCGGGCGCGTTGCGTTCGGCTACGCTCAAAGTCACCTCCGGGGTGATATCCCGGGGTGCAAAGCCGGTGCCGCCGGTGGTGAGGATCAGGTTGACCTGACGGGCATCCGCAAGGCGCAGCAGCTGGGTTTTGAGCTGGGCGGCATCGTCCGGCAGAAGCAGCGTTTCTTCCACCTTGTAGCCTGTGGCGGTGAGCATTTCCACAATGAGCGGGCCGCTTTTGTCCTCCCGTTCGCCGCGGCTGCCCTTATCGGAAAGGGTGATCACCGCCGCGCGCAGGGGCAGGTCTGCCGGGGTGGGCAGCAGCTTCATCTCGTTGCCGGTGTGGATGGTGCCGCCTTTTACCACCCGTGCGAACACGCCCTCCCGCGGCATGATGCAGTCGCCGGTCTGCCGGCGGATGGCGCAGCCGCTGTGGCACTCCTTGCCGATCTGGGTCATTTCCAGCACGGCATCCCCAATGGCAAAAAAACTGGGCACCGGCAGGGTGGCGAGATCGAACCCTTCCACCACCAGATTTTCGCCAAAGGCACCGTAGTCCACCCAGAGCTTTTGACGGAAAGCTTCAATTTTTTCCGCGCTCAGCAGGCTGACCTGCCGGTGCCAGCTGCCGCCGTGGGCATCGCCCACAATACCCCACTCCGGGGTGAGAACAGCGGACGGCACCGGCGTTTTCAAGGTGCCGCGCCGGGGGCTTGTGCAGATAGCCAGAATTTTACCCATAAATTTGTGTTATCCTCCGATCCGGTACATCCCTCGTGTGGCGGGCATGGAGCCTTGGCCGAAGTGATGTTCCCGGGGTTTTGCCAGAATCGTGTTTTGAATGGCCTGCAAAAGGGCCGCGTCGTCCGCGCCGCTGCGCAGCAGAGCACGCAGGTCGGTGCCGGATTCGCTGGCAAGGCACGGACGCAGAAAGCCCTGACTTGTCAGCCGCACCCGGTTGCAGGAAGCGCAGAATTTGCCGTGCACGGCAGCGATCAACCCGATGCTGCCGCGCCAGCCGGGCGCAGAATAATACACCGCCGGCCCATCGCCAAAGGCCGCACCGGTCACCGGCTGCAGCTGCGGCCAGCGGCGGCAAAAGCGCTCCAGCAGTTCCGGGCCGGAAAGGCCGGGCAGCCCGGCACCAAAGCCAATGGGCATCATCTCAATAAAGCGCACCTGCAGCGGATGCTCCTGTGCGAGGGCAGCAAGGCTTTCCAGCTCGCCCTCGTTCACGCCGGGCTGCGGCACACAGTTCAGCTTGACCGGAATGCCGCTGGCAAGGGCCGCCCGGATGCCGTTTTGCACGGCGGCAAGCTCGTCTTTGCCGGTGATGCGCCGGAAGGTCTCCGGGTGCAAGGTGTCAAGGCTGATGTTCACGCTGTCAAGGCCCGCCGCCAGCAGGGCGGGCAGCTTCTGGGCCAGCAGCACGCCGTTGGTGGTAAGGGCAACGCGGCGGATGCCGGGAATGGCTTTCAGGCCCGCCGTCAGTTGTTCCACGCCCCGGCGCACCAGCGGTTCACCGCCGGTGATGCGCACCGTGTCGATGCCGCACTGGGCGAACAGCGCAGCCAGCCGCAGAAATTCCTCATAGGTCAGAATATCTTCGTGGGCCAGCTTTGGCACGCCGTCCGGCATACAGTAGCGGCAGCGCAGGTTGCACAGGTCGGTGACCGAAAGGCGCAGATAGTGGATATTGCGGCCGTATGCATCAAACATAGCCGCCCTCGGCCCGCACATAGTGCCCGCTCTTGCCGCCGGTCTTCTCGACCAAGTGGATCTCGCCCATCTCCATGCCCTTATCCACGGCCTTGCACATATCGTAGATGGTGAGCAGCGCGGCAGAAACGCCGGTCAGAGCTTCCATTTCCACGCCGGTCACGCCGATGGTCCTGGCGGTGCACACGGCCTCTACGGCCTGCTGTTCGGGCAGAAGGTGAAAATCTACAGTCAGCTTGCTCAGCGGCAGCGGATGGCACAGGGGGATCAGCTCGCTGGTGCGCTTGGCCGCCATGATGCCTGCAATGCGGGCCACGCCCAGCACGTCGCCCTTCTGGGCGGTGCCATCCCGAACAGCGGCAAAGGCTGCCGCATTCATAGTGATGATGCCGCGGGCCACAGCCTGCCGTGCAGTGACGGGCTTTTCGCTCACATCCACCATCACGGCGCTGCCGGACGCATCAAAATGAGTCAGATTCTTTTCGTTCATAAAGATCGTATCTTTCTTGTTAAAATGAATCAAATTTTCAAACGTCCTCGCCCTCTCAGGCTCATTTCATTCGCCAGATTCCCCCTTTTGTCGCTGCGCGACATCTTCCCCCGGCGCGGGGGAAGTCTTTCCTCAAAGTGGGAGCCCTTGGCAGTCCACGCAAGTTTCATCTCTTTGCCAAGGCCTCTCCCTTTGGGAGAGGTGGATTTGCAAAGCAAAGACGGAGAGGGCGAGCAAGCTGAAGATCAGCAATGCCCGAAGCCGCAGTTGGGCCAGTGGCATTCGGCGCAGCCTAAGCACAGCCCGCCCTCGCCCAGCCGGGCAATGTCCTCGGCAGTGATGGGGTCGTCGGCCAGCAGGCGCGGCAGCAGCAGGTCAAAAATGGTGCGCTTGGCGTACATCACGCAGCCGGGCAGGCCGCACACCGGCACACCGTCCAGATAGCTCACAAGGAACATGGCACCCGGCAGCACCGGTGCGCCATAGGTGATGATCTCGGCACCGGTGTTCTTGATGGCAAGCGGCGTGCGGTCGTCGGGGTCCACGCTCATGCCGCCGGTGGTAAAGATCAGCTCGCAGCCTGCGGCCTTTGCTTCCAGAATGGCGGCGGTGATCCCGGCGGGGTCATCGTCGCAGGTTTTGTGATAGGTCATCTCGCAGCCGTATTCGGCCAGCTTGCCCACCAGAATGGGGGTGAATTTGTCCTCGATGCGTCCCTTGAACACCTCGCTGCCGGTGGTGATGACCGCAAACTTTTTCGGGTGGAAAGGCAGCACGTTCAGGATGGGCTCGCTGCCTGCTGCGGCCTGCATGGCATCCATCTTCTCCTGCTCGATCACCAGCGGGATGATGCGGGTGCCGGCCAGCTTCTGGCCCTTTTTCACGGGCAGGTCGCCGTGGATGACAGCGATCATCATTTGGGGTGTGCGGTTCACAGCCAGCAGGGCGGCGCGGTCGATCTTCAAAAGACCGTCGCAGTCGGCAACCAGTTCGATCTTGCCTTCCTTCGGCTCAGTGCCGTGGATGTTGCGGCCCGCCGCTGCCTTGTACAAAAGGGCAGCGGCTTCGTCCTCGTGCAGGATGCCGGGGCGCTTCTCCCAGACATAGAGATTTTCTTTGCCAATGGAGAGCAGCACAGGGATATCCTCCGGCTGGACGATGTGCCCTTTGCGGAAGCGTGCTCCCTTGAACTGGCCGGGAATGATCTGTGTGATGTCGTGGCAGAGCACCTGCCCGACAGCGTCTTCGGTACAGATGAGTTTCATGCAGAACCTCCGTTACAGGGACGGCATCTGGTTCTCGATCCAGTCTGCCAGAGCAGCAGGATCGTCCAGTGCAAAATCAGCGCCCGGCACATCGCCCACGATGGCCATGGGCTGGAACGCGGTGCCCACCGGGCTGACCGAGCTGCGCACCACCTCAATCTTGGCCCAACCGCTGTCGCCAAAGCCTTCCAGCAGCACAAGGTCGTAGCCGTGGCGCTCGAACAAAGCCAGCAGGTCCTGCTCGTTCAGGCGGAACTGCTCGGTAAGCAGATAGCGCCCGGCAGTAAACACGGCCACACCCTCGGCACCGGCCTCATGCAGGCGGTCGGTCTCGGCGGGCAGGCGCAGGTCGTCGGCCTCGCGGATCACGCCCACCTTCAGCCCGCGGCTCTTGAGCACCGGCAGCAGCGCGGCCAGCAGAGCGGTCTTGCCGCTGCCTGCGGAACCGCTGACAGCCAGCACTGCCGGATGCTTGAAGCTCAGTTCGGCGGCAAGCGCCTGTTTTTGTTCACTGTACAAAAGTATCACCCTCCGTTTTATCCCATCGGCAAAAACTGCCGGTTCACTCCTCAATGCGCACAAAGCGCGGCTGCACTTTGCCGTCCCGCTCCACGGTCTCGCACCACATGGCGGCAGGACGCACCCAAAGCCCGCGTTCCCCGTACAGGGCGCGGTACACCACCATTTCCTCTTCGGTCTCGCTGTGGCGGGCCATGCCCAGCACTTCGTATTCGTTGCCCTTGAAATGCCGGTAGCGGCCCGGCTGCACATGATATTTGAATGCTTCCATGTTATCCTCTTTTACACTGACATGCGGCATTCCGGTGCAGAATGCCATATTTATAATCAGTATAGCATATTTCAGCACGGCAAAAAAGGCTTTGGCAGGAAAGATGGAGAAAAAGGCGGCAGGCGGCGGCAAAAGCCGGGAGACAGAGTTGGGTGCTTGAACTGCCGCGCCACAGATGCTATACTGAAACGATAAGGGGATATCCCCCCTGAAAAAGCTCTGAAGATAAAGGAAAAAGCCCTATGAGGATCGGACTTGTTGAATTTCTGCTCATCCTTGCCATTGCGTCGCTCACCATCGGGCCGCAGGTGGCATTGTTCGTGGATCGCTGGATGCGCCGGGCAAACCGCGCCAATGCCCGCGCCGCCCGCCGCCGTGCCGAGTATGCGGCCCAGATGGCGGTGGAGCGGGACGCGCTGCTCAAGCGGTTCCGCACGGCCAGCACGGTGTTTGGCGTGTGCATTCTGCTGGCGCTGGTGTATGCACTGGTGTTCCGGCCCATCGATACGCCGCCACAAGGCTACACCGCGCCGGATGTCCGGCAGGACACCGGTGCAGCACAGACGGCCCTTGCCGCCGATCATAAGGGAACGCTGGATCTGGGCGAATATCAGGGTGTGGACTGCATCCGCACACAGGACGGCCTTGTGTATGCCGCAGCATACGACGGCGCAGCCTTAAAAAAGCGCACGAGCGACCTTGTGCGCACCGACGGCGGACACGATGCGGCCATCCTTTCCGTGGACGGTGAGCTGACCGGTTTTGCCTTTGACGGCAGCGGGGACCTGTGGCTGAGCATCCTCACGCCCGGCGGCGGCAGCCTGTGCCGCGCCGCCCACGACAGCTGGGGCACGGCGGTGGAGCAGGTAGTGACCCAGATCGACGGTGTACCGCTGGGGGCAGTCTCGGCGGTGGAAGCCGCGCCGGACGGCAGGATCTACTTTGCTGTTGCTTCCAGTGCCAGTGCCGCGGACGGGCTGGAGAGCACTCTGCGCACCGAACTGCTGGCCCACACCGGCACGGGCTGCGTGTATGTATACGATCCGGCAGCACGCACGGTGCAGAAGGTGCTGGGCGGTGTGGCCGGTGCTTCCGGGCTGGCCCTGAGCCGGGACGGCAGCACGCTGTTCGTGGCTGACCTTGGGAACCGCTGTGTGTGGAGCGCTGCCGCCGATGCCCGCGACCTGACGGCGGGCGGTAAAAACTGCCAGAGCTTTGTTTCCGGCCTGCCGGGGTATCCCGGTGCGCTTGCTGTGGATGCAGACGGCATCCTGTACATCGGCTACCGGTGGGCGCGCAGCAGCTGGCTGGAAAAGAACGCCGACAGCACTCTGCTGCGGGGCATTGCCCTGCGTGCAGGCCGGAATCTGCAGGAAAAGCTATTCAGTCTGCCTGCCGATGCGCCCTGCGCGGAAGCTGTAGATACGGCAGACGGCAGCTGGAAGCGGACGGTCTCCAGCAAGGGTGCAGACGGCATGACGGCGCTGTGCCCGGTGGAGAGCAGGCTGTATCTCGGCCTTGCAGGCAGCGAAAAGGTGCGCAGTGCAAATCTTTGATCTTTGATAAAAACCGAGGTGTTTTTTATGACAGAAGAATTCAAAAAACAGATCGAGACGCAGGCCCGGCAGGCAGTGACCGAACTGCTGGCCGAAGCAAAGCTGAAAAAGGGCGATGTGTTCGTGGTGGGCTGCTCGTCCAGCGAGATCGTGGGCGGGCACATTGGCAAGGATTCCAGTCTGGAAGCCGCGCAGGCCGTGTACGCGGGCATTGCCCCAGTGCTGGCCGAAAACGGCATCTGGCTGGCCGCACAGTGCTGTGAACATCTGAACCGCGCTATTATCATCGAGCGCGAAGCCGCCGAAAAATACGGCTGGGAAGAGGTGTGCGTGGTGCCGCGCCCCCACGCAGGCGGCAGCTGGGCCACTACCTGCTGGAAGAAGTTCCGGGAGCCTGTGGCCGTGGAAGAGATCCGTGCCCATGCAGGCATTGATATCGGCGGCACCCTGATCGGGATGCACCTGAAGCGTGTGGCGGTGCCGGTGCGGCTGAGCCTTTCCAAAATTGGTGAAGCGAACATTCTGTGCGCCCGCACCCGCCCGAAGCTCATCGGCGGCGAGCGCGCCAAGTACACCGAGGAGGACTGAGCTTTATGGCAGAGAAAACATTGGAACAGATGCAGGAGGCCGTGGCAGAGATCCGGGAAAAGATGGCAGCCGCGGCCCGTGAAGCAGGCCGCGACCCGGCAGCGGTGCAGCTGTGCGCCGCCTGCAAGACCCGCACAGCACAGACCGTGGCTGCAAGCGCAGCCCTGCCCATCGATGTGTTCGGTGAGAACCATGTACAGGAGCTGTGCGCAAACTTTGACGCAGGTGCTTACTGCGGCAAGCCCAGCCACTTTATCGGCCATCTGCAGACGAACAAAATAAAAAAAGTGCTGGGCCGTGCCAGCCTCATCCAAAGCGTGGACAGCGAGCATCTGCTGAACGCCATCGAGAAGGAAGCAGCCAAGGCCGGCATCGTGCAGAACGTGCTGTTGGAGGTGAACATCGGCGGCGAGGAGAGCAAGACCGGCGTGGCACCGGAAGCGCTCTGGCCGCTGCTGGATGCTGCTGCCGCACAGGAGCACATCCGGGTCAAGGGGCTGATGGCCGTTCCGCCCGTGAACGACGACGATGCCCGCAACCGCCGCTATCTGGCCGAGGTGTACAAGCTGTTTGTGCAGGCCGGAGAGCGCAGCTATTCCAACGTGTCCATGGAGACCCTCTCCATGGGCATGAGCGGCGACTTTGAAAACGCCATCCGGGAGGGTGCCACCCTTGTGCGCATCGGCACCGCCATCTACGGCGAGCGGGATTACAGTAAAAAGTAAGAGAAATATGGAAAAAACGGCTTCAGGGCAGCGTCCTCGCCCTCTCCGTCACCTACGGCGACACCTCTCCCAAAGGGAGAGGCCTTGGCAAAGAGATGAAGCTTGCGTGGACTGCCAAAGGCTCTCCCTTTGAGGAAAGACTTCCCCCGCGCCGGGGGAAGATGTCGCGCAGCGACAAAAGGGGGAATCTGGCATCGAGCAAGGCGAGATGACTGAGAGGGCGAGCCAGCTGAAAAATATCTGCAACGTCTTGAATCGTAAAAGCCTGAAGAAGATCAAAAAACGGAGGAACCATGTCAAAAACCAAGATCAACGACCCCGGGGCGCACCACGCAGGCAGCGGTGCGCTGATCCGGCGGTTTCTGCCCTATCTGGCAAAGTACAAAATGACCCTGTTTCTGGACCTGTTCTGTGCAGCGCTGACCACTCTGTGTGACATCGTGCTGCCCAAGATCATGAGCACCATCACCAACGCCGCCATGGGCGTGGGCATCACCCTGACGGCGGGCATCGTGCTGCGGCTGGCAGCACTCTATTTTGTGCTGCGCATCATCGACGGTGCAGCCAGCTATTACATGTCCAGCATCGGTCATATCATGGGCGTGCACATCGAGACGGATATGCGCCGCGATGCCTTTGACCACCTGCTCAAGCTGGACCACACCTACTACAACAACACCAAGGTGGGTACCATCATGGGCCGCATCACCAACGACCTGTTCGATGTGACCGAGTTCGCCCACCACTGCCCGGAGGAATTTTTCATTGCGGCCATCAAGATCGTGGTGTCCTTTATTATCCTGTGCCGGGCCAGTGTGCCGCTGACGCTGGCGGTGTTCGCCTGCGTGCCGCTGATGGGCGTGGTGTCCGTTTACCTGAACGGACGGCTGCGGGCGCGGTTCCGCCAGCAGCGCGTGCAGATCGGCGAGCTGAACTCCACCATCGAGGACAGCCTGCTGGGGCAGGGTGTCGTGAAGGCCTTTGCCGCCGAGGATGAGGAACGCGAGAAGTTTGCAAAGGGCAACAGGGATTTTGAGCAGATCAAGACCCTCGGCTACTACGCCATGGGTGCCTTCAACACCTCCACCCGCCTGTTCGACGGCCTGATGTATCTGGTGGTCATTCTGGCAGGCGGCCTCTCGCTGGTGTACGGCAGGATCACCGCCGGTGACATGGTGGCCTATATGCTGTACGTCACCACCCTCATTGCCACCATCCGCCGCATCGTGGAGTTTGCCGAGCAGTTCCAGCGCGGCATGACCGGCATCGAGCGCTTTGCCGAGATCATGGACACCCCTGTGACCATCGGCGATGTCCCGGATGCGGTACCGCTGCAGCCCGGTCCCGGTGACATCCGGTTTGAAAACGTCAGCTTTGAGTACCCAGACGACCACAACAAGGTGCTGCACAACGTCAGCCTGGATATCCGGCCGGGCGAACGGCTGGCGCTGGTCGGCCCCTCGGGCGGCGGCAAGACCACCCTGTGCAACCTCATCCCCCGTTTCTACGAGGTGACCAGCGGCCGCATCCTGATCGACGGGCAGGATATCCGCCATGTCACTCTGAAGAGCCTGCGGCAGGACATCGGCATCGTGCAGCAGGACGTGTATCTGTTCAGCGGCACGGTGGCCCAGAATATCGCCTACGGCAAGCCCGGCGCCACCCGCGAAGAGATCATGGAAGCGGCGCGTCTGGCCGGGGCGGAAAAGTTCATTCTGGCCCTGAAGGATGGCTTTGATACCTATGTGGGTGAGCGCGGTGTCAAGCTCTCCGGCGGACAGAAGCAGCGCATCGCCATTGCGCGGGTGTTCCTGAAGAACCCGCCTATCCTCATTCTGGACGAGGCCACCAGCGCACTGGACAACGAAAGCGAGATCCTGGTGGGTCAGAGCCTGGAAAAGCTGGCCCATGGCCGCACTACCCTCACCATCGCCCACCGCCTGACCACCATCAAGGACTATGACCGGATCCTCGTGCTGGGCGAAGAGGGCATCGTAGAATCCGGCACCCACGACCAGCTGCTGGCAAAGCAGGGCGTTTATTACCGCCTGTGGAACCAGCTGCCGGGGGAAGATACGCTGTAAATTTTATTGAACGTACAAAGAAAAACCCGGAAACGACCGTCGTTTCCGGGTTTTTAAGTTTCTGAGAAAATACCGCTGAATTATTCACCCACGATCAGGCGCACAGAACCATAGATACCAGCATCGTTGCCGAGGATAGCGGGCACGATGGGGGTCTCACGGCAGGACTTGAAGGCATAGACCTTGAAATGCTCCCGCAGCGGGGCAAACAGCACCTCGCCTGCGCGGGACACACCGCCGCCGATCATAAACATCTCGGGGTCGGTGGTGGCGGCGATGCTGGCAAGTGCCAGACCCAGCGTGTCGGTCATCTCGTCCACCTCACGGGCGGCAAGGGCATCGCCATTGCGGGCGGCATCAAACACGTCCTTGGCAGCAAACTCGGTGCCGCGCAGGATGCAGGGAGTGTCCGGGTTCTCGTCCAGCAGTTTCTTCATGCAGCGCACAACGCCGGTGGCACTGGAATACTGCTCCAGACATCCGTGCTTGCCGCAGCCGCAGGCGGCGGTCTCGTGGCGGTCCACGGTGATGTGGCCGATCTCGCCGCCGGCACCGTGGGTGCCATCAATGACCTTGCCGTTGACGATGACACCGCCGCCCACGCCGGTGCCCAGCGTGACCATGACCGCGCTGCGGCAGCCCTTGGCGGCACCCATCCAGATCTCGCCCAGAGCGGCCACGTTGGCGTCATTGCCCACAAGGACCTTGATGCCGCTCAGCATACCGCCAAGCTCTTCAGCCACATTGTGTTTGCCCCAGCCGCCGAGGTTTGCACAGATGATGGGCACGATGCGGCTGTCCAGCACAGGGCCGGGCACGCCCACGCCCACACCCTCTATCTGCTCAGCGGCAAGGCCTTTTTCCTGCATCTTGCCCTGCACGGCAGCGGCCAGATTTTTCAGAATGTGCTCACCGGCGTTGGAGGTGTCGGTGGGAACTTCCCACTTTTCCAGCAGTTCGCCGGTGGTCTTGAACAGGCCGATCTTGGCGGTGGTGCCGCCCAGATCGATGCCGAATGCGTATTCCTTCATAGTTCATTTACCCCTTCTGCGGCCCGGGGCCGCATTTTTCATTCATACAGCCAGTATAGCACACCCGCTCCGAAAAGAGCAGTGCCGCTGCGGATTTTCATGCAAACAGACGGAAAACAAAGTGGATATTTGGCACAAATGCCAGTGCTCACCGCACGGTGTTGGTCAGGCTGCCAATGCCGTCGATCTCGCAGCGCACCGTGTCGCCGGGCTTCAGAAACTGCGGCGGGTCCATGCCCATGCCCACGCCTGCCGGGGTGCCGGTGGCAATGATGGTGCCGGCCTTCAGGGTCATGCCCTGAGTCAGCTCGTGGATCACGTGGTCGATATCAAAGATCTGCAGGCCGGTGTTGGAGTCCTGCCGCTTTTCGCCGTTGACAAAGCTTCGGATGCCGAGCTTGGGCGGGTAGGTGCCGAACTCGTCTGCGGTAACGATGCAGGGGCCGATGGGCGTGAAGCCATCGAGGCTCTTGCCGAAGTACCACTGCTTGTGGGCGGTCTGCACATCGCGGGCGGAAACATCGTTCAGGATGGTGTAGCCGAACACATAGTCTTTTGTCTGCCCGGCGGGCACATCCCTGGCATCTTTGCCCAGAACCACAGCCAGTTCGCATTCGTAGTCCAGCTTCTGCACAAGGTCGGTGTGAGCATCAATAAAGCCGCCGTCCGGCACAGCGCGGGAAACGCGCTTGGAAAAATAAATGGCATCCTGATGTTTGGTTGCAAAGGCATCGGCAGAGTATTTCTCCGCTTCGTCCGAGTGGGCCATGTAGTTGATGCCAAGGCACACCACATCCTGCGCCGGGCAGGGGATGGGGCTTTGCAGCTGCACGGCATCCACGGGCAGGGCCGGGATGCCCGCAATGGCAAGCTGCAGGCCTGCCCGAACCTGCGGGGTCAGAAAGGGGATGGCGTCGGACAGGGTTTCGTAGGAAAGGCCCAGCCAGCTCAGCGGCCAGATCTGTGTGCCGTCCGGCGAAAGAATGGCCGGATCTTCTACGCCGTCCGGCAGGCGGCAGGTGACAAAACGCATTTCAGTTTCCTCCCTCAGTGGCGGTAGGCGATGGCGTTCTGGATGCGGTCGGCCTCAGCCTGCCCGGCCAGCTGGCGCACCAGCTCCAGCGCAAAGGGGATGGCACCGCCCAGACCGTAGCTGGTGGTGATATTGCCGTCCACTACCACTTCGGTATCCAGCACCTCAGCACCGGCCAATTTGTCTTGGAAACCGGCGTGCGCCGTGGCTTTTCTGCCCTCCAGCAGGCCGAGAGATGCCAGCACGCTGGGTGCTGCGCAGATGGCAGCTACCTTTTTGCCGCTCTTTGCAAAGGAAACGCAGGTGTCGGTAACGGTCTTGTTGTCGGCAAGGTTCGGGGTGCCGGGGATGCCGCCGGGCAGCACCACCATGTCCACATCCGAATAATCCACCTCTTCGGCCAGTGCGTCGGCGGTGATGTGCACCTTGTGGCTGCTCACGATCTCGCGGCTGCCGGATGCGCTGGCCACGGTCACCTCCACCTTGGCGCGGCGCAGCAGATCGACCACCAGCAGGGCTTCACATTCCTCGGTGCCCTCGGCAAAAAATACAACAGCTTTGCTCATAAAAATCAAACCTCCCTGATTTCTGATGAAGACGGCGCATCTGCGCCGCATGAGGAAAAACGATAGAAGTACCCCGCTGGCGTGGGGACTTCTGCCTTCCCGGTCGAATGATAAAAGCCGCATACCGCACGGGCGGCACGCGGCATGGTTTGTGTGGAAGTTCAGTTTTGATCGTCGGCAGCTTTTTCCGCTTCCAGCAAGGCGCGCAACACGCTGTCGTCGGCACTCAGCACCCGGCTTACCCGGCTGATGATGGCGCTGGATGCACCGGTCTTATCCATGATCTCGGTGTAGATGCGCTTGTCCACCAGCATCTCGGCAATGTTGTAGCGCTGCTCCATTGCGCTCAGCTCGGAATAGCTGCACACATCCTGTAAAAAACGGTAACACTGTTCCGGGGTCTTGAGCTGCAAAAATGCCTGATACAGACCGGACTGGCCGGTAGGATGATCTTTTGCCATGTCGTTCTCCTTTTTTGCAGATGCCGCCCACAGGCAGGCACTTTATTACACTACACCAGTGTAGTACAAACGGGGAGAAATTTCAATAGCTTTTGCGGCTTTTTAGCCCAGCGTGTGCTCAAACACCACTTCGTCCCGGGGAACGGTGCCGTTTTCCTGCTCGACGGGCTTTAAATTGCGGTAGCGCAGGGCCTTGAAGAACTGCTGCACCGGCAGGGCCTTGGCGTGCACGGTGCACCACACACGGCCCTTGCCCTCGCCGCGGGCCAGCCGCTCGCAGGAGAGCACGATGTCCCGGCCCAGTGCCTTGCCGCGGTATTCGGGCCTGAGGTACAGGTGCATCAGATGCAGGGCGGTGTTCTCCATCTTCCACGCAAAGTAGCCGATGGTCTTGCCGCCCAGAACCACGAGGAAGTAGTTCACATCGTTGTCGATGTCTTCCTCAATGGCATCGGCGCTCTGCAGCTCTTCCACAAGGGTGTCCAGCTGCTTTGCGGGGTAATAGCGCTTGTACACCTCATGCCAGAGTTCACTGGCAAGGTCGGCGGTGGCGTGGATGTATTTGGCCTTGGCGACCAGCTTGTAATCAGGCTTCATAGTTCTCCTTACACTTTTACGATATAATCCGGTTTGCGGGGTGCTGCGGGCTTGGGGTCTGCAGCAGGGTAGCCCAGAATGCAGTGGCCGATGCCGACCCAATCGCCCTCGATGCCCCACTGCCGGAGCAGGGCCTTGCCCTCTTCTGTTTCAAACTCTTCCTTTGCGCGGTTGATCCAGCAGCTGCCCAGCCCCAGCGAAGCTGCAGCCAGCATCAGGTTGCCCATGACAAGGCTGCCGTCGGGTACGGCATTTGCGGCGTGAGCATCGGCCAGCACTACCAGAATGGTGGGAGCGCCGTACATAGGGTCGGTGTCCCTGCCCATGACAGCGGCGTTCATGCGGGTGAGCTGGGCGCGGGCGGCAGCGTCCTGCACGACCACGATCTTTGCGCTCTGGCGGCCCATGGCGCTGGCGGCGTAGGTGCCGGCTTCCAGCACGGCATCCAGTTCTTCGTTTGTGATCTGCTCCGGCTTATAGGCACGGCAGCTGCGGCGGTTTTTGATGGTTTCCAAGGTTTCGTTGGTCATGGCAATTCCCTCCCTTAAAGCATGTGTCTTTATTGTATCACAAGACGGGCCGGAGTGTAAAGAAATTCCCTGCAGAGACGGTTTTGTTGCGCGTAAACGTTATCGTTGCGGGAATCATGTCAAAATGCACAATAAAACGTAAAAAGATTATGGAAAAGCATCCTTGCTGCCAAAGGGTAAATACGTTATAATAGGGCTACCAAACTGGAAAGGAGTCGTGCTCTATGGCAAAGGCATCGCAGGCAGTCATTCTGGAAAATGAATTTTATATCATCAAAGCCCCCAATGGGAAGGTGCTGGAAGTAAAGAACTTCAACACCGAGAACGGCGCGGCCATCCAGCTGTGGAGCTATGCGGGTCATCCGTGGCAGCAGTGGCAGTTCGTGGACGCAGGCGAGGGCCGCTGGCGCATCTGCAACCGCTTTACCGGAAAGATGATGGATTTGGCCCTTGGCGGTGTGGTGGAGGGCACATGGCTGCACCAGTGGAGCCGCACCAGCGGGCTGAGCCAGTGCTGGGCGCTGGAGCCCACCCGCAGCGGGCGCACCCGCATCCGCAATGTGCTGGCGGATAAATACATTGACCTTGTGGGCATGAACACCGCCAACGGTGCACAGGCCCAGATCTGGAACTTTGTAGCAGGCGGCAATCAGGAGTGGACGCTGGAACGCATCGATCCGGACACCGCCCAGAGCGGCCGCCGCGCCGAGGAGGCCAAAGACCCGCAGCCCACGCCCAGCCAGCGCAAGCATCAGAACGACCTTGTGCGCAAGCTGAACAATGCGGGCAAGGGAAGAGCAAGCCGGAAGGGGCAATGATTTTAAATTGCCGCCGCGTTGCTCTGGCATATTCAGAGGAAAAAGTTATTTTTGGTTTGCACCCCGGCAAAGCCTGCGGGCTTTGCCGGGGGTGTTTTTTCACGGGAGGGGCCGCAGCGAAAAACGGCATTTTCCACAAAAACAAAATCAAAAGGAGAACGCAATGAATCTAGGAGCCTTCATGAACCCGGAATTTCCCATTTTCAGCACCACGCTGTGTTATTTGGAACGGGACGATGCCTACCTGATGCTGCACCGCATCAAAAAGCAGGACGACTACAACCATGACAAATGGATCGGCGTGGGCGGAAAGTTTGAGCGGTTTGAAAGCCCGGAGGACTGTCTGATGCGGGAAGTGAAGGAGGAGACCGGCCTGACGCTGAAGTGCTTCCGCGCCCGGGGTCTGCTGACCTTTATTTGGGGCAACATGACCGAGTTCATCCACCTGTACACCGCTGATGAATGGACGGGCGAGATGGTGCAGGGCGATGCCTGCAGGGAAGGCGTGCTGGAATGGGTGCCGAAGGATAAGGCGGCTGAACTGCCCATCTGGGAGGGCGACAAAATCTTCTTCCGGCTGCTGAATGAGGAACGGCCTTATTTCTCCCTCAAGCTGGTGTATGAAGGCGATACCCTGAAACAGGCGGTGCTGGACGGGAAACAGATCGTTTGAGCGCTTCCTGTGCAGAGCGCAGCCGCGTGTTTAACCGTGAAAAGACAAATCCCGGCAGACCGCAGCCTGCCGGGATTTGCTCTATCAAAAAGCAAAAAGATTTTTCTGCTTAAAAATCAGTTCAGCTTCAGGTCGCCCTCTTTGATCCAGCCCAGCTTGCGCTCGATCTCGCAGAAGATCACACTCAGCACAGCGGGCAGAACAAAGCACAGCAGCACCATGGCAGCCCAGTCCATCGGGGTGATGGCGGCTTTGGTACCGGCGGCAATGTCGCTGACCCAGCCGGTGTACACGCCGATCTGACCCACCAGACCGCAGGTGCCCATGCCGGAAGAGACAGCGGCACCGTTCATCTCAAAGTGGAACACGCAGGTGGCCAGCGGGCCGGTGATGGCACTGGCCAGTGTGGGCGCGATCCAGATGCGGGGGTTCTTGACGATGTTGCCCATCTGCAGCATACTGGTGCCAAGGCCCTGACTGACCAGACCGCCCACGCCATTCTCCTTGTAGCTCATCACGGCAAAGCCGATCATCTGGGCACAGCAGCCTGCCACGGCGGCACCGCCGGCAAGGCCGGTCAGGCCCAGCGCGGCGCAGATGGCGGCAGAGGAAATGGGCAGGGTCAGCGCCACGCCCACAATGACGGATACAAGAATGCCCATGGCCAGCGGGGCCTGCTCGGTGGCCCACATGATCAGGGTGCCCACCTGACTTGCGGCAGCGCCAATGGGTGCGGCGATCAGCATGGAAAGGCCCACGCCGGAAAAAATGGTCACCAGCGGGGTCACGAGGATGTCCACGCGGGTCTCCTTGCTCACGGCCTTGCCCAGTTCGGAAGCCACGATGGCAATGATGAGCACGGCCAGCGGGCCGCCTGCGCCGCCCAGAGCATTGGCCGAGTAGCCTACGGTGATCAGGCTGAACAGCACCAGCGGCGGGCAGTGCAGCGCCCAGCCAATGGCGCAGGCCATGGCCGGGCCGCTCATGGCCGTGGCGTAGCCGCCAAGGTCTACCAGTACGCCAAGGCCGGTCTGCTGGCCCAGCGTCTTGATGATGGTGCCGATCAGCAGGCTGGCAAACAGGCCCTGCGCCATGGCACCCAGCGCTTCAATGAGATAGCGCTGCGGGGTGATGACGATATCCTTGCGTTTTAAGAAATCTTTCACATTTGACATAAGAAACTGCCTTTCTGTTTCAAGATGGTGGATTCAATGCAAAAACTGCATGTCAAGTATAATACCATACACATGTCAAGACAACAAGACAAAATGCTGATTTTGCTGGAAATATCTGCAATTTTTGGCTTTGTGCAATGTTTTTGCGGGCTGAGACGTATCTGATTTGGAGCATTTTCTGATACCGGGGCGGCAGCTTTTCGGAGCTGCGCTTTGCAGTGTGCGGCAATTGACGGGGGCTTGCCCGCGGGTGTATACTGAAAGAGTATTGAGAAGATGAAACGCTGCCCTTTTTGCGAAGGGCGGCATCCCGATAAAAATGCATGAGGTTTGGAGCACAGCATGAAAAAAACGTTCTGGAATAAACTGACTGCCCGCGGCACCCGCGGCAAAACGCGGTGTGCAGCGGCAGTTCTGGCATTGGCAATGACCTTTTCAATGGGGGCACCGCTGGCACTGGCTGCACAGCCGGAAGAAAGTACCGCGGCAGTGACCGAGACTGTTTCTGCACAGCAGGAAACGGCAATGCCCACCCTGCAGACGGAGACCCCGGAGCTTGCTGCACAGGACCCGGAAGCACCGCCTGTACAGGCCACTGAAGCGGAGGAGAACAGCACGAACCAGCACACGCCGGAAAACAGCGTCGTGCTGACCCCGGAAGAGATCCGTGCCGCACTGGATGCCGGTGCCATGGATGCCGCCGAAGCCCAGTGCATCGACCTGAGCGATGAGAACGGCTTTTTCAGCTGGCTGTTCAATTTCCTGTTTGGCTGGCTGGGCAAAGACGAGTCCCAGCCGGAGCCGGCCTACTCCGGCTGGCGCACCTCCGGCGGCAAGACCTACTACTACAGCCAGACCACCAACAAACCGGTGACCGGCATCCAGTGCATCGACAATAAACTCTATTCCTTCAATGCGGACGGTGTGCTGGAAAATGGCAAGACATTCGGTGTGGATGTTTCCAAGTATCAGAAGAATATCGACTGGAACCAGATCAAAAAGGCAGGCGTGAGCTTTGTGATCGTCCGCATCGGCTACCGCGGCTATGGTGCTTCCGGCACGCTGGTGCTGGACCCCATGTTCGAGGAGCATTTCACCAATGTGAAGAATGCGGGCCTGAAGGTGGGCGTGTATTTCTTCAGTCAGGCCACCACCGAGGAGGAAGCCAAGGAGGAAGCCTTTGCCTGCGCCTACGTACTGAACGGACGCAAGCTGGATTACCCCATCTTCTTTGACACCGAAGCATCCGGCGCTTCCAATGGTTCCGGCCGCGCCGACGGTCTGGGTATGGAGGACCGCACCAAGTGCGCCATCGCCTTCTGTGAGGAGGTCAAGGCACAGGGCTACAAACCCGGTGTGTATGCCTCTACCCTGTGGTACCGCAAGCGTGTCGATCTGAACAGCCTGAAAAAATATACCATCTGGAACGCACATTATGGTGTTGCCAGCAGCCCCATCGACTGCGCCCTGTGGCAGGGCACCTGCACGGCACGCCTGCCCGGCTATAAGGGCGATATGGACGTGAACATCAGCTACATCGGATAAGTGAGGAAACTGCAATGGACCGCATTCGCCTGATCGCATCGGACATGGACGCGACCCTTCTGGACGAGTACAGCCAGTTGCCGCCAAAGTTTACCGAGACCATCCGTGCACTGGCCGGGCAGGGCATCTTGTTTGCCGCCGCCAGCGGGCGGCCTCTGTACACACTGGAAACGATGTTCCCCGATCTGCTGGAGGAGATCATCCTCATTGGCGACAACGGCGGCGCTGCCCGCTGGAAGGGGAAAGACCTGTTTGTGTCCGAAATGCCTGCCGAGGGCTGGCGGCAGCTGGCCCGCAGCACAAAGCAGGCCGGAGACGTGGGCCTTTTGTGCGGCCTGCAGGCTGCTTATGCCGAAAAGCAGGATGAACGATACGATGCCGTTTTCAAGAATTTTTATACCCGGGTGGAATATGTGGATGACCTGACTGCGGTGGAAGCGGCGGCGGATAAGTTTACCATCTATCTGCCCAACAATGACTCGCAGGAAGCCTTCGACCGGACCTACGGCGCATTCCATACCGGAAATGGCGGTGCATTCTCGGCGGCAGTGGCAGGCAGAAACTGGGTGGACGTGATGAACCCCGGTGTGCACAAGGGTGCAGCACTGGCAAAGGTGGGTGCACTGCTGGGCATTCCGGCCGACAGCATGATGGCCTTTGGCGACACCTACAACGATACCGAGATGCTCACCACCGCGAAGTACGGCTTTTTGATGGAGAACGGCAGCGGACCGCTGCGGGCGCAGGTGCCGTTTCTGGCACCGTCCCACCGGGAATACGGCGTGATGCAGGTGCTGAAACAGGTGCTCCGCCAGAACGGCGAAGTAAGCTCGGAAGATTTTACAAAAGCACATTGATCGATATTGACAAAAGGGCAGGTTTTACCTGCCCTTTTGTCATACACCCCAGCTGTGCTGAATAAATTGTTCTCAGAGCAATAAACAGGCTGGGGAGGCATGGGGATATGTTTGTAGTCACATTGAGCAAAACGAGCCTGAAAAAACTGGGTCTGGGTGCCATGTGCTGCGCACTGGTGGTGTGCAGTGCTCTGCTGGGCCGGTTCATCAGCAACCGCACCGTTGCGGTCTCGGCGGCGGGGAACAAAATTGAGAGTGCACAGGACATCCAGACATGGTTCACCGGCTACGGTCTGGATGTGGACGGCGCATCCATCACGGCAGACAAGGTCAAGATCCCCCGCAAGTGGGATGACAGCTTTTCGGCCTTCAACGGGGTGGTGCAGCAGAGCGGCATGGACCTTGCACGCTACAAGGGCAAGACCGTGGAAAAATGGACGGCGCTGATCCCGGCGGCAAGCAGCGGCGAGACCAGCCGCTACGGCGTGCTGTTGGTGTACCGCAAAAAGGCCGTGGGAGCTTACCTGCTGGAACGGCCCTCCGGCGTTGTGGTGGGCCTGAAAGACATGCAGGCCGCCATGGCGGAAGCTGAGGCACAGCAGACTTCCGGCGAGGACTACGAGGGCGACTGGGGTGAGCGCCACGACGAAGAGCTGACCGGAAGTGAACCGGCACAGCAGACCTCCGGCGAGGACTACAGCGGCGATTGGGGCGAACGCCATGACGAGGAATTGACCGCCCAGCAGACCTCCGGTGAGCCGGATGCCGTGCCGCAGGCTGTGCCTTATACGGAACTGCCGCTGGATGCCGAGGGCTACCCGGTGGAATGAGCACCGGAACGACTTGCCAAAGCCGGAAACAACCGGGAACGGCTTCGGATTTTGATGCAAAATCAGGCCGCAATTTGCCTAAAATTTGCGCACAAGCAGAAGAAAAAGTGAAATGCGTGCATTTTTGTCACATTTGTATGTTCAATTGTACCAAAATTTTGCATAAAAAATTAGCAATATGAAATGGTGAAAAATTCCCGGCAAGGGTTTATAATAGATGTATCAACCGTGCCGCGGCTCGGCCGCGTCTGGTGCAAGTGCAGAAGCGCCGCACGGGATCAAGTAAGGAGAAAATGATTATGAAGGAATTCCAGTATACCGTTAAGGATGCATGCGGCATCCACGCTCGTCCCGCCGGCCTGCTCGTCAAGACCGTCAAGGGCTTTGCCAGCAGTGCTACCCTGGAAAAGGACGGCAAGAGCTGCGATATGCGCAAGCTGATGGCTCTGATGGGCATGGGTGTAAAGCAGGGTGAGACCGTTACCGTCAAGGTCGAGGGCGACGACGAGGAAGCTGCAGCAGCAGCCATCCAGAAGTTCCTGACCGAGAACGTCTGATTCCGCAGTTAAGATGAGGAAGGCCCTCGCGGGTGAGCTGCGGGGGCTTTTTTTGGACTGTCGGAGCAGTGCGGCCCCGGCACAGATGAAGAAGGAGTAGTGTGCAATGCAGGTAGGCACCGGTAAGAGCATCCTGAATGGCATCGCCATCGGCAAGCTCAAGATCTACAAGAAAAAGGATACTGCCATTTCTGCCGCAGAGGTAGCGGATACCGCAGCGGAAGTGGCGCGTTTTGAAGAAGCGCAGCAGAAGGCCATTGAGCAGCAGACTGCGCTGTATGAAAAGGCACTGGCAGAGGCTGGCGAGGACATCGCCGAGGTGTTCAACATCCACGCCATGATGCTGGAAGACGACGACTTTGTGGATGCCATCAAGGAGATCATCAACAGCCAGAAAAAGTGTGCCGAGTACGCCGTCAAGACGGCAGGCAACAATCAGGCTGCGGTGTTCGCCGCCATGGATGACCCGTATTTGCAGGCCCGCAGTGCAGATGTCATCGATATCGCACAGGCCATTCTGGACATCCTGCAGGGGGTGGACAACGCCAGCCTGCAGGGCACCGAGCCCAGCATTCTGGTCGCGGAGGATCTGGCCCCGTCTGAGACCGTCCGCATGGATAAGAGCCTGCTGCTGGGCTTTATCACCCGTGAGGGCAGCTCCAACAGCCACACCGCCATTCTGGCCCGCAGCATGAACATCCCTGCCCTGATCCAGTGCAAGGATATTCAGGACGACTGGGACGGCAAGATGGCGGTCATCGATGGCTACAACGCCTGCGTTTACGTTGAACCCACCCCCGATCTGCTCAAGAGCCTGAAGAAGCGCCAGCAGGAAGATCAGAAGAAGCAGGCCCTGCTGCAGGAGCTGAAGGGCAAGCCCAACACCACGCTGGACGGCAAAACCATCAATGTCTTTGCCAACATCGGCGGCATGAGCGATGTGGGTGCTGTGCAGCAGAACGATGCCGGCGGCGTAGGCCTGTTCCGCACTGAGTTCGTCTACCTGAACTGCAAGGACTTCCCCACCGAGGACTACCAGTTCGAGGCCTACAAGCAGGTGGTGGAGAGTTTGGCTCCCCGCAAGGTGGTCGTCCGTACCTGTGACATCGGTGCCGATAAGACCGTCGATTACATGAAGCTGGATCACGAGGAGAACCCCGCTTTGGGCTATCGCGCCATCCGCATCTGCCTGACCCGCAGGGACTTCTTCAAGACCCAGCTGCGCGCTCTGCTGCGTGCTTCTGCCTACGGCAACATGAGCATCATGTTCCCCATGATCACCAGCCTGCGGGAGCTGCAGGATGCCAAGGCTGTTCTGGAAGAATGCCGCGCAGAACTGACCGCCGAGGGCGTGAAGATGGGCCAGAACATCGAGGTGGGCACCATGATCGAGACCCCCGCCGCTGTACTGATCGCGGACGAGCTGGCTGCCGAGTGCGACTTCTTCTCCATCGGCACCAACGACCTGACCCAGTACACCTGTGCGCTGGACCGCCAGAATGCAAAGCTGGAGCCGTTCTTCAACCCGCACCATCCCGCTGTGCTGCGCGCCATCAAGATGACCATTGAGGCGGGCCACCGCCACGGCATCTGGGTGGGCATCTGCGGTGAGCTGGGTGCCGACACCGCCCTCACCGAGACCTTCCTGCGCATGGGCGTGGACGAGCTGTCCATGAATGCCAAGAGCATCCTGCCGGTGCGCAAGATCATCCGCAGCGTGGACCTGAGCAAGCCTTCTGAGAAGTAATTCATCCGAGAATCCCGGTTTACCGTTCCCATAAAGCTCCCCGGCAGGGCATCCCGCTCTGCCGGGGTCTTTCTATACCGGGCAAAAGTTTTCGGAAAATACTTTAAAACGATAAAGCGAAATGCTATACTATAAGCGATGACAGGGTATGCAGGTGTCCAGCGCTGCCCATGGAGGACCGTTATGACTCAGTTTTTGATTCGTCTTTTCATCCGCCAGCCCGACCATGCGCAGGACCCTAAGGTGCGCGCCGCCTACGGCAACCTTGCCTGCTGGGTGGGCGTGGCATGCAACCTGCTGCTGTGTCTGGGCAAGCTGACCGTAGGCACTCTGTTCGGCTCTATTGCCATCATGGCAGATGCCCTGAACAACCTGTCGGATGCCTCGTCCAACGTGGTCAGTCTGGTGGGCTTCAAGCTGGCCGGCAAGGCCCCGGACGCAGAGCATCCCTTCGGCCATGCCCGGTATGAATATCTGGCGGGGCTGGTAGTCAGCGTGACCATTCTCGGCATCGGCTTTTCGCTGCTGAAGGAATCTGTGGTCAAGGTGCTGCACCCCACCCCGGTGGTGTTCAGCTGGCTCACGGTGGCCGTGCTGATCGCATCCATCCTCGTCAAGCTGTGGATGAGCGGCTTCAACCGCACCATCGGGCGTATCATCGGCTCCGAGACCCTCATTGCCACTGCTGCGGACAGCCGCAACGATGTGCTGAGCACCAGCGCGGTGCTCATTGCAGCGGTGCTGTGCCGCGTGACCGGCTGGGATGTGCTGGATGGCCTGATGGGTGTAGGCGTGGCGGCGTTCATCCTGATCTCCGGCTGGGGCCTTGTGATGGATACGCTCAGCCCGCTGCTGGGCGAAAGCCCCAGCGAGGATCTGGTGGACCACATCGAGCAGAAGGTGCTCTCCTATCCCGGCGTGCTGGGAATGCACGATTTGATGGTGCACGACTACGGCCCGGGACACCAGTTCGCCTCCCTGCATGTGGAACTGCCTGCTGAGCAGGACCCGCTGGAGGCACACGACCTGATCGACAACATCGAGCGGGACTTCTTTAAAAACGACAACCTCATGGTGACCATCCACTACGATCCCATCGTCACCTCGGATTCTGCCGTGGGCGTGCTGCGCGCCCGCCTGACCGAAAAGCTGCGTCAGATGGACCCGGAGCTTTCTCTGCACGATCTGCGCATCGTGCCGGGCAGGACCCACACCAACGTGCTGTTCGATCTGGTGCTGCCGGCAGGCTATGCAGGGGATAAGGTAGAGCTGCTGACTCAGCTGGAACAGTTCATCAAGGAACAGGATGCAGCCTACAGCTGCATCATCAAGGTGGAGCAGAGCTATACGGCTGCCCACAGATAAACTCTCAGGGGGAAGTATTATGCTGAACGAGACGTATCGCGCGATGCTCGGCAATAAGAGCGTCATCCGCGAGACCTTCATGTACGGCAAGCAGCGTGCTGCCGAGATCGGATATGAGAACGTGTTCGATTACTCGCTGGGCAACCCCAGCGTGCCCTGCCCGCAGGAGTTCACTGCCGCAATGCAGGCTCTGCTGGCCAACGAAGAGCCGGTAAACCTGCACGGCTACTGCCCCAGTCAGGGTGACCCGGGCTTCCGCACCGATGTGGCAGCGCACCTGACAAAGACCTTTGGCCTGCCCTATGAGCAGAAGCACATCTTCCCCACCACCGGTGCGGCGGGTGCCATTGCCCATGCCATCCGTGCGGTCACGCAGCCCGGCGACGAGGTGCTCACCTTTGCGCCCTACTTCCCGGAGTACGGCCCCTATGTGGCGGGCACCGGGGCAGTGCTCAAGGTGGTGCCGCCGCAGGCACCGACCTTCCAGCCCAATCTGGACGCATTCGAGCAGATGATCGGCGAAAAGACTGCCTGCGTGCTCATCAACACCCCCAACAACCCCACCGGCGTGGTCTACTCTGCCGGGACGCTCACCCAAACCGGGAGGCATGTTTTAAATCTCCGTAAACGGCGGATGCCTGCAGCATGGCTTTCGCCGGAACGCAGCCCGTGTTGACACAGGCCCCTCCCAGCTCGCCCTTTTCGATTAAGGCCACATTCATTCCGAAGCCGGCCGCTCTCGCTGCCGCCGTATAGCCGCCCGGGCCTGCGCCGATTATTATTACGTCGTACTGGTCTGCCATCAGCTCCCCCTTGCCCTGCTGTTACAGCAGATGTATTTTATGCTTCTCCGCTTCCATCCGTATTCCGTCGGGCCATATGGATGCCTGCACTTCTCCGATATGGGCTTTTCGAAGGAAGAACATACAGATTCTGGACTGGCCGATACCGCCGCCGACCGTATAGGGAAGCTCTCCATTTAAGAGCGCCTTCTGGAAAGGCAGTTCAGCCCGCTCCTCACAGCCCGCCTTCTTTAGCTGCTCCTTCAATGCCTCCTCATCAACACGGATTCCCATCGATGAAAGCTCGAGTGCAATATCAAGGACCGGATAATATACAATAATGTCCCCATTCAGTTTCCAGTCATCATAATCCGGCGCACGTCCGTCATGCTTTTCTCCGGAAACCAGCTTATCACCAATCTGCTCAATGAAAACCGCCTTGTGAAGCTTGGCGATTCTGTACTCCCTCTCTTTCGGCGTACAGTCGGGATACATATCCTCAAGCTGC
>OGFR01000405.1_pt1 | contig 36239 bp, 19 predicted proteins | sample 1571001 | NCBI WGS metagenome assembly OGFR01 (sample SAMEA2582064, study PRJEB24529) | metagenome | biome: Human gut stool | place: China | collected 2011 | reverse complement strand
GTGGAGTTAAAGAGTGATGTAGCAGAGCTGAAAAGCGATATGACTGTGGTAAAGAGTGATATCGTGGAATTAAAGAGCGATATGGCTGTGGTAAAGAGTGATATTGTAGAATTAAAGAGCGATATGACCGTGGTAAAGACTGATATCATAGACCTGAGAAATGATATGAACACCATGGAAGGCAGAATTGATGCTAAGATGGAACAGTTAAATGAAAATGTGAAGGGGATTCGTTTTACCATTGAAAATGAAATCCGCCCGAGTATTGCTCTTATTGCAGAATCACATTTCATTCTGAACAGAAAACTGGATGAGGCGATAAGAGTAGCGGGAAGTATCGAAATGACAAGAATTCGAGTCAGCATACTGGAAGATGATGTAAAGAAGCTGAAAAGAGCAGTAAATATGTGATCTATATCATAAGATACGAGAAATTAGTAGATTATGAAGAGAATATCAGTTATACAACAGAGCTTACTATAATTAGAAAAGAAAACAGTAAATAAATGAATGCAGCTTACTTCGGCAAAAGTGCCGAAATAGGCTGCATTTTTGATTATAAGCTTCTATTTTTAATTTGGATCTTAAAGGCATAAAATAAAGACCAGCAATATACAATAACAAAAGATTTCTAAATAAATCAAATACAAATCATAAATAATAAAATGTTATTATGTGTTAACATTTACTGATATATAAATAAAGGTGATGGAATATAGATCGAATGTGCTAACAGCATTTCCTATAATTTCATAGATACAAACCAAGAGTAAGTAAGACAGCTTGACAGGCCCCATATTAACATATAAAGTATAAGAAACATATCGTTTCAAAATCAGGTGAGACGGCCAAATAAATCCAAGTCGAACGGCAGAAGGAGCTCTACATGAAAAAGCTAAGAAGTCCCTTGTTATCGGTGCTCGTAATTTACATACTGTGTTTTATCTTTCGAATGATAGAATACTTTATGATTCGTACAGATCAGACCTTATTGGGAGAAGCGATTATACATAAGATTGCGGGCATCATAATTCTCTGGATTGCAATAAAAATGCTATCTACTGATTTCGAGTTTATTGGATTTAAGCGTAAAGGTATATTCAAAAATTTTGCATTCGGTTTACTGTTTGGTATTTCTGTGTTTGCGGCCGCATATGGGGCAGAAATCCTGATTGCAGTTTCGCAGGGGAATTTCCAGTCCCTTCAATTTTATGTCAGCAGCTATGCTGTGGATAAAAATATAGGAAATCAGACCGGTATCCTGTTCTTCCTTATTTGTATTGTTGGTAACATCGTTAATGTACTGATGGAGGAAGGCGTCTATCGAGGGCTTTTTCAAAAAATTCTTCAACAGAAATACAAATTTATTGCAGCAGCAATTATTTGCTCCATTTTATTTGGTGCGTGGCACGTCATAGGCCCGATTCGCAGTTATTATGACGGTATGAGCAGCATGGGAGGGATGGTGGCTAACATTTTCATGTTGGTAATCACAAGCGGTCTTGTTGGTTTTAAAGCGGCTATGATAACGAAATTAACCGGCTCACTTTATATGGCTATGGGGGATCATTTTGTCAATAATACAATCGTAAATATTTTACACGTTACTTCCTATACAGGCGCTGATGAATTGATGTTTGTGCGAATCACAATTGCTCAAAGTCTCTCATTTCTGTTGGTTCTTATTTTCTATATCTGGAAACAGAAGAAGATTGGTTCAGGCAGCGCTCCCTCCGGAAATTAGTCAGCCGTATCAAATCAGGAATGGCATCATTAAACGATAAATTTTGATTGCGGGCAGTGCATTTGTCTACATACTTATGCATTGCCCGCTTGATGATCATGCTCATTCGGACAGGAAGAATTTATCCTGTTTTTTCCCTGGCTTCTATGAGCTGAATATAGTTTTTCTTATATAGGGAAACAAATATTGTTGAAACATGTTTAAAGCGTGGTTGCTAGAAACGTAAATGCAGGTAAAATACAAGGGGTCTGGAATTAGCATAGAAGATATAAAGCCACACAAAAAAATTAATCATTAATAACATACAGCTTAAAGTAAAAACAAAGGGCTTAACAAAAGAAATATAAAGTATTCCTTACAAACTCCCAAATAATGTAAATTTATAAGCCGCGATGAATATATTAAATACGCTGGAAATTATGTCTTTCACACACGGAAAACAGATTGAAATTGTCCGTTGACAAGTGACGCAAAATTTGTTAAACTATGTAACTAACAAGCAAAAATATATTAGTTACATTAATAAAAAGGACAAGAAAGAGAGGAAAATTTAATGGGTACAATTATTGGCGACGGCATTACTTTTGACGACGTACTTTTAGTTCCAGCTTATTCAGAAGTAATCCCCAATCAGGTTGATTTGACGACCTGCCTCACGAAAACCATCAAGCTGAACATTCCCCTGATGAGTGCTGGTATGGATACGGTTACCGAGCACCGTATGGCAATTGCCATGGCTAGACAGGGAGGTATCGGTATTATCCACAAGAACATGTCGATTCAGGCGCAGGCAGATGAGGTTGATAAGGTAAAGAGGTCGGAGAATGGCGTCATTACGGATCCATTTTATCTTTCCCCAGAACATACATTAAAGGATGCGGACGAGCTGATGGCGAAGTTCCGTATTTCCGGTGTGCCGATTACAGAAGGCAAAAAGCTGGTTGGTATCATTACCAACCGTGATTTAAAATTTGAGGAAGATTTTTCCCGCAAAATTAAAGAGTGTATGACTTCCAAAAACCTGGTGACGGCGAAGGAAGGCATTACCATGACAGAAGCGAAGAAGATTCTTGCCAAGGCGAGAGTGGAAAAGCTTCCGATTGTTGATGATGATTTTAATTTAAAGGGACTCATTACAATTAAGGATATTGAAAAGCAGATCAAATATCCTTTGTCTGCAAAAGACAGCCAGGGAAGACTTCTGTGTGGTGCTGCCATCGGAATTACTGCTAATGTTCTGGATCGTGTGGCCGCTTTGGTCGCTTCCAAGGTCGATGTGATTGTCCTGGATTCCGCTCATGGCCATTCTGCCAACGTTTTAAACTGTGTACGCATGATTAAGGAAGCATACCCGGATCTTCCGGTTATCGCTGGAAACATAGCGACCGGAGACGCGGCAAAGGCCCTGATTGAAGCCGGTGCAGATGCGATTAAGGTCGGTATCGGACCTGGTTCTATCTGTACAACCCGTGTGGTTGCTGGTATCGGTGTGCCGCAGATTACAGCAGTTATGGATTGCTATGCGGTAGCAAAAGAATATGGAATTCCAGTTATTGCAGATGGTGGTATCAAGTATTCCGGAGATTTAACAAAGGCCATCGCAGCGGGCGGTAATGTCTGCATGATGGGAAGTATGTTTGCCGGATGCGATGAGAGCCCGGGAACATTTGAGCTGTATCAGGGAAGAAAGTATAAGGTATATCGTGGCATGGGTTCTATTGCAGCCATGGAGAACGGAAGCAAGGACCGTTACTTCCAGTCTGATGCCAAAAAACTGGTTCCGGAAGGCGTGGAAGGCCGTGTTGCATACAAAGGTCTCGTCGAAGATACCGTATTCCAGATGCTGGGCGGACTCAGAGCAGGAATGGGCTATTGTGGTGCTTCTGATATTAAGACACTTCAGGAAACAGCTAAATTTGTAAAAATTACCGCAGCATCCCTGAAGGAAAGTCACCCGCATGATATTCATATTACGAAAGAGGCTCCGAACTACAGTATTGATGAGTAGGATCGGTTGTGACGGAATTGTGGCATATCTATAAATAGTATAATTATAATAGGAAGAGACTCTGTTTTGAGAAAAGCAGGGGCTCTTTTCATTTGAAGGGCAGGAATATATTAGAGAAGTTTTTAATATAGTTCATCCAAATGTTCGCTTTTATGGATATAGGGTGATGAAGGATCAGCCGGATAAATTAGTCCTTAATGGGCAGGAAAAGGCTGGGCAGACCGTCTATTATGAATATTAAAATGATTTAGTGGCTACAAATAAATTTTATTGTAACAATATAAAAAGAATACCGTGAAACTCTTAGACCCTTTCATGCAGTCTATGGCGTGCAGAGATTACCGTGCTGAGCAGCAAGAAGAGGGAAGAAGAGAAATAAAGTTTTACAATAAAAATGATTAAAAAGGCGAAGGCCTGGCAGAAGTAATAATCTGTCAGGCCTTCGCCTTTTCATGTCGAAAATCTTTTTAAAAGGTCAAATATTCTATAAAAATAAATAGATTTCTATAATTTAACGCTATAACTAAGTCTCTGATTTCCTCCATCTTAAGTATTTCGTTATAGTTTCTTTTAGGCAAAGTTATATCTGCCTAAATTTTTTCGTGAATTTAATTTATGACCTTATTTTCGTTTATGTAACAAAAAATCATGAAAATTACGATAAATAACACAAAATAGGGCGCAGTAAACAGTAAAAAAATTAAAATATAGGGGTTAAATAGAAGATACAGATTAAAAATAAAGACAATATTGTATAGACTAAAGTCTATATGTATGGTATGAATACTAAAAAAATAGAGGAAAGTAAAAAATAGTACATATAATTTATTTTATGAGTTTTAAAACAGCCAACCTGGCATAAAAAAAAGCAAAAAACAAAAATAAATTATGGAAAAATCTTGAAATGTAACCGTTTTGTGACCATGGCACTGTATAATGCTCTTATAATTAATGTTTTCGTAAGATATAGAAATAAAACAAATTTAAAAAATCCAAATAACTGTATAATAAAATAAATTATAGGAAGGTGAATAAATTGTCGATAGCAAAAATGAGCATGATTCATAATTCATATCGCTATTTTACCATTTCCGTAGATAAATACGAAGATCGATGTATGAAGGGAGTTATCTATCATGCGGGAAAAACTCCGGGAATCCGATATGATAATTTCCTTGAAATGATAATTCAAATGAATCGTATTTTTGACAGCATGTCATGTCCCAAACAGGCTATGGAACTGAGGCGATTTACAGGAATAGAGTATCCGGAACCGGTAATACGGGAATGCAACCGGTATCAGAATGGCAGACTGGCGACGTTTCAGATTTATGTGAAATTTCGCTATAATGCCAGTTGGCAGGGAGACATTACCTGGCTGGAAGGTGAACAGACAGAAAGCTTTGAAAGTCTTTTGCAGATGCTTCAGATGATTGATCGAATCTTTACCGGTCAATCGGAGGAGAGAGGAACGAGGGTCACAAAAATCTGCCAGATTGCGATTAATTCCTGCGAAAAGGGATTGGTGACAGGAAGAGTACAAAACGCTTTTATCAATCATCTGGAGCGATTTAAAGGAACCATTGGTCTGGCTGATGCTATGGTACGTCTGTTTGAAGCAGGCGTTGGAGAAAATGATTCCGGAAAATCTCTGGAAGGAAAAATTATTTCAGAGGAAACCTGGGATTCCTATCGTTTAGGCGGGAAGGAAGCGACCTTCCTGATCAAGATCCTGTTCAGGGAACACTCAACCTGGCAGGGAGTAATTTACTGGCGTGAAACCGGTGAGAAACAGGCTTTCAGAAGCTTTTTGGAGATGATCATGTTGATAGCTTCAGCATTAGAAAGCGGTAAGGAAGAGAGTGAGTTTGAAGATAGATTTACAACAACTAATAATAGAGAAAAAGCCCGGATGGAAGGGTAAGGAAGGAGAGAAAGTATGAAAGGACTTAGAAAAAAGTTCAGACGAGGGCTTGCCGCGTTCCTGGCATTTGTTCTGACCATGACCTCCGTGAACACGGTGTCATTGGCAGATGTATCAAATGCACTGGAAACAGAAAAAGCTACCTTTGTCATGAGCGGAGAAGATATAGTGGAATCCGCTCAGGCTGCTATTGATAATGGCAGTACCTTTACTTACGAGGATCTCGGAATCGAGGAGACAGGAAGTACCGCGAAAGAGTATCAGAAGCTATTTACAAATGGCACGGTATATGAAATCGCCCCTTCTTATGACCTGGACGAAGAGGAAAACGCAGACGGAGCGAATCTCCGGATGTTTATCCGAGTAAAAGGTGAAACAGAAGGATATCAGATAACTGGTGAGGAAGAAATTATTTTCCTTTATATCAATGACTCTGAATCCAAAATTGCATTTCGTTCCAGAATTGATGATTATGTAACGGATAAGGTTACGGTTAAAGGAAATTCTTCTTTGGCAGAAACCGAGAAGCCGGTACTCGATGAGAATGGAAATGCAATAGAAGGCGATAAGCCGGCACAAACCCCGGAAGAATCCACTGTACCCAGTGGGGAAACCGGAAGCGTAGAAGAAACGAAGGAGACTGAGGCACCGGCACAGGAACCGGAAGAATCGATGCAGGAACCGGAGTCGGAGGTACCTACGCAGGAACCGGAAACAACAGCACCGGCAGAAGAGCCAAAGACAGAGGCTCCTACGCAGGCAGAAACCGAAAAACCAACACAGGCCCCGGTACAGGAACCGGAAACACAGGCCCCAGTGCAGGAGACAGAGACACAGGCACCGGAAACTGATGCGGCAACACAGGCACCGGAAGTGCAGGAACCAGATACAGAAGCTCCTGCACAGGAACCGGAACCAGAAGCCCCGGCACAGGAACCAGAGGCGGCAGATACAGGAAATGAAACCGCATCTATAATAAGAAACAACACCTACGTATTGACAACTGCAATTGAGCCGACTTCAGAAGAATCAGACGTATCAATTGTAGATGAAGAGGTTCCGAAAGCAGATAGCCCGAAAGAGGATACAGAAGCAAATACGCCTGCCGATAATCCGGTTTCAGTAAGTACAGGAAGTAATGCGGATAAAGGTGATCATGCCGATCATGAAGAGAATAAACCTTCAGAGAAAATCGAAGGCAAGACCTATGGCCATGTATTACTCAATGAAGAAAGTTATGCAAAAGCATATGTAACGACCCTTGATAAAATGGGGATATCTGTTGAAGCAGCAGAAGGATTAACTCTTACGATTCATCATAATGCATTTTATAATGATAAAGATATATCAGAGGATGAAGTGATTAGAGGTCTGAAGGAAGGGGCTGTGATTAATCCGGCGGATTATGCATGGGAAAAGGACACTCTTACTTACTTAGGCAGTATACCAGAGGAGATAACAATCGGTGCTGAATCTGATAATAAAATTGAATTGTTTTATGATGAGACTCCGGTGGAAAGAGAAGAAGACGAAATACAAATTCTGAATGCAGTCCCAAGAAATTATTATCGATCGAGACTAGCCGATGATAATACGACACCTGGTAAAGTATTTCCTACCAAAATAGCAGAATGGGTAGACGAAGAAAATGGTTTAGCCAAAATTAATTTTACCATTTATGGAAATCCGGTTCGCAAGGGCAGTGATGTGATATTAATTGTCGATAGTTCTGGTAGTATGTCAGGAACAAAATGGTCGACAGCTAAAAGTGGAGCAAAAGGATTCGTAGATAATTTATATGAATCAGTTGATGGTGTTCCATCAGACAATCGAATTGCTATCGTTGATTTTGATAGCAGTGCAACAGCTTATCCGGGTATCAATAATTCGACAGAAACATTTTTAAAAGCGGATGATACAGTTAAGGTTGGAAATAAAAGACCTGTAACCTATTCTGCAACAGATTATTTTAAGGACTATGTTATAGACAGCCAGATGAAAGATTCTGGAGGAACTAACTACGATTATGCTTTTCAGGCGGCTCAGAGAATAATCGATAATCGATCTGATGATACCAGGCCTGTATATATTGTATTTATGAGTGATGGTGAGCCTCGTAATAATTCAATTTCACCATATCATGACGGCCAGGCTGAGGCAGCTGAGTTAAGAGGTCAAGGGGTAACAATTTATTCAATCGGTTTAAATATTGGAGATAAAAAATTTAACAATTTTATCGTTCCGTTAGCCTCTTCCCCTAAATCAACTTATGCTATCAATATCGAAAAAACAAGCGATCTGATAGGCATCTACGACGCCATCGCCAGCGCCATCAAAATCGCCGGAACAGAAGCGACAATTACAGATGTCATCAACACAGAAGCGTTTGAGATTGCAACGGACTACAACGATGGCATGTGGTATGAAGCAAGCACAGGCACCGTAAGCAAGAGTTCTGATAATAAGACAGTTACATGGGATTTCGGTAATATTTCCGCCAATAAGGAAACCCTTACTATCTATATTAAAGTAAAGGATACGGTACCAGGCGGCACTGCACCGGATACCAACAAAGAAGCAAAAGTAGATTACACGGATCCGAACGAACAGTCACAGACTCAGGATATACCGAGCCCCAACCTGGCAGTTGGAGATGTGGGTACCATCACATTAAACTATTACCTGGTTAATGAAGACGGCATTACAATCAACGGAACCGGCGAAGCGATTGATTTTGCGCGCCGCCAGCAGCTGGGAACCAAACTTTACGGGGATGCACCTCAGGAGTTTGGCAGCTATACCGTGAATGCACCATCGACCATTGAGTACAATGGTATCAAATATCAGTATGTAGCGGCAAGTGCATCAAAGGATGGAAGTGCGAATCCTGCAAATGTAGAGCTTAGCCCTGCCAAGAAGGCTGTTAATCTGTACTATGGCTATCAGGAAATCAAAGATGTCACAGTAACCTTTCACGGCAATGGAGGCACACCAAGCGTTAGCAGCGTGACCGTGCCAAAGGATACCGCTTTAGGCGGCCAGATAGCAACCGCAGTAAGAGAGGATCACAATTTCCTTGGCTGGAATACAGCAATGGATGGCTCTGGCAGCGCGTTCACTTCCAACACGATCGTTACAGATAACATTACTGTATACGCACAGTGGCAGAAAAAACAGGCGCTGACCATCAAAGCAGCCGATACAGAAAAAGTCTATAATGGTGAAATGCAGTATGCATCGGAAACAGGATACGAATCGACTGGTTTAAAAGCAGGTCACAGAATTACTAACATAAAAGCCAGTGGTTCCGGACGTGATGTTAAGGAAGATGGCTATCCAATCACCATTACAGGTAGTGTAAAAGTTGTAAATGAATCGGGTGTCGATGTAACACATGAATACACGATTACAAAAGAACCGGGAACTTTGACAATTAAACCAAAAGAAGTGACAATTACGGTAGATAACAGTTCAAAGGCCTATGGTTCCCCGGACCCGAAGTTCACCGGTAAAGTAGAAGGCCTTGTAAACGAAACAGACCTTGGCACCGTATCATTTGTGAGAATAAATGAGGCTGAGGAAGTCGATGTTTACAAGGAAGTACTCGCTGCAAAGTATAAAGCAAATAAAAACTATACTGTTACAGAGCACAGAGGCGACTTTGAAATCAAGGTAGCTACGATGCCGGGAGCGTCTTTATCGGCTAAGGGTGGCAGCTGGGAATACGATGGAAATGCACATTACGCAGCAGCAACTCTTAATAAGGCGGATGGCTATACCGTATATTACAAAGTAAATGACGGTGACTGGACAGTAAACCCGCCGAGTGTAACAGAGGTATCAGAAGGTATTGTAACGGTATCTGTAAAAGCAACGAAATATGGCTATGTAGACCTGGAGACTGAGAATGTCACGCTGCAGATAACACCGAAGCCAGTGACAATTACAGTGAAAAATGCAGAAAAGACCTTTGGGGAAAGCGATCCAACCTTTGAGGGAACCGTACAGGGACTTGTTAATAGTACAGATCTTGGAACGGTTACTTATAAACGATCGAATGATACCGAGAGCGTAGGAACGTATATTGGAGTTCTGATTCCAGAATACAAAGAAAACACCAATTATAAGATAACTGTAAAACCAGGTGATTTCAAAATTAATCCGGCAAAGGATCCTGAGGCGGACTTAAAGATTGCCGGAGGCAGCTGGCCGTATGACGGAAAAGAGCATAAAGTAAAGCTGAATGTCATAGATTCTGCACTGGCTGCACTGAAGAGATATACGATCGAATACAGTACGGACGGAGGCCAGACCTGGTCTAAAACTGTACCGGGAGTGACCAATGTATCCGACGGAACGCTTACCGTTATTGCAAGAGGTACTCGTGAAGGATATGAAACGCTGGAATCGAATGAAGCTACGATTTCAATTACTCCGGCGCCGGTAACGATTGTTGTTGACAATGCTGAAAAGTTCTATAATGACCCGGATCCGGCATTTACAGGAAAGATAAACGGACTTGTAAAAGCGGGAGATCTTGGAAACGTAACCTACAGCAGAACCAATGCCGATGAAGAAGTAGGCGTATATCAGAACGTATTAACTGCAAACTTTTATATAAATAACAACTATACAGTAGAGATAGAAAAGGGCGATTTCGAAATTAAGAGCGCATCACTCGAAGGCGCAGTGCTGACAGCAGTTGGCGGAGAGTGGACTTATGATGGAAATGCACATGCCGCCACAGCTGCATTGGAAAATGCACCCGGCTATACAATCTATTATAAGACCGGAAACGGCGACTGGACTACAGAAGCACCGAGTGTGACAAACGTAGCAGATGGGCTTGTAACAGTATCGGTTAAAGCAGAACGCCATGGATACGAAGCCCTGGAGGCAGAGGATGTAACGCTCAAAATACTGCCGAAGGAAGTCATCATCCAGGTAAAGAATGCAGAGAAGTTCTTTGATGAGCCGGATCCAAAATTCGAAGGAACCGTGTCAGCGTTAGTAAACCAGGAAGACCTTGGTACGGTAACGTACACCAGAGAAAATACGGAAGAAGCAGTTGGTATATACAACGAAGTACTGACAGCAAACTATACTTCAAATGGTAACTATGAAGTGACCATTAAAAAGGGCGATTTTGAAATCAAGACAGCGACTTTGGAAGGTGCTTCTCTAAGCGCAGCCGGCGGAAGCTGGACGTATGATGGAAAAACGCATTACGCCAACGCAGAACTTACAAATGCGGATAACTATACCATCTATTATCGTGTAGGAGATGGTGAATGGACGACAGAAATACCAGGTGTCACCAATGTATCCGAAGGCGAATTGACAGTATCTGTGAAAGCAGCGAGAACCGGCTACGTGGATCTTGTGACAGAAGATGTCAAACTCGTCATTACACCAAGAGACGCGACTATCACTGTAAATGATGCAGAAAAATTCTACGACGAAAAAGATCCGTCATTTACAGGAACAGAGACTAATCTGGTAAAGGCGGGAGATCTGGGAACGGTTACTTACCGCAGAACCAACGATGACGAGGAAGTAGGAACCTATGAAGAGGTATTGACGGCAGATTATACCGCCAACGACAACTATAAAGTAACCGTAGTAAATGCAGATTTTACGATTAAAACTGCTTCTATCGCAGGTGCGAAATTAACCGCGGCCGGCGGAAGCTGGATCTACGATGGCGAGGCCCATGCGGCAGCCGGAAGAGTTGAGAACGCAGACGGCTACACTGTATACTACAAAGTCGGAGACGGCGAGTGGACCACAGAGGCCCCGAGTGTAACCAATGTACTGGACGGAATCGTGACAGTATCCGTAAAGGCAACAAGAACGGGTTATGAAGAACTGACGACTGACGCGGTTACTCTGGAGATCATTCCGAAAGACGCAGCTATTGTTGTAGACGATGCAGAGAAGTTTTATGATGAAGCAGATCCGAAGTTTACAGGAACCGTGACAGGACTTGTAAAGGAAGGCGATTTAACAGGGCTGACCTACATCAGAACAAACGATGACGAGGCAGTCGGCATTTATCCGGAAGTACTGGCAGCAGCCTATATAGAAAATCCGAACTACAATGTAACCGAGCACAGGGGAACGTTTGAAATCAAGACAGCGACCATGAAGGATGCCAAAGTGACGGCAGACGGCGGAAGCTGGGTATACGATGGAGCGGCACATGCGGCGGAAGCATCTCTTAAGAACGCAGACGGCTATACCGTATATTACAAGGCTGGAGACGGCGAATGGACCACGACAGCACCGAGCGTCACCAACGTGGCAGAAGGAATCGTAACCGTATCCGTCAAGGCAACGAAAACCGGATATACAGATTTAACGGCTGAAGACGTAACCATTCAGATCACAAAGAAGCCGGCAACGATCACGGTAAACAATGCGGAGAAGTTCTTTAACGAGGCAGATCCGGCATTTACCGGAACCGTAACAAAACTGGTAGCAGACGGCGATCTCGGAACGATAACCTATGTGAGAACCAATGACGCAGCAGGTGTGGGAACGTATGAGAAGGTGCTGGATGCAGTTTACACAGACAACACAAACTACGAAGTAACCGTAAAACGCGGCGACTTTAAGATTAAAGAAGCGAAGGACCCGGAGGCAGATCTTAAGATTGTCGGAGGAAGCTGGGTATATGACGGAGATGAGCACAGAGTAAAACTGGATGTCATCGATTCCGTTCTGGCAGCACTGAAGAAGTATAAGATCGAATACAGTACGGACGGAGGAAATACCTGGTCTGAGACTGTACCGGGAGTCACCAATGTAGCAGATGGAACCGTAACTGTGATCGCAAGAGGTACCCGTGAAGGTTATGAGACCCTGGTATCCAATGAGACAACAATCCAGATCACAGCCAGAACCGCAACGATCCGGGTACATGACGCGGAGAAGTTCTTCGATGAATCTGACCCGGCATTTACGGGAACAGAAGAGAACCTGGTAAAAGCAGGGGATCTCGGAACCGTAACCTACAGAAGAACAAACGCAGACGAGGCAGTAGGAACCTATCCGGAAGTACTGACTGCGGACTACACGGCAAACAGCAACTATATTGTAAATGTAGTAAATGGAGACTTCGAAATCAAGACCGCATCCATAAAAGATGCAAAGCTGGAAGCAGCCGGCGGAAGCTGGATCTATGACGGAGCAGCCCACGCGGCCTCCGGAAATGTAACGAACGCAGACGGCTACACAGTATACTACAAAGCAGGCAATGGCGAGTGGACCACAGAGGCCCCGAGCGTCACCAATGTACTGGAAGGAACCGTAACCGTATCCGTGAAGGCTGTGAGAAGCGGCTATGCAGATTTAACGACAGAGGATGTAACCCTTAAGATTACACCAAGGGAAGCAGTCATCACAGTGGATCATGCGGAGAAGTATTTTGATGAGCAGGATCCGGAATTTACTGGAAAGGCAGCAAACCTTGTGGCGTCCGGAGATCTGGGAACCATTACCTACAGAAGAACCAACACAGAAGAGGCAGTAGGAACCTATCCGAAGGTACTGACAGCAGATTATGAGTCAAACAGCAACTACATTGTAACCGTAGTGAAGGGAGACTTTGCTATTAAGACCGCTTTCATTGAGGACGCGGAACTGGCAGCAGCAGGAGGAAGCTGGACCTACGATGGAGCAGCCCATGCAGCGACAGCCAAACTGAAGAATGCTCCTGGCTATACAATTTATTATAAGGCTGGAAACGGCGAATGGAGTACAGTGGCTCCGAATGTAACCAACGTATCGGAAGGACTCGTAACCGTATCTGTAAAAGCAACGAAAACAGGTTATGAAGACCTGACGACTGACGATGTAACCCTGCAGATCACACCAAAGACAGCGACGATCACGGTAGACAATGCAGAGAAGTTCTTTGATGAACAGGATCCGGCATTTACAGGAACTGTAACAGATCTTGTAAATGAGAGCGATCTTGGAACCGTAAGCTATAAGAGAACAAATGCAGAGGAAGCGGTGGGAATCTATAAAGAAGTCCTGACTGCGGAATTTACAGATAACAGCAACTACAATGTGATTGTTCAGAAGGGTGATTTCCAGATTAAGACAGCAGCTATCACGGGAGCAGCCTTGACAGCGGCCGGCGGAAGCTGGGTATACGATGGAAATGCCCACAGGGCAGAAGCCATTGTCGAAAATGCAGATGGATACACCATTTACTATAAGACAGAAGGCGGCGCCTGGAGTACGGAAGTACCGAGTGTTACAAATGTCTCAGATGGAAAAGTAACCGTATCTGTCATGGCAGTAAAGACCGGCTACGAAGATTTAAATACGGAAGACGTTACACTTGAAATTACGCCAAGAGACGCTACAATTGTTGTCGATGACGCGGAGAAGTTCTTTGATGAAAAAGATCCGGTATTTACAGGAACCAAAAATAATCTGGTTAAAGAAGAGGATTTGGGAACTGTCACCTACCGCAGGACCAACACGGCAGAAGAAGTAAGAACGTATCCCGATGTACTGACTGCAGACTATGTTGCAAACAGCAACTATCACGTGACTGTGGTAAATGGCGACTTTACAATTAAGACCGCCTCGATCAGCGGCGCAGAATTGACGGCAGCAGGCGGAAGCTGGATCTACGATGGCGAGGCCCATGCGGCAGCCGGAAGAGTTGAGAACGCAGACGGCTACACTGTATACTACAAAGTCGGAGACGGCGAGTGGACCACAGAGGCCCCGAGTGTAACCAATGTACTGGACGGAATCGTGACAGTATCCGTAAAGGCAACAAGAACGGGTTATGAAGAACTGACGACTGACGCGGTTACTCTGGAGATCATTCCGAAAGACGCAGCTATTGTTGTAGACGATGCAGAGAAGTTTTATGATGAAGCAGATCCGAAGTTTACAGGAACCGTGACAGGACTTGTAAAGGAAGGCGATTTAACAGGGCTGACCTACATCAGAACAAACGATGACGAGGCAGTCGGCATTTATCCGGAAGTACTGGCAGCAGCCTATATAGAAAATCCGAACTACAATGTAACCGAGCACAGGGGAACGTTTGAAATCAAGACAGCGACCATGAAGGATGCCAAAGTGACGGCAGACGGCGGAAGCTGGGTATACGATGGAGCGGCACATGCGGCGGAAGCATCTCTTAAGAACGCAGACGGCTATACCGTATATTACAAGGCTGGAGACGGCGAATGGACCACGACAGCACCGAGCGTCACCAACGTGGCAGAAGGAATCGTAACCGTATCCGTCAAGGCAACGAAAACCGGATATACAGATTTAACGGCTGAAGACGTAACCATTCAGATCACAAAGAAGCCGGCAACGATCACGGTAAACAATGCGGAGAAGTTCTTTAACGAGGCAGATCCGGCATTTACCGGAACCGTAACAAAACTGGTAGCAGACGGCGATCTCGGAACGATAACCTATGTGAGAACCAATGACGCAGCAGGTGTGGGAACGTATGAGAAGGTGCTGGATGCAGTTTACACAGACAACACAAACTACGAAGTAACCGTAAAACGCGGCGACTTTAAGATTAAAGAAGCGAAGGACCCGGAGGCAGATCTTAAGATTGTCGGAGGAAGCTGGGTATATGACGGAGATGAGCACAGAGTAAAACTGGATGTCATCGATTCCGTTCTGGCAGCACTGAAGAAGTATAAGATCGAATACAGTACGGACGGAGGAAATACCTGGTCTGAGACTGTACCGGGAGTCACCAATGTAGCAGATGGAACCGTAACTGTGATCGCAAGAGGTACCCGTGAAGGTTATGAGACCCTGGTATCCAATGAGACAACAATCCAGATCACAGCCAGAACCGCAACGATCCGGGTACATGACGCGGAGAAGTTCTTCGATGAATCTGACCCGGCATTTACGGGAACAGAAGAGAACCTGGTAAAAGCAGGGGATCTCGGAACCGTAACCTACAGAAGAACAAACGCAGACGAGGCAGTAGGAACCTATCCGGAAGTACTGACTGCGGACTACACGGCAAACAGCAACTATATTGTAAATGTAGTAAATGGAGACTTCGAAATCAAGACCGCATCCATAAAAGATGCAAAGCTGGAAGCAGCCGGCGGAAGCTGGATCTATGACGGAGCAGCCCACGCGGCCTCCGGAAATGTAACGAACGCAGACGGCTACACAGTATACTACAAAGCAGGCAATGGCGAGTGGACCACAGAGGCCCCGAGCGTCACCAATGTACTGGAAGGAACCGTAACCGTATCCGTGAAGGCTGTGAGAAGCGGCTATGCAGATTTAACGACAGAGGATGTAACCCTTAAGATTACACCAAGGGAAGCAGTCATCACAGTGGATCATGCGGAGAAGTATTTTGATGAGCAGGATCCGGAATTTACTGGAAAGGCAGCAAACCTTGTGGCGTCCGGAGATCTGGGAACCATTACCTACAGAAGAACCAACACAGAAGAGGCAGTAGGAACCTATCCGAAGGTACTGACAGCAGATTATGAGTCAAACAGCAACTACATTGTAACCGTAGTGAAGGGAGACTTTGCCATTAAGACCGCGTTCCTTGAAGACGCAGTGCTGACAGCAGCAGGAGGAAGCTGGACCTATGACGGAGCCGCCCACGAGGCAGCCGCTAAGCTTGAGCATGCACCTGGTTACACGATTTATTATAAGGCTGGAAACGGTGAATGGAGTACCGAAGCACCAAGCGTTACCAATGTAGCGGATGGAACCGTAACGGTATCTGTGAAGGCGACGAAAAACGGTTATGAGGACTTAACGGCTGAAGATGTAACGATTCGCATAACAGCAAGGCCGGCAACCATTGTTGTAGATAACAAATCGAAATCTTATAGTGACATTGACCCATTATTTACGGGTCAGATACAGGGATTGATATCCGACGGAGATTTAGGGACTGTAGTTTACCACAGACTTGACGCGGATAAGAACAAAGAGGCGGTTGGCGCTGACATTACACTGACTGCAAGCTACAGTGATAATTCCAACTATAAGGTAGAGGTGAAGAACGGTAAGCTGGATATCATTGCATTAAATACGAATACCGTTAATGTAACCGGAGAAACCGTAACGTATGATGGAAAGACACATGGACTGAGAGAAGTAACCGCACTGAAGGAAGGCTCCACGATTCTTTACTCCGTGGATAATCAGAACTTTAGTGAGACAGTGCCTGTCTTTACAGAAGCGGGCAATCACACCGTCTATGTAAAGGCTGTCAATCCGAATTATCACGACACAGCCGTTGTAACAGGTATTGTAGTCATTCAGAAACGTGCATTATCCATTACAGCCGCCAGTGCGGAAAGAAAATACAACGGAACAGAATTAACCGCACCGACCGCATCGATCACAGACGGAACGCTTGCAGACGGCCAGACACTGACGGCAGTTAAAGTGACAGGTTCACAGACCTCAGTTGGCAGCAGCGAGAATATAGCCAGTGATGCAGTGATCATGGCAGATAATGGAGAAGTTACCTCCAACTATAATATCACGTATTTAGCAGGCACTCTTAGAGTAACCTCAGGCAGCAGCGGAGGCGGTGGAGGCGGAGGCGGCAATACTCCGAATCCTGATAAGCCATACGTGCCGGGGGGACCTGGAACTGATCCGGGAACAGTAACGATTGAACCGGGTGACGTACCGTTGGCAAACTTACCTGAAAGCAGTTCGGCTGATAACTTAGTGCTGATTGATGACGGCAATGTACCGCTTGCAGGTCTTCCGAAGACCGGTGATCGTGCAGGTGCACACGCAGGATTAGCAGCACTGCTGTCCGGATTCCTGCTGGCAGCATTTACAGCGCTGAGCAGCAAGAAGAGGGAAGAAGAGAAGTAAAGATTGCGATATGAAATGTGTTATTACGCAAATGGCGGCGGCCTGGCAGATGTTATGATCTGTCAGGCCGCCGCCATTTGTAGGAATTAATTGCCGAGCTGCTTATTTTCCCGTCAGAAGCTCCACCTGCGCTACTACCTGTCCGATGTACACGCTCAGCGGCAGCTCCTCACAGCCAACCACGTAGTGATTGCATTTGTTCACCGGAATCAGGATTTTCTTAGCCTGGCTGGAGCCGATGGCTTCCGCCATGACCGGTGTGATCTCGCCGAGCAGCGAGTTCGGGATTACGATGCCGATGGGCCCGATAATAATGTCTGCGCTGCGGCTGGCCACGACCACGGGATTTTCACCGGTTGCACCGGCGTCCGCACCGGCTTTCAGCATGGAGGAGGTGGCGATGGAGTTGGTTCCGATTGCGGTTATTTCAAGTTCCGGATGGGACTTTTTTAACTGGACAATAACGGCGTGTCCCATCTTGCCGCCCTGCCCGTCGATTACGATAATTTTCATTTGTAGGTTCCTTTTCAATAATATATGATTTTCTTATTTATTATAAAACATTCCTGCCGTGTTTACAAGAAAAGGGTATGAATTTTGAAGTGTCTCCCTTTTCCCTGTTTACGGAAGGGCTTACTTTGTAGTATAATATGGAATTATAAATCCTATAAAAATTCCGGAATCGCAGATCCGGCAGTCTGATAACCAATAATAATGTACATAGACCAACAATTACAAAAAATAGGAGGAATACATCATGTATGTAGAAAACAAAAATGTTCCGCTTACAAACTTAGGCGGCGGTGTTGTGCGGAAGGTACTGGCCTACAGCGAGAATTTAATGAATGTGGAGCTGAAGTTTGAAAAGGGAGCGATCGGTGCAAAACACAGCCATCCTCATGAGCAGATCGGCTATATCATATCCGGTTCCCTGTTATTTCAGGAGGAAGGCAAGGAAGACAAGGTTCTGGTAACAGGAGACAGCTATTACGTTGAGCCGGATGTGGTGCACGGTGTGGTAGCGCTGGAAGAGACCATGCTGCTGGATATCTTTACACCAATGAGAAAAGATTTCGTGGAATAAAGAACCATAACAAGGGAGAAGTCCGGGAAACAGTTTCATTTCCCGGACTTCTTCCTTATTTCTCCTTATGAGGCAGTCTGCCGCGTAAGAAGCGTTTCTTTAATTTACTCCAGTTAAACGGTATCACCGGATAGATATAGCTCTTGCCTGCGATCGTCTTGTTAAATACGACAGCACAGACGGATAGTATGACTCCGATGGCAAATCCCCAGTAATTAAAGAGGGCAGTGAGCACCAGCAGGATCATTCGCATGAATTTGAATGCGTAGCCCAGCTCGAAGCTGGCCTGGGAGTAATTGGCAATGGTCACGAAGGCCATATAGAGCATGGTTTCACTGTTAAACCAGCCGGATTTTACGGAGTATTCACCCAGGACGATACCGGCGATAACACTGAGCGGTGTGGTCAGCATGCTGGGCGTATTGACAGCGGCCAGCCTCAGACCATCGATGGCAAATTCCAGTATGAGAAGCTGGAAGATGAGCGGTACATGAGGCGGTTCTGACAATTGAATGAACTCCAGCCAGGAAGGGATGACATTGGGATTCTGCATCAGCAGAAGCCACAGCGGCGTTAAATAAAGCGTCAGCACGGAGATCGCCATACGCGAAAGCCGCAGGTATGATCCCGTTACCGGCGGGAAATAGTAATCGTCGGCTTCTTCAATAATGTCGAAGACAGACGATGGCAGGATCATGGCGGCAGGAGAGTTATCTACCAGAATGATGATATTTCCCTCCAGGATGGAGGCGGCCGCAGTGTCGGGACGCTCGGAAAATTTAAACTTGGGAAATGGATTGTACCATTTATGTGGATAAAGGCACTCCGCAAGGCTTTCCTGGTTCATGGTCAAAGCGTCGACCTCCAGCTTGTTGATTCGGTCTTTGATCATGGCGAGGAGATTTTCATCGATCCGGCCCTGCATGTAGCAGAGGGCGATGTCCGTGTGGGAGCTTTCCCCGGCGCTGGTGATCTCCATGGTGAGCTTTGGATCACGGATTCGGCGGCGGATCAGGGCCGTGTTGAAAATAAGGGTTTCCACAAACCCGTCACGGGAACCGCGAAGTACCTTGTCTTTTTCAGGCTCAGACACGCCGCGGGCCGGATAGGTGCGGCAGTCGATGGTGAAGCAGCTGTCATACCCGTCGATGAACAGACACGACACGCCCATAAGGAGCTGGCCGATCATCTCGGAATCACTCTTTACCAGTCCAACCTCTCCGTAGGGAAGGTATTTCTTGGAAAATGCGTGAGCGTCTTCCGGCATGGAGTCTTCCTTCAGCGTCGAAAATGCCTGGAGTATTTTGAGCCATACCTCATCTTTGGTGAAGCCATCTATAAAATAGAGACAGGCCTCCCGCCCACCCACATGGATGACTCGGTAGACTACGTCGAAATTCGTGTCCACATTCAATTTTTCTTTCAGATAAGACATGTTATCAGAAAGCTTACTGGAAAAGTCCATATTATGGTCTCCTTTTTTTACTGTTTTGGTAGTCCGCGGATTATGCGGCAATGAAAGGGAATTAGCGATATAGAAAGTATGCGCATTTTTGATGAAAATATGTTTCATGAAAACATGTACGTATGACAAAGACGTTTTTGCATACATTGTAGAAAAAATTGCGATAATGATTCTTCCAGCCCGGCCCTTTTTTGGTGAAATACACTAAAATGATTGACTTTTTCCATTATTGATGTTATGATTGTCCATGTGAGAAGCACAAAGGGGTGCCTTGCGTGTATGATTTCAGGCATGGGGATGCCAAAATTATAAGAACTTAATAATGTGACGGTTTTAGATCGTGACGAAGAACTGCTTTCTGTGGGGGATAAGCAGTTCTTTTTTTGTAGTAGAAAAGTACTCCTATTACATAAAAAGCCCTCTGGGCAGGAGGCGCACTGTGCGCCAGGAAAATATGGCTGCTGAAGCGCTCCGGCGCGCGAGCCCGGCTTGCCGGACTCTTTCCTGGTCCCTGGAACGTTTGCGACCAGGGAATCACAGCAAGTAAAATCAAGCATGAAATGCTCCGTGGCTTTATAATAACGGTAGGGTGGTTGAAACAAGGAGAACAGACGAATGTACGAGTGGCAGAAACAGATTCAAATCTTTGTCGATGAAATTGACAAATGCATCAAAAATTATAACGATGAAGCTTTGACATTGAGCTTTCTTTCCCGCAGTCTCGGTTATTCCGAATTCTATACGACGAGAAAATTTAAAGAGATATCGGGTATGCAGTTTCGGGATTACTTAAGGCTGAGGAAATTAGCCTTTGCACTAAAAGAGGTCCGGGACAGTGATAAAAGCTTTTTGGATATTGCGCTGGATTATGGTTTTTCGTCAAATGAAGCCTTTACCAGGGCCTTTAAAGGGACTTATGGCATGACGCCCAGTGAATATCGCAAAAAACCGAAGCCAGTTGTTCTGCGTACAAAAATAAACCCTTTCGACCGCTACTTATTAGGATTAGGAGAAATTGGCATGATGAAATCTACCGATGGTATTAAAATTTATTTTGTAACCATACCCGCACACAAATTTCTGCACATTAAAAATTATGAGAGTAATGGATACTGGGATTTCTGGCAGAAACAGAATCTGATTCCGGGCCAGGATTACGAAACCATTTGCGGTTTACTCGACAGCATTAAGGGGAAATTAGACGATGAGGGCGGAAGCGAACCTAACTGTGGAAGCGGCCAGATCATGGCCTATATTAACGACCCGGAAGGCAGACTCTGCGACTGGGGAATCCCGCGCACCGAGTGTCACGGCGTACGGCTCCCTTATGATTATAAAGGTGAGATACCGCCGCAGATGCTGTTCATTGATGTCCCCGAAGCCGAGTATGTCGTCTTTGAACACGGCCCCTTCGATTATGAACAGGAAAACCGCAGTGTTGAGGAAAAGATTGAAGCGGCAATGGCTGCCTTTGATTATTCCGGCACCGGCTACAGCTTTGATACCACACCGGGCAGAATCACATACTTTTACTTCAATCCGGAACAGTATTTTAAGTATATCAGACCGGTGAAAAGGTAGAGGAATGTCTACATCAGAGCGGCAAACCGTATCCCATCATACGTAAACGAATTCCCATAAGCAAAAAGATCGGGATTTTCAAAAATGAACTGTACGAAGAAAATAATATTCTGTTCAGGATTCTCTGGCTTTTTGAAATAGGTTTCATTGTCGATTAAAACGATAATCGTAAAATCTTCCAGATGAACGTGTGTAACCCGGTAATCGTCGGAATCAAGATAATCCTGCATCTGTTCAAATTTTTCTTTGGGCAGTTTCGTCTCATGCTGAATCTTCGTGACGACCATCTTAAATTTTTCCATAGGTACCTCCTCATTGTGCCTGCAGTGAAGTTCGCAGAGCCTAATGGCAGTGTGCCTTCAGAAATTGAAAAAAACCGCCGGAACCTAATCGTTTAGGATTCCCGGCGGTTTCGCCATGGAGACAACAGGGCTCGAACCTGCGACCTTCTACACGTCAAGCAGATGCTCTCCCAGCTGAGCTATATCTCCATATCGCTATTTTAATCGAAAGGAGCAAAAAAATCAATAGTTAGAATAAAATTTTTTAAGTTGTCTTAATTTGTATTGATGGAAGTGAGAATTTTACATATAATAGCATTAATGCGTACTTAAGGAGAGGAGTTTTTTACTATGTGGAGGAAGTTAAGAAAGAACAGGCATTTTCGGACATTTATGACGACAGTGGCGGTCATCGGTTCGGCGCTGCTTCAGACATTTGTTATTCAGGCGTTCATAAGGCCGGCTGGGCTGCTGTCCGGCGGATTTACCGGAATTGCGATCCTGATTGACCGCGTGACGTCCCTGTTCGGAATCAATCTGTCAACTTCCCTGGCCATGGTGATTTTGAATATTCCGGTGGCCTGGGCCTGCAGCAAGAGTATCAGCCGGCGGTTTACATTTTTCTCACTGCTCCAGGTATTTCTGGCCAGTTTATTTTTGAAAATATTTCACTTCTCACCGATCTTCGAAGACGTGATCCTGAATGTGATCTACGGAGGCGTGCTGTATGGTTTCTGCATCGTCCTGGCGCTGAGAGGCAATGCCTCCACAGGCGGAACGGACTTTATCGCCCTCTACGTATCCAATAAGACGGGAAATTCCATCTGGACGTCTGTATTTGTGGGAAATGTGGTGCTTTTATGTATCTTCGGAGCTATCTTCGGCTGGGATTACGCGGGATATTCGATTCTGTTTCAGTTTGTGTCCACGATGATCGTATCCACCTTCCATCACCGCTATGAGCGGGTGACACTGCAGATAACGACCTCCAAAGGCCTGGAGATGACGGACGCCTATGTAAAGATCTTCCGGCACGGCATATCCTGTGTGGATGCCATGGGCGGATACAGCAAAAAACACATGTACCTGCTTCACACCGTGGTGTCTTCCTACGAGGTGGCGGATATCATCACCCTGCTTCATGAGGTGGATGAGCATGTGATCGTCAATATGTTCAGGACCCAGCAGTTCTACGGCAGCTTTTACCGTGCTCCCATGGAGTAGGCGGAGCCTAACGGTTCCGCCTGCGAAACCCATACCAGTGGTGTTTCTTCAGCTTGGAAAACCAGTTAAAATAGAAGAAGAACAGGATTGAAGTGATGACCCATGTCAGCGGATAGCTGAAAATAACGGTCTGAATCGTCGGACGAAGCGGTACTGCAGCCCAGATCCAGACGACACGGAGTGCACAGACGCCCAGACAGGTGATAATCATGGGAATCCAGCAGTCGCCGACGCCTCGCAGAGAACCGGAATAAATCTCGATGCAGACGTAGGTGAAGAAGGTCGGAACCAGATACTGCAAGATCTCGGTTCCTTTTTCGATAACCGCCGCGTCCGTGGTAAACAGCAGATAGATATAGCTGCCGCCGCAGTAGAGCAGGACGCTTAACAGGAAGGTGGCGGCAAAGCTCATGGCCAGACACACGCGGACGCCCTTGTGAACCCTGTCCTTTTTCCCGGCGCCGTAGTTCTGTCCAACGAATGTGGTAACGGAGATGCCGAAGGCGTTGATGATCATCCAGAACACGCTGTCGATCTTTCCGTATGCGGTCCAGGCAGCGATGGTATCGGTTCCGAGCGCATTGACGCTGGACTGGATAATCACGTTGGAGGCGGAGTACATGACGGACTGAAGACCCGCGGGGAATCCGATCTGGATAATCCGCTTCAGCATGTCCAGATCCAGCCGAATAGACCGGGGGATCAGATGGTATGACTCCTTTGTCTTCATCAGCACGACGATGACCAGTACGGCGCTGACCAGCTGGGAGATGATGGTAGCCAGCGCGGCTCCCATGACGCCCATATGCAGGTAGACGACGAAAACGATATCCAGTACAATGTTGGTAAAACAGCTGGCAATCAGGAAGTACAGCGGCCGTTTCGAGTCCCCGATCGCCCGCAGGATACCGGCTCCCATGTTATAGATCAGGTTGCCGATGACTCCCAGAAAATAGATTCGCATATACAAAACCGCGTGATTTAATATATCATCCGGTGTTCCCATGGCGGATAAGGCCCACGGCGCGCCTGCCACACCGATGACCATGAGGACAATGCCTCCCACGATGGAAAATGCAATCGACGTATGTACCGCCCTGCTCACCCGGTCCGGCTGTTTCGCACCGTAAAACTGGGAGATAATTACGGTGGCACCGGAAGAAAGTCCTACGAAGAACCCCACAAGAAGATTGATCAGGGTTCCCGTAGGACCTCCTACGGCTGCCAGCGCTTCCTTTCCAACGAACCGCCCTACAATCACGGCATCGGCGGTGTTATAGAGCTGCTGGAAGAATGTTCCAAATAAAATTGGAAAGAAAAACAGAAGAAGCTGTTTCCAGATCACTCCTTCTGTAATTTGATTCTGCCCCATGACACTCTGTGTCCTGCTTTTCTGACTCATATCCCGTTCCTCTTACTGTAAAATAATTATGTATTCTGATCTCATTATACAGGGAGAAAAGAGAAAACACAATCCCCATACCATATTCTTATTTTGCAATTTCGGCTTTGGTCAGCGCCGTGTCGACTGCTTTTAAGAGGACTGTGGATGTGTAGCGTGTCTCATCAGAGTAGGAGATGTTTTTGGTGGACTGATTTTTTACAATCTGCTCCGAGAGAGTGTCCATGGCTGGCTGCATCAGCGGATACATGGTGGTGACCGCTTCGCTTAAGGGAACGAGGGTGACCGATGTAATTTTATCCGCATCCACGGTTACCTGTACGTTGACATCCTGATTATTCAGCGTGATCGCGGAAGAGTAAACTCCGGGCACATAGGTGGCCACTTCTCCGGAAGTGGGAACGGTATCTTTTTTCGGCCGGAACATGATGAGAAACAGGGTGATTAACAGTATTCCGAGGCCGACAAAGATGGCGGTGTAGATGATTTCTTTCATCCGCAGTACTACAATTTTTGTTTTAGAGCTCATATTAAAATAAGGTCCTCCGAACGGGTTTTGATATAGTGTATTCTGCTTGAGGGCGGTTTATGAATAGACGGCAGGAGCACCTGCATTTAAAAAGAGAAAGGGCCGTATTTCGTTTGCAGGGAGAACTGTTGTTCTGAAAACAATGGACTTGTACATCAAAATATAGTAAAATATAGTTGGATAGCCATTAAAATATGAAGGGCTTGAGAGGGAAGGAGCAACACGAAAGATATGTCCATACAGTTATTAACAGGCGGTTCCGGTTCCGGAAAGACACACCGCCTGTATACCGATTTAATCAGGGATTCCATTGAGAATCCGGACACGAAGTATTTTGCCATTGTCCCGGAGCAGTTTACCATGCAGACACAGAAGGAGATTGTGACGCTGCATCCGAACCACGGCGTGATGAATATTGATATTGTCAGCTTCCAGCGTCTGGCGTACCGAGTTTTCGAGGAGCTTGCCATCGTAAACCCGGACGTCCTGGACGATATGGGAAAATCCATGATTCTGAGAAAGGTGACAGGAGGTAAACAGAAGGAACTGCCGCTGTACCAGTCCCATCTGAATCAGAACGGCTTTATCGGCCAGTTAAAATCCATGCTTTCAGAGCTTTACCAGTACGGCATTACGCCGGAAATGCTGGACGCGAAGATCCCGGAGACCACCAGCCCCATGCTCCGCCAGAAGCTGGAGGATATTTCCGTCATTTATAAGGCGTTTAAGGAGTATATCAAGGACCGCTATATCACGACGGAGGAGATTCTGGATGTGCTTTGTAAGCACCTGCCGGAATCGAGGCTGATCAAAGACAGTGTGATCACTCTGGACGGCTACACGGGCTTTACTCCGGTCCAGTACCGCCTGCTGGACCTTTTTCTCCGTTACAGCCGCCGGGTGATCGTGACTGTGACCATCGATCCATCCGTGGCGGAGCGGGGAAAGGGGGGCGTGCAGGACTTATTTCACATGAGCAGCGAGATGATGGATAAGTTAAACGCACTGGCCCGCCAGAATCACGTAAAGCGGGAACCGGATATCGTTCTCGACGACCATCCAGCTGTCCGGTACCGCAGCGGAGTAAAGCAGCGGGTGGAGATGCCGGAGGAGCAGCAAATGGAGCCGCCGGCAGAACAACCGGGGAAGCAACCTGTGGCTCCGGAAGCGCTGGCAGCAGACACGCCGTCCCATTCGGCGCTTGATTTTCTGGAGCAGAACTTATACCGCTACAGCGGCCGTGTGTATTCCGGCAAAGCGGAGGAGATCCGCCTGGTGCAGGCGGTGAATCCAGCCGGGGAGATCTCCCACGTGGTCCGTCAGATCGGAAAACTGCTGCGCGAGGGGTACCGGTACCGTGACATGGCCGTTATCACCGGCGACATCGGAAGCTTTGCAGGAGAGCTGATCCATCAGTTTGATGCGTCGGAGATTCCGTACTTCCTGGATGACAAAAAGAGCATTCTGAAAAATCCCATGGTCGAGCTGGTGCGCGCGGCGCTGGAGACGATTCAGAAGGATTTTTCCTACGAAACCGTGTTCCGCTACTTGAGAACCGGTCTTGTGACGAAGCCGGAGGATGAGCGCAGGCTGGACCGCCTGGAGAACTACGTGATCGCCATGGGAATCCGTGGATTAAAACGGTGGAATACCACCTGGGAGGGCTGGTACCGCGGCGGCAGGGACTTAAATTTAGAGGAGTTAAACCAGCTCCGGGAAGAGATTATGGCGCCTCTCACGGCATTTATCGAGGCGTTCCGGGAAGAAGGAAGGACGGTGCGCACCATGACGGAGGCCGTGGTCCGGCTTCTGGAGGCGCTTTCGGTGGAGGAGAAGATGCTGGCCAGAGAGGCCTCATTTCGGGAACAGGGAGAATTTGGGCTTGCCAAAGAATACGGTCAGGTGTACGGCCTCGTCGTCGATCTGATGGACCGTCTCGCCAGGCTCTTAGGGGACGAGAAGGTGAGCCGCAGGGAGTACGCGGAGATTCTGGACGCGGGCTTTTCCGAAATCAAGGTAGGCCTGATCCCGGCGGCCGTGGACCGGATCGTGGTGGGCGATATTACGAGAACGCGTCTCGACCATATCAAGATTCTGTTTTTTATCGGTGTAAACGATGGAATCGTGCCGCAGAAGAAGGAAAACAGCAGCCTGTTTACGGATAAGGAACGGGAATTTTTAGGCAGCCATCACATTGAACTGGCGCCCACCGTACGTGTGGAGAGCTTCCGTCAGCGGTTCTATCTGTATCTCGCTTTAACGAAGCCGGCGGAACGGCTTTATCTCTCCTTCTCGGCCATGGATGCGTCGGGAAAGAGCCTGCGGCCATCGATATTGCTGGGAGAGTTAAGAAAGCTGTTTCCGCAGCTGACCGTTGTGGCCGCATCGGATGAAGCGGCCGGCGTGCCGCTCTCCATCCGGGAAGCCAGGGGACGGTTGACCCACGGCCTTCGGAACTTCGAGATGACCCGGGAGGATTCGGAATTCTTGGAGCTGTTCCGCCATTTTATGATGGATGAGGAGCAGAGAGAGAACGTAAAAAGACTGGTAGATGCGGCATTTTACGCCTATGAGGAGCGTGGAATCGGGAAAATGGCGGCGAAGGCGCTGTACGGCACGGTGCTGGGCGGCAGTGTCACGAGGCTGGAACAGTACGCGTCCTGTGCCTATGCCCATTTCCTGAATTACGGTCTGGAGCTGGCAGAGCGTCAGCAGTATGAGCTGGCTGCTATGGACATCGGGAATCTGTTTCACGATTCCATCGACCTCTGTTTTAAGAAGATGAAGGAACAGGGAGGCGACTGGAAGACGATCGGGGAAGACGAGAGAAAGGCTCTGGTGCATACCGCCGTGACCGAGGTGACTGAGGAATATGGGAATACGATCTTAAAGAGCTCTGCCAGAAATGCCTATCTGGCCCGCAAGGTGGAGAAGATCACGGACCGTACCATATGGGCGCTGGCAGAGCAGCTGAAGAAAGGCGATTTCACGCCGGTAGGATTCGAGGTGTCCTTCTCGGCCGCTGATAATCTGAAGGCCATGAAAATCGCTCTCTCCGAGGAGGAGGCGCTTCATTTGAGGGGCCGTATCGACCGCATGGACTTGTGCGAGGATGAGGAACACGTCTATGTGAAGATCATCGATTATAAATCCGGCGGGACTTCCTTCGATCTGACTGCGCTTTATTACGGTCTGCAGCTGCAGCTGGTGGTCTATATGGACGCGGCCATGGAGATGGAGGAACGCCGCAATCCGGACAAGGCTGTGATCCCGGCCGGTATTTTCTATTATAATATCAACGACCCGGTGATCGACCGGGAAGGAGACATGACCCCGGAGGCCATCGACAGGCGGATTCTAAAGGAACTGCGTATGAACGGCCTGGTAAACAGCGAGCTGGAGGTCATCAGCCATCTGGACCACGAGATTGAGACGGAATCCGATGTCATCCCGGTGGCGATGAAGAACGGCCTGATCCAGGAGGCGAAGTCATCCGTAGCGGGAGGAAACCGGTTCTCGGCCTTAAAACGCTATGTCAACGAGAAGCTGAAGACCGAGGGACGTGAGATCCTGGAAGGGGCCGTGGCGGTGAACCCGTACAAGCAGGGAAATAAGACGGCCTGCGACTACTGCCCGTACCATGCGGTGTGCGGCTTCGATTTAAAAACCTCCGGGTTTGGCTTCCGCAAATTCAAACCACTGAAATCAGAAGAAATATGGCCGGAGATAGAAGGAGAGCAGCAGGATGGCGATTAACTGGACAAAAGAACAGAAGGCGGTCATTGAAAGCAGAAACCGCAATCTTCTCGTTTCCGCGGCAGCGGGCAGCGGAAAGACAGCGGTTCTGGTGGAGCGGATTATCCGCATGATCACGGAGGGAGAGAATCCCCTGGACATCGATCAGCTTCTGGTTATGACATTTACGAAGGCGGCAGCGGATGAGATGCGGGAGCGCGTACTTCTGGCCGTCGATGAAAAATTGAAGGAGGACCCTGAAAACGGTCATCTGCAGATGCAGGCGGCCATGATTCCCTACGCCCGGATTACGACCATTGACAGCTTCTGTCTGGGAATCATCCGGGAGCACTATAACCAGCTGGACATCGACCCGGCTTTTCGTGTGGGGGATGAAGGGGAACTCCTCCTGCTTCGCGGCTCCGTGATGGAACAGCTGCTGGAGGACTACTATGAGGCCGGGGATGAGGAATTTTCCCGGTTTGTGGAGACGTATGCCACCGGCAAATCGGACCGGGGCATCGAGGATCATATTATGGCTGTCTACAACTTTTCCGGAAGCAATCCGTGGCCGGAAAAATGGCTGGAGGCCTGCGAAAAGGAACTGGAGGACTACGAGGAGGGAAGCGACGACAGGCTTATGGAGACGGAGTGGATGCGTTTCCTGATGTGGGATGTCGCCATGCAGACAGGGGAATTCTGCGCCCAGCTGAAGGAGGCGCTTGCCGTCTGTGACGAGGAAAACGGGCCTGCGGCCTATATCCCCATGCTGACATCGGATTTGCGCATGCTGCAGGCGATCGGGAACGCAAAGGATTACGGCTGCCTTAATGAACTGTTAGGCAGCGCCTCCTTCGACCGTCTGGCCTCCATCCGGAGCAAGGAGATCGACGCGGATAAGAAATCGTTTGTGACCGGATGCAGGGACCGGGTAAAGAAGGCGGTCGGAAAACTCCGTGATTTATACTGCTTTGAATCCATTGAGACCGTGGTGCGTGACTTAAGGGGTACCGCGGGTGCGGTGCGGATGCTGCTGAGACTGGCCGGAGAATTTCACGACCGTTACCAGGAAGCCAAGCAGGAAAAGAACCTGGTGGATTTCGGGGATCTGGAGCATTACGCGCTGGAGGTGCTTCTGGAAGAGACGGGCGAGGGAGAACGAACCCCGTCTGCCGCAGCCGACGAGCTGAGCCGCCAGTTTGAAGAAATTCTGGTGGATGAGTACCAGGACAGCAACGACGTGCAGGAGGCGCTGATCCACGCCATTTCCAGGGAACGGTTCGGGACGCCTAACGTGTTTATGGTGGGCGACGTGAAACAGAGTATCTACAAATTCCGTCTGGCAAGGCCGGAACTGTTTTTAAAGAAATACGAATCTTATCCCAGAGAGGACGGCCTGTATCAGACGATTGAGCTGCACCAGAATTTCCGAAGCCGGGACAGTGTGCTTTCCGGCATTAATGAGGTATTCTATCAGATCATGACGAAAGGTCTGGGCGGAATTCTCTATACGGAAGACGCGGCTCTCCATCCCGGCGCGGTATTTGAACCGACGGAAGAGATGGTTGGAGGAAAACTGGAACTTCATATGGTCAACACGGGAGGCGGACTGTTAAAACAGCTGGAGGCGGATCCTGCGGACGATTATACGGCCCGCGAGATGGAGGCCAAGCTGATCGCTGCACGGATGAAGGAACTGATAAATCCTGAGACTGGGTTAAAGGTCTGGGATAAGAAGGAAAAGCGCTACAGGACCGCCTGTTATGGCGATATGGTTATCCTTCTGCGCAGCTTAAGCGGATTTGCTGAGGATTTCGTCAACATCTTAATGAATGAGGGAATACCGGCCTATGCGGAGCGGAGAACCGGCTACTTTACGGCAATTGAGGTCGAAACGGTGCTGTGCTTCTTAAGCATCATCGATAATCCGATGCAGGATATTCCGCTGGCTGCGGTCTTAAAGTCCCCCATCGTGGGAGCCACGGACGAAGAATTGGCCCGTCTTATGGCCGTGTTCAAGAGAACGGCGAAAAAGGGACAGGACAGGGGAATCTACGGGGCGTGGATGTATTATCTGGAAAACTGTCCGGAGGATGAACGGGAGGGAGAGCTTTACGGAAAGCTCGCGGCGTTTTCCGATGAACTGGCAGAGTACCGCCGCATAGCCGGCTATCTGTCCATCCATGAGCTTCTGTATATCATCTATGAAAATACCGGATATTACGATTATATCGCGGCCATGCCAGCGGGAGAGGCGAGACAGGCGAATTTGGACATGCTGGTGGAAAAGGCGTCAGCCTATGAAAAGACCAGCTATTCCGGGCTGTTTCATTTTATCCGCTATATCGAGAACTTAAAAAAATATGACACGGACTTCGGAGAGGCCGCCCTGGCCGGAGACGAGAATACCGTTCGGATTCTGAGCATTCATAAGAGCAAGGGACTGGAATTCCCGGTAGTCTTTCTGGCGGGCATGGGCAAGAAGTTTAATAAACAGGATTTATATGGAAAGATCCTCATTGACCCGGATCTGGGAATTGCCACGGATTATCTGGACTTAGAGCTGCGAGTCAAGACACCGACATTAAAGAAGAATGTCCTTCGGCGGCGCCTGGAGCTGGAAGCATTGGGAGAAGAACTGCGTGTTCTCTACGTGGCTATGACCAGAGCGAAGGAAAAGCTGATTATGACGGGCACGGACCGCTATCTGGATAAGAAACTGGAGCGTTTTTCCGATATTAAGAGAACGGCCGGGCAGATTCCGTTTACTATCCTGTCAACGGCGGATTCGTTTTTGGACTGGCTGCTCATGAGCCTTTCCGGAAAACTGTCGGAGTCGGCGCTTCTGTCGGACGCGGGAGCGGAAACAGGCCTGATGACGGTAAGGTCTTATTCCGTGGCCGATCTGGTAGGTGTGGAGATCGAACATCAGGCGGAAAAGAAGCTGTCTAAGGAAGAACTGCTGAACTTTGACTGCGCCCGTATTTACGATGAAGCGTATGCCGCAGGCATATCCGCGGCCTTTGCATACCGTTATCCCCATACCGCGGACATCGGCCTCCACACGAAGCTTTCCGTATCGGAGCTTAAGAAACAGGGCCAGCTGATCGATGACGAGGAGAGCACCTTCCTGCCTACGATTCCGGCCTTTCTGCTGGAAGAAAGCGGGAAAAAGGATCAGGGCGGCGGCGCATTCCGCGGAACCGCCTATCACCGTGCACTGGAACTGTTAAATTTCCCCGGTATGAAAACCATTTCCGATGTGGAGATGGCACTTGATACATTCCGCAGGGAGAAGTACATGGACGAAGAGAGCCTGTCCCTTCTGGATGCCGGGATTTTATGGAATTTCTTAAGCTCCCCCCTTGGCCGGCGCATGAGTGCCGCACAGGCCAAAGGCCTCCTTTACAAGGAACAGCAATTCGTCATCGGAATTCCGGCCCGCGAGATGGAGGTCTGCAGTTCCGATGAGCTCGTCCTGATTCAGGGAATTATCGATGCATATATGGAAGAGGAAGATGGCCTCGTCCTGATCGATTACAAGACCGACCACGTGGTGAGAGGCCGGGAATCCCTGCTGACAGAGCGGTACGGGATCCAGCTGGAGTACTATAAGCGTGCGCTGGAACAGATGACGGGGAAAAAGGTGACGGAGAAGATTATTTATTCGTTGACGCTGCAGGAGGAGATTGTGCTGTGAGATAGGAGGAATCCAGCGGCAGCCAGTCGATGGGAAGGCCGAAAGGGAAAGAACTTTGCATAAACAGATCGGTTTTATTGTAGAACATTCATTCTTTTTGCGGTATAATGAAAGTGTATTGATAAAATAGTCAGGATAAAAAAGGATATGGTGATTAGGTTGGCAGCAGGAGGTGAAAAATATAATATAAGAAATGAAAGACTTGATCACTGGTTAATATGATATATTTCATGAATCTGCGAAAGGAGAAGGCGTCTATGACAATTCAGGTATCGGTAAATAACGAGGCAAAGGAGAAAGCTGTGGCCAGATTGTATGAATTGCTTGCACTGCAAAGTATGGTTGAACAGCAGTTTAACGGTTATCGTTATAATGTTTTTATCTTTGGCAGTTATTTGACCACCAGGTATGTAGAAGGAAAGAGTGATATTGATATCGCAGTCTATACAAAGGACTTTGAACTGTATAAACGTCTGTCACTGTACTTGGAAGAATATTTCAATCATAAAGGAGTAGCCAGTGATATTTTCTATATTGATACAATGATGGAAGCTCCAATTTATTGTGCACCACTTAAATCCAAGGTGCAGTTCACAGATTACTATCCGGAAGAGTTAATAAAATTCAGGCAGGCATGTCAAAGAAAGCTGGAAGAAACCAAAGCGAGGATGGTCGGATGAAGTTTAGCGAAGATATTTTAAAACAATTTGATCTGGAGCGGGAAGAAGAAAAAGAACCGGTGAATGTCATGAGGATCAGTGAGATGCTGGACTTTATGAAGTTATGTGCAGAAAGAATTCACCATAAAAGTAAACGGTATATGGAGTGCAGCGACGCTGAAACCAGGATGGACTGCATGGATATTGTAACGGCTAAGCTGAATGATTTTACTCAGGTGTTTAAGGATCTGGTTATTTTTATGCGTAAAGAAGAAGGAACATATAAAGGCAGCGCTTCTTTGCGGTATTGTATAGCCGGCTTTGATACATTTGAGTTTGAGGAAACAGATGCGGAAAAGGCATTTTTACGGGAGCTGCTGCTGAGAAATGAAATTACCAATGATTATTTTAACCGCGAGCTTCATCAGCAGAAATTGATATGGCTGATGATGAATTACAGTGGTGGGGCGTTGGATGTATATAGAGATTTAAATGACTACTGTTCGAAACATAATCTGTTGAATAGATATGCTGATAAGAATTTGCAGCCTTGAATTTCATGAGATATTTTAGTAAGTATGTTGTACTATAAGGAGCTGTGGCAAAATCAGATGAATAATCTATTGGAGCATCAGCTCCTTTTCTATGCAAAAAAACAGAACGATACTGGTGTTATTCGACTTAATTTATCTAAAATCTATTTAGTATTGCTAAAATATTTTTATGTGCTACAATGATAATAGATAAAATCTATAAATAAGGGAGCGGGGAAAACATGATACCAGACAACGAAGTAAGGCTGACACAAATGACAAAGACAGCGGGCTGTGCTGCCAAGATTGGTCCGGGGACTCTGGCGGGGGTACTGGAGAATCTTCCAAAGGCTGAGGATCCGAATCTGCTGGTGGGAATCGAGACCTCCGACGATGGAGCCGTATACCGGGTGAATGATGAACTGGCGTTCATACAGACGCTGGATTTCTTCACACCGGTGGTGGACGACCCCTATACGTTCGGCCAGGTAGCGGCGGCCAACGCATTAAGCGATATTTATGCCATGGGCGGAGAACCGAAGGTGGCGCTCAATATCGTGGCCTGGCCCAACTGCGTCAATCCGGCATTTCTCGGTAAGATTCTGGAGGGCGGAGCCTCAAAGGTCGCGGAAGCGGGAGCGGTCCTGGCAGGCGGCCATTCCGTTCAGGATGATGAGCCGAAGTACGGCTTAAGCGTGACGGGATTCGTCCATCCGGACAGAATTTTTAAAAACTGCGGCGCAAGACCAGGCGATGTGCTGATTCTGACGAAACCACTGGGAACAGGTATCGTCAATACGGCGGTGAAGGCGGATATGGCTTCCGAGGAGGCGAAGGCGGAGGTGATCCGGGTTATGACCTCCTTAAACAAGACGGCCAAGCGCGTGATCGAACAGTTTGACGTGCACAGCTGTACCGATGTGACCGGGTTCGGCTTAGCAGGTCACAGCGTCGAGATGGCGGAAGGAAGCGGTGTGACTCTGGAAATCCATATGTCGGATTTACCGCTTCAGAAGGAAGCTCCGGATCTGGCAAAGATGGGGCTGATTCCGGCGGGAGCTTACAGAAACCGTTCGTTTGTTGAGAATAAGGTTGATTTTGGGGATACAGAGGAGTTTCTGTGTGATATTTTCTGTGATCCTCAGACCTCGGGGGGACTTTTAGTCAGCGTCACACCGGAGGATGGAGAAAAGATAACGGCCGGGCTGCGGGAAGCCGGTTTGGAGACTGCGTTTGCGGTGATTGGCTGTGTGAAGGAACTGGAAGATAAATTCGTGAAACTGAGGTGAGATTATGATCTATCTCGATAATGCCGCCACCTCGTACCAAAAGCCGGAGGCGGTGTATCAGGCGGTACAGGAGGCCATGCACCATATGGGAAACTCCGGCAGAGGGGCTCACGGCGCATCCCTGGATGCGTCCAGGCAGATCTATTCTGCCAGAGAGCTGCTGGCGGAGCTGTTCCATGCGGGAGACCCATCCCGGGTGGCGTTTACGGCCAATTCCACCGAAAGCCTGAATATGGCAGTCTTCGGCCTGTTCGGACCGGGAGATCACGTAATCACCACAATGCTGGAACATAACTCCGTTCTGCGTCCGCTCTATCTTCTGGAAGAAGCCGGACTGGAGCTGACGATTCTTCCCGCTGATCAAAATGGCTGCATCTGCTACGAGGATATTGAAAAGGCAATCAGACCCAATACGAAAGGAATTATCTGTACCCATGCCTCCAACCTCACCGGAAATATGGTGGATATCGGACGGATTGGGCGCTTCTGCAGAAAGAAAGGCCTGCTTTTCGTTGTAGATGCTTCCCAGACCGCAGGCGTGTTCGACATTAATATGGAAGAAATGGGAATTGATGTTCTTTGCTTCACCGGGCACAAAGGCCTGCTCGGCCCTCAGGGAACGGGAGGAATCTGCGTGCGCCAGGGTGTTGCTGTGAGACCTCTCATTGTGGGCGGAAGCGGAGTCCACAGCTATTCAAAGGCCCATCCGGAGGATATGCCGACTGCTTTGGAGGCCGGAACTTTAAACGGTCACGGAATTGCCGGACTTTACGCGGCTTTACGCTATATTCAGGAAACTGGCATGGAGCAGATCAGGGAAAGAGAGCTTTCTCTGATGAGGCAGTTTTACGATGGGGTGAGAACCATTCCGGGAGTGACCATTTACGGCGATTTTACGGGGCAGAGGGCGCCTATCGTGTCACTGAATATCCGGGATTACGATTCCGGTGAGGTGGCGGACGAGCTGGCGTATCACTACGAGATCTATACCAGGGCAGGCGCCCACTGTGCGCCTCTGATGCATCGGGCGCTGGGGACGGAGAGCACCGGAGCCGTCCGTTTTTCCATGTCACACTTTAATACGGAAGCCGAGATCGACGAGGCCGTCCGCGCGGTACATGAAATTGCAGAAGGCTAGAGCCTGTTTGAAAATTCATTCCTGCCATCTGCACGCCCCATTTCGCGGGAGATTTGCCCCGAA
>OGFR01000403.1_pt1 | contig 36295 bp, 69 predicted proteins | sample 1571001 | NCBI WGS metagenome assembly OGFR01 (sample SAMEA2582064, study PRJEB24529) | metagenome | biome: Human gut stool | place: China | collected 2011 | reverse complement strand
TGCTTTATAAAGCAGATATTCCATCAAGACTTGATATTGTGTTTCATGATGGAAAAGTGCATATTCAGGCTATTCCAATTGTTGATTTATCTGAACTGCTTCAATATGATAAATCGTATGGTATAACAATGATCGCACAGACTCCTGAAAGCAGTTATAACCATATCATCGCTTTAGGAAAAGGTGAATTGACAGAGCGGTTAAGGGTTAATCTGTACCTTCAAAGTGATAAAACGTGGTCATCATCAAAAAATGATGATTATAAAGGGCTTTGCAGAAAAACATATCTGTATGACAATTCGAGTGAAGATGATGAAACTTCACTTATTGAAGGGGCTGTAGAGGCAGTGGAAAAAGAAAATGGAAGCAGTACCGTTCAAGCTGTATTTTCAAGCGATGATGCTTCATTGTTTGATATTGTAGGTGCAAAAGAGGAAATTACAGAGCTTTCATTTAAAGAACAGATTACTAAAAAAATACTAAAAGTAACTGTTAATGATATTGCAGCAAACTGTAAATTTGAATACAAGGTGGGTGAATAAATGTTAGAAAGTATAACACTGAACGGATTTAATGTTCAGGCTTCGGTAGATGCTTATCTTCATCACTGCTGGTTTGGCTATGAAGGAGTATTTAAATATGGAGAAGAAATAAGATGCGAAACTGTAAGCAACAACATTTTAAAGTTGTACGATGGACTTTTTGTCAATCAGGGCAGATTTTATCGTATTGTTCCCGGATCATATGAAGAAGTAAACATTTCAAACGGTATAGTTGGTCAAAAAAGATATGATCTGATAGTTTCACATTTTGAGACTAATGGAGTAACAGAAACACATGATATTAGAGTTTTAAAAGGCGGAAATGATGGGAAAATACCCGAACATACTGTGAGTGATACATTTAACGGTGGAACGGTGAATGAATTTCCTCTTTATCTGGTTGAAATTGATGGAATAAACATTACTAAAGTAACCAGGCAGTTTAAGTATATTATTTCATTTCATGAAGCTTTAGAAGCTATAATTAACCTTTTTAATGCAGCGGTATATACCGGCGATATAAATATTAAAGATTTAATTAGAAAATTAGATGTAAACAGAGAATAAAGAAAGGAAAATTTAAATGAGTTTAAAAACAGTACAGGTAATTATTAACGGTGTCTCAATGACATTGAATTTAAACAGCCAGACTGGTAAATATGAAGCGACCGTAACAGCGCCGAATACTTCCAGTTTTAATCAACCAAACGGGTATTACAATGTAACAGTAAAAGCTACTGATAATGCAAATAATATTACTACAGTAGATGCTGATGATCCGACTTTGGGAACAAAACTTCGTCTGGTGGTTAAGGAAAGAACTGCACCTGTAATTACTCCAATCTATCCTAGTGCTAGTGCTACATTAATAAACAACAAGCCTACGATAACATGGAAAGTTACTGATGCAGACAGTGGGGTTAATCCGGATTCCATTAGTATTATTATTGACAGCGGTTCTAAGATTACATCCGGAATAACTAAAAATAAAGTAAGCGGCGGCTATGAGTGCTCTTATACTCCAGGAACTGCCTTAAATGATGGAAGTCATACAATTAAATTTGATGCGAGTGATAACGACGGCAATGCAGCAGTTCAAAAATCTGTATCGTTCAAGGTTGATACAGTACCGCCTACATTAAATATTGCAAGCCCTGCTGCGGGATTAATTACAAACAATCCTAAAGTGACATTAAGCGGTACTACAAATGATGCTACATCAAGTCCGGTAACAGTAATGGTCAAATTGAATTCTGGAAGCGCTGCAAACGTTACTGTAGAAAGCAATGGTTCTTTTACTAAGGAATTAACATTGGCCGAAGGTACAAATACTATTGTTATTACCGCACGCGACAGTGCCGGCAAAGAAACAGTCATTTCAAGAACAGTTACCCTTGATACCAAAGCACCCGTAATTACTGATGTAGTAATTACTCCTAACCCTGTTGACGGCGGTAAGACATTTACCATCACTGTAACGGTTACAGATGCTTAAATATGGCTGTAGAAAGAGTAATTGGAAAAACAGACAGTTTTGAAGTGATTTTTGACAGATTGAATGATAATAGCTGGACGGTCAATGTGCCGTCCAATATTATCGGTGAATATGTAATGGATCTGTATGCATATGATGAAGCTGGAAATCTTGGATTTTTAGCAACTGCGATGTTTACGGTTGATACATCAAATCTGTGCTTTCATCTTTCAATCATCAAATACCGCTCTGAAATCTGTTTTGAAAGTGACTATATATGCACAGTCAAGGAGGTACTTCCATGTGTGATGAAATAGCTATGCTGAAAGGCGAAAAAAGAAAAATAAGACTGTATGTGCACAGCAGAAAAAATGATGTCTTTGTAATAAGAAATGCATATATAGAGATATTGCAATATGGTGAATTAATAAAGGCGATAGAATGTACGATTGATGAACATGATCTTACATTTATGCTTGCACTTGATGAAGCAGGAAGCTACAGCATGAGAGCAGTATATGAAATTGCTGATGAAATAATTAAAAATAAATTTAAAATTGAGGTGAGGTAAATGGCAAAGTACCGTATATATGATGTAACACTTTCTAAAAAAACTGTCGGTCCTGGCGAAAGATTAGTTGTTCAGGTTGATATAATCACATGGGACTGGATTAAGAAAAATTTAACCTGGGGAAGTCTTAAGGAACGTTTCAAATGGGGTGATCTGATTGGCAGTTAGCATCCCTACAAAGATTACAGTTCCGCCTGACCTGAATATGAGCGACCCAGGCGATATCGCAAAAGTATGGAGTGAAATTCAAATTACAATACAGTATATTAATAAGCTTATCGATGTGCTTAATGATCATAAAGAAACACTTGGATTAGCGGTATACTATGAGGAATAGGAGAAAATTTGATGGATAAACGATTTATCAAGAGTGTGAAACACCCGGTAGGGTTGAACACACACACACACACACACACACACACACACACACACGCTACAGCGTGTATTTATATTATTAAGAGGTACTTGCAAAAGTGCCTTTTTATTTTTGACAAGACTGGTGGTGACAAGCATTTAGACTTGTCACGTGGTTTTAATGCCTAAACTAATTGATAAAAATGGTAATGAGTTGTTTAAAGATGCTTTGCTATGGAGCGGAAGTCGTAACGGATATGAACATGCTGTCACTTTGAAAGAGGACGCGTTAAAATTTAAAGAATTAATTGTTGTATTGAATGATAAAGCGGTTATAATGCCGGTTTCTGATGGGAAAATAATGAGTAGTGGTGTTCCAATCGATTATAGAGTTATTGCATGCAATTTTACTTCATATATTCAAGAAACTAAATATTTGACGATTATGACTGCATTATGGAGCGGTGCTAGTGTAAATAGTACAACAACTTTAACAGCTGTTTATGGAAGGTATTAAACTAAAACAGTCTAAATGCCTTTATGGGCAAACTTAAAGATTCGAGTGGTAAAAAAATTTTGTTGGGAACTGTTTTATTTGACGGTGATACAACAAGCAGTTTTACTTTAAAAGATGATTACACCAATTATGACTATTTAGAAGTTATATGGCGTCCGCATTCTACTCTGGGGCAGTGTTCGGATATGATGATTCCATCTAAAGACAGTAAGATGCATTTGGAACGTGCACAGGCTATAAATGGTGTTACTACTGTTTATCGGTGTCAGCTGGCTTTTAGTGGAAAAAATGTATCACTTTCTGGCCGTACTCAGGTTATTAATGGAAATGCAGTTGATGCAGTGGAAGAACATATTTTGAGAGTAATCGGATATTAATATCAGGGCACTTAAAAGTACCTCTCCAAGAAAAGAAAGAGAGGTAAAAAATATGATTAATTCAATGAAATTTGCGGGGGGGGGTACTATTTACTAACAAGAAAAATAGTATCCAGTCTTCGGATTATATCTCTAAAAAGGGAGGTGCAGCATAACAGCTGTATCTCTATGATTAGAGGTGCAGATCATGCCTAAGTTTGTTAATAAAGATGAAAATATCATATTAAATTTAAATTACAGCAGTGAAGAAAGTTTTACCGGTATGTACTGGATAGACGGGAAGAAAATTTATAGAAAATATATTAATTTTAACATATCTTCATCGTCTTATGATTATACACATAATCTAAACGTTGCCGAGTATGTAAAATTTGATTTAAAGTGCACTTTTAGCGATGGTACGATTGTTTCACTGCCATATGTATTTTTTGAATCTGAGAACAAATGGACCAACTGTCTTTTAATTACATCATTAAAGGCAAATTATATAAGATTTTATAATGCGTGGGCTACAGGCCGTATTTACGGTATTATCGAATACACTAAGAATTAAATTTAATTAGCATGATCAAAAAGCTGTTTGCTTGGTTATGGGCAAATTTAAAAATCAAAACGGCGAAGTAATATTAAATCTAGATAATTATATTATCGGTCAAGCAAATCTAACATATGAAAGTTCTGATACATTAACTAAAGTTGTTGGCTTTAGTAAAGAAGTTGAACAAGTTATTTTTAGTATTGTTGGGAACGCTTCTAATCCTCGAGATCAGGTGCATAGGGCTTATGCACAGATTGGGTGGAATGACAGCAAAAAGAATGTAAACTTTATTGTAAAAGGAAGTGGATTTGTAAACGGACATGTCTTACCGATTAGTTATTTAGTAAAATTAAAAGACTAGGATATTTTGTTAGAAATAGTAAATTTATGGCACGATTCTTAAATTCTAAAGGAGATGCAGTATTTAATTTCATAAGGGACAGTAAAGTAATTAATATAAATTATTCTAATCGTGGAACACTTTTTACTTTAGCAGAGTTAAAAGCGTTGTTTAATCTTACAGCGATTGATCCAACAAAACTGATATGTGTTGTTTCTAATGGTGATGGCAGTGCAACAGACACACCTGTGATTGGTACGATATGGCACGATAACGCGCTTAAAGTTAATTTAGGAGCAACGTATACTGGCAGTATAAGAATAAACTACATACTGTTCCTTAATCCCTAGTAAATTAAAATTATTAAAGGCATAGAAATATGTCTTTTTATATTGCCTCGGGATGGCATGAAAATTCGTCCAGAAAGAAGGTAAAATATGGATTTAGGTTTTATTTCAAATTATTTTGTTCCGGTCGTAATGGCCGGATGTCTAGCAACCGGATATGTTGTAAAAAAATGGGTAAAAGATGTTGATAATAAATGGATTCCTACAGTTGTGTTTTTTGAGGGTGCTGCATTAAACTGCATTGTATCCGGAAATGTAACAGTAGAAACAGTTGTAGCCGGTACAGTATGCGGTTTAGCTAGTACCGGATTGCATCAGGCTTTTACTCGAATTATTGAAAATAAAAAAGAGGAGTAACAGATCCTGATGCAAGAATTTTTAATGAGTACATGGTCTATTGTCTTAACTGCTGCAGTTGGTTATCTTGTAACTAATTCCAGAGACAGTAAGAAAAGTCGAAAAAAACTCGAAGAAAAAAGAGAGCAGGAGAAATTAGACCAGGCTAAAAGACAAATTGTTATGGAAGAGGCGCTATGTGCAATGTTACATGAACGTATCGTTCGTTTTTTGCGAGAGACTGCTGATAATCGGTTATGTTACTGCTGATGATCTAAAGGAACTGGATTACCTTTATAACCCCTACAGGGCTTTAGACGGTAATGGAACAGCAGAAAGATTATATAACAAAGTGCAGCAGCTTCCATTGAGAGTAGAAAACGGAGCGGAATGATTCCGCTCTTTTAAATTAAATTCAGGAGGAAAAACAAAATGGAAATCAAACAAAACTTTTTAGTAAACAATGAATGTTATAAAGCAGGCAGAACTATTAAAGTTACAAAGTTAATGGTTCACTCTACTGCGTGTCCTAATGTGTCTGCTGCTGGTTTTGCAAAAGCATGGAATACTCCAAGACCTGCTGGTAGACAAGTATGTGTTCATGCTTTTGTAGATGATAAAGAGGATATTCAAACTTTGCCATGGAATTATAGAGGTTGGCACTGCGGTGGTTCAGGTAATGATAATATGATTGGTGTTGAAATGTGTGAACCTGCTGATTATTCAGATAAAGCGTATTTTGATGCTGCTATTAAAAATATGATTGAGTTATATGCTTATTTATGTAAAGAGTATGGATTAACTGCTAATGACATTATTTCACATAAAGAAGGTCATTCACAGGGTGTTGCTTCTAATCATGGTGATCCTGATCACTGGTGGAAGTTCGTAGGATACACAATGAATGATTTTAGAGCTGATGTTACTGACTGCATTGCAAATGGTAATGTAAATGTTAGTTATGGCAACACTGTAAAACCTACTAAACCACAAACCAGTGAAGGATATACAACTGGTAAGACTTATACATTACAAACTGAACTGAAAGTTAGAACAGGAGCTGGTACAAACTATAGAGCTAAATCTCACAGTGAATTAACTGTAGACGGTAGAAAACATGATGCTGATGGAGATGGGGCTTTAGATAAAGGTACTAGAGTTTCATGCTTAGAAGTTGCAAAAAACGGTGATGATATTTGGATCAGAACACCATCAGGATGGTTAGCAGCTTATTACAATGGAAATAGATATATCTCTAGTGAAGCTGTTTCTAATGGTTCTTCTACAAGCCAAAATAAGCCCTCTAATGCATCAAAATCACTAGGAACATATGAAGTAACTGCCAATGATTTAAGTGTTCGTACTGGTCCTGGAGAAAATTATAGAAGAAAAACATATAATGAATTAACAGTTGATGCAAAAAAACATGATTATGATAAAGATGGATGTCTAAACAAGGGTACGCGTGTTACTGTAAAGGAATGGAAAAACGGATTTGCTCGTATTCCTAGCGGATGGGTAAGTGGCGATTATCTGAAAAAGGTATAGTAATGAAACGTATAGAAGTATCTGTTTTAGCCGCTCTAGCGCTATTATCATTATTACTAGGAATTGCCCTAGTACAAGAAAAACAAGTATCCAGTAATCTAAAAACCAATCTAGAATTAACAAAGCAGGAACTCTATGATGCTAGAGATGATAGAGATTATTATCAAGGAGAGTATAAAAAATATTTTGAACTGTCCGAGGAACTACAAAATCAAATGGGAGTTTATGCTTATGAATAAAGTTTATCTAAAACACGATGCTGAAGATATTCAGGGGAACTGTTTAAACACAAGGATAGAGTATACCCTTTTGTATATGGGGCTATCTCATAGTATTATTAATAATGGGTATCGTGATATACATGTAAATAATAAATACATAAAATTCAAGCCTAGGTCACACATATTGATCTAGGCTTTTTTGTATAAAGAAAAACACAGTGACATGGGAATGAACACTGTGTTTTTAGCATAATTTTGGGATGCGTACTATGCTTAATAAAAGTATATAATAATAAGTAGTTATTTTCAATAAACTTTATATAAAAAGAGCACAAGCCCAAAACGGGAGAGGTGAACTTGTACTCTTTGTATACTTTCGAATATTGTTAATGGGAGAGGAACAATATTCTATTGTACAAAAATAATATTTGTACGCAATCTATTCTACTACATTATACAAAATATGCAAATGTATTAAACTTTTAAATAAAAGAGCACAAGGCTCTACCGAGGAGATATCTTTTTTGTGCTCTTGGTTGGGTATGGCTAAGGGGAAAGGAGGACCATACCCTATTATACAACTATTGGAATTATAGTGGGGATCAATAATTGTACAATATCAATTATAGTTATTTGTCATTTTTTATCAACTCATATACTTAATACTCAATATTTGATTGAATAAGTAATACTTTTTAGTATGGAAAAACATATTGTAAAATATACTTATTTATTATATAGTAAACACGTAAAGGAGGATTTACAATGGCTAAAATTACAGTAAATGAATCTTGTATTGGGTGTGGAACTTGTGTAGGTGTTGCACCAGATGTTTTTGAAATGAATAATGAGGGGTTATCATCTGTTATTGGTGATGATGTCGATTCAGCTAAAGAAGCTGCTGAATCTTGCCCTGTAGAAGCAATCGAAGTGGAAGATTAATCAAAAAAATAGAGAGTTATAGTGATAAAGGAGTGTTCGATTAGAGCGCTCCTTTAAGCATTGTAGCTATTAGTAACTTACATATTTATTCTAGATAACTTGTGGTATGGCTTATAATTCTTTTTTGTTTTTCAATATCATGCTTGCAATTAATGATCATTTCATCTTTATTTGGTATGTCAGATATTTCTAAAAGTTTCAGTTTTTCTTCTAATGCTGTTAATTTTGTTTTTGCCTCTTGCAGTTTTCTGTCTTTTAAATTCATATTTAACACCTCATTAGTATTATAATAAAAAAAGCAATAAATGCTCAAGATTGTGTTGAATAAAAGTGTTTTGTACACTAAGATACTAAAGGAGGTTATATAGATATGTCAAAGAACAATACATTTTTTAGAAAAAATACAAATACTTTTTTTAAAGTTTAGTATTTAAATATAAATATCAACTGCTAAATTACTGCTAAAAATTAAATATAAATAAAAAAATGGCTCTAAAATGCTAGTTATAGAGGACGGTATATAACCGTATGGGTTAGTAAATTAAAGAAATTTAGGTATATCATAACTATATTGCAGCTATGTTATACCTTTTTTCTTTATTTCCTAAAAAATCATCAATTATGTAGTAGGTATAGCACAGCTATGTATTTGCTTAACTGCTAAATTCCTGCTAAAAATTTAATTATTGGTTTATAAAAATCCTAAGTTGCATACTTAGGATTTTTATGAATACACATTATTAACAACATTGTTTAGATTTTCGTTTTCCAAGGATGTATAAACATCCAGTGTAGTCTGATAACTTTCATGTCTTAATAGCCTTTGTGCAATTTTTACATCTACTTTATTTTCCCACAATCTTGTAGCAAAAGTATGCCTGAACATATGGCTGCTTATATGAACCCCTGTACGTTTGCTATATCGTTCTAAAAAGGTTTTTACAGTCTGTGGATCTAATAAGTTCATATCGTTGTCGGGAGCAACTAAATTGCTTTCATTTTCAGCAAACCATGCTTTTAAAATTGGAACAAGTAGTGAAGGCAATGGAACAATCGCACAGGATGCGGGAGTTTTTGTCTCTTTAATCTCAAGTTCTTTTGTTTCGTTGTTTTTAAATATATTTTTGGTAATCATTACTCTTTCATTTTCAAAATCTACATCATTTTTTTCAAGCGCTAGAGCTTCACTTAGTCTTAATCCCATATAATATCCAAGCATAAACACGATTTTATATGAGCGGTATCTGATAGACCTGTTTTTATCAACAACGATTAGAAGCTCTTTAAATTCATTTTCAGCAACTGTTTTTTTCTTAAACAAATCATTTTTGGCTTTGCCGGTTATTTTTAACCGCGCATATGGCAGACGGTCTATATAATTACGATTATAGGCAAATTTAAACACTCCGCTAAATACCTTCACTATATTTTCAACTGTACTTTTGGAAAGCTCCTTTCCTTTTTCTGCAACAAAATTCTGAATTATGGTGTAATCAAGAAGTGTAATATCAGCATCCTCAAACTGTGGTCGTATATGTTTATTATAATATGAACTGCGAATCTGTTTTGTAGTCACTGAAGTGTGGGGATCAGTTTCTATATATTCCTCCCAGACATCGCCAAACGTTTTTTTAATATTTATCAACGATCCATCAACTATTTTAGAATATATAAGTCTTTCATGATTTTGTGCATCTGTTTTTTTAACAAAGCCACTCTTTGAATAATGCTGAGGTCTTCCATATTTATCTTTATAATCGAAATAAACTCTATATGTAACTCCTTTTTTTGCTTTTTTTGATTTTACTTCTCTAATTGACATTTAAAACAACTCCTTTATTTGATATAATAGGAGCATAGTTATAACAGTGTGTAATTGGAATAATTCCGTTATAACTATACTGCAAGACTGCCTTTTGCTAGGCGGTCTTTTGATTTGTTTAATTAATAGTTACATTAGTAACTGTTGGATTAACATCAGGGTTGCCATCCCAGTTATATGTCACGATAAAATTACTTCTAATTTGTGCACCAAAACTATTTTCAGCATCCACCCATGATGATACAGTGTATACAGTACCATTTTTGTTAATCACCCATTCATCTGCTTCCATAATTTTGCCGGGAAATTCAGCAGTTGAGGGTGCTTTCAGATTTGCTTTTACGTCTTTTTCAGCTTGATATTTAAGTGTAGCTTTCTCTTCACTTGTAAGAATTCTATCTTTTACTTGCTGTATTGCTTGACCATCTTTATAGAATTCAATTGTACCACTCGAAAATCCAGTTACGTTAGCATCACTGGTTATAACAACATTAAATAAATAGTCTTCATATTCAATTGAAAACATGCTATTAGTATCATTGTTTTCAAATTTTTTAATATTCATGTCGTCTGTTTTCATACCTATAGCATCACACGCATTAAATAAACTGTTTATAATAGAAACGTCCACTTTATATTTTTTTGCCAGTTCTTCTTGTAAAGTTATTTTTGTATCTTTTGTTTTGCTTTGATTACTTGTTTTTTTATCTTTATCACCACCACCGGCAGCTAGTCCAATAATCATTAAAACAACAACTATTACAATACCTTTTTGCAGTTTCCCCTTTCCCCAGAAATTTTTTAATTTTTCAATCAGTTTTTTCATTTTCTTGTCTCCCTTCATAAAAACTGTTTGTGATATTATGTATCACAATAATATTATAATACATAATTTTACAATTTTTAACGATGAATAAGATATTGTTAAAATAAACATACTATGTTTATGAAATTAAAAATAAGAGAAGTCAGAAAAAAAAGAAACTTAACGCAGATCCAATTAGCAAAATTGACCGGGATAAGCAAATCATCTATTAGCCGTTATGAACGTGAAGAGCTCTGGCCGGATATGCTGGAAATGGAATGGATTGCTTTAGCAATGGATGTTAAAATTACAGATCTATTTGATTCAGAAGTCAAGTAAAATTCGTAAAAACGTAATAAAATTCCCATATATGGGAATTATGCTGTTTTCCCTTTTTTTATTGTGTTTTTAGACATATAATTAATTTATGGATAGCAAGGAGAGGGAGGAGTTATGACAGCAAAAATATTATTCTTAAGAAAAATATTTAAAATGTTGGAAGATATGGAATTATTGGAAATAAAAAAAGTGTATGCTGTTACAATGCAAATATATTCCAATCACTAACAAAAAGAGAGGACAAAGTAATTAATCTTTGTCCTCTCTTTTTTTGTTCTCTAAATTTTTTGCAAACGTTTGTAAAAAAGATTTTAAATATTTTCTCTCATCAGCACTGGCATTCAGATATGTTTCTATAAGTATACGATCAGTTTCATCAAGTTTGTAATCATCTACAATCATATCAATTGCCACATCTGGAAACTCAATAAACATTTCTCCAGTACCTTCGGTCAGCCAGAAATAGTCAACATTAAATTCACGGCAGATAGCTTTAGCATTTCTTTCGGTTAGAGGTGATAAATTAGATTCAATCCTACTTACAGATGCTTTTGTTAGACCGATCCGCTGTCCGAATTCTTCCTGACTCATCTTTAGCTTTTTTCTTAATTCCTTCATTCTATCGAATGATTTCATTATTTTTCCTCCTTTCGTAACAAGTATATATCAAAAAGTTAAAAAACGCAACAAAAACAATTGACAAAGTTACATTACGCAAATATAATAATGATGTAAGTTACATTAAGTAACAAATGTGGTTGATATTTGAAACCTGTATATCATTACCCCTCTCCCTATTAAAATGGTATACAGGTTTGAGGGATCAACTCAGGAAAGGAAGTGAAATAATGACGGTAAAAGAATATGAAGAAACACAAAAAGAAGTGATTGAAATCGCAATGCTTTTAACGGAGTTAAAGAAAAAAGACCCTCAAATTTCAGAGCGTCTTAAATGGATGATAGAAGGGATCAAATTAGCTACTTGTTCAAAAAAAGAAAATTAGAGAGGGGGGACATTAGATGATAAAACATCCGACAAGAGAAGTATTAGAAAGTGGTGGTATTGTTGATGGTGAGGCGTTTGAATTAATGTTAAAAAATGAATTACAAAGTGAAGTTATTAAGGAACTAAAAGAAATAAATCAGCACCTTATGGATATTAAGGTACTGATGGGGTATAAAGGTAAATTATATTGTGACTCTAATATTATTGATGATTAATAATCGATAATATCAAAATCATTTTCACTAACGAGTGCATATTTATTGTATGTATTTAGTACCAAATGTTGCTCACGTATTAGCTACTCTTCTGTTGAATTAATGATAGCTAATGCTTCGTTATAAATTGCTTTTAACACTAATATAAAGGAGGACAAAATGGATTTTAAAAAACAACTAACATTAATAGTTGAAACTGATGATGATACTATTTTGGATGATTTAAACAAATTAGCAAATCTATGTGAGGAAGTAAGGAATACCTGTTTTACAATCAAAAGAAAAATTAATTGTAAGGCAACTGATGAAAAGAAAAAAGACTATTCAGAAGAATAGTCAGCAAATTATTTCAGCTCTTCAATGATATGTTTTCTGAATTCATCTAATGTGTATCTGAATTGATCAGCTAGATTATGGAGATCATCATATGTAGCAGGAGTGTTATCTTCTTTTGGAAATCTACAATCAATTTCTTTTACGAACACATCTAATGATTTTTCTAACTTATTATTAAGCTGTTGGATAGACATAATATTTTCACCTCGCTTTCATTTGATTATCGACATTGCAGTGCCGATAACTAAATTATAGCAAAGGTTAAAAATAAATCAAAAAGTACATGGAGGACTAATTATATGATAAAAAAACAAAAGAATTTGATTGATCAGGATGAATTCACCATCATTTATAGTAAATCGGGTTGGTATGGTTTTTCAATAACAGTAAAGAAAGATGAAATTATTGAAACCAATCATAAAGACAACTTCAAAATTATTAGATATTGTGATGATAAATTTCCTAACACTTATGATGAGTGTGTTGAACGTAAAGTGAATCAGGAAAAGAGAAAAACAAAAAAGATTATTGAATTTAAACTTCATGATGATAGATGGTTTATTGATTCAGAAGATATTTTAGAATATGAGGTCATTAGTGTTAAGACACCAAAGGAAATATTTAAAGAAAAGGGTAACTATAAACTTATAGAAACAGAAGCTGAATTTGATGATTACATGAAATCTAATCTTTCATGCAATGACTGGTGTCAAATAAAACTGGCTAAAACAATGCTTAGCCTAAATCTTGGAAATGGGTTTATAAACGGTTTTGATGATTTGATTGGAGCAAATTTAAGCAGATACAGACTAATGATTGCACTGGCTAAAGAATGCGATAATCGTGATTTACTGATGTATATGCTGATAAAGAAATTAGGTAATTGATATGATCTGGATAATCTTATTTTTACTGCTCTGTGTATTTATTGAATTTATATGTATATATGTTTTAACACATAAAAAATAGTCTAAGGAGGATTTTATGAATAATTTACAAATTATTGAACATGAAGGAATAAAAGTTTTAACAACCAAACAGTTAGCAGACGCATATGAAACTACTGAAAATAGTATTATACAAAATTTCAAAAGAAATAAAAGTAGATTTGAAATTGGAAAAGATTACTACTGCTTAAAGGGGAATGAACTTAAGGAGTTTAAGAACTTAATGACTGATAGTCACTTAGTTAATTCAAGAGCACCACAATTAATTTTATGGACCGAGCGCGGAGCAAATCGTCATAGTAAGATTTTGGATACTGATCAAGCGTGGAAGCAGTTTGATGTATTAGAAGAAACATATTTCAAAGTAAAAAGCATGTCAGCAATGCAAATGTTAAAACTTCAAAACGCTGCACTAATGGAAGTGGATGAAAAGGTTGAACACATCGACTGTCGCGTAACTAATCTAGAAAACACAACTACTGTAGACAGCAGAAAGCAGTACACACTAAGAAAAATTGCAAGTGCGACAGCAGTTAGAGTTTTAGGCGGTAAGGATAGTCAGGCATATTTAGAACTTCATCATAAGGTATTTTGTCAACTTTGGAGAGATTATAAGGATTATTTCAAGATTCCAAGCTATAGGGATACTCTAAAGATAGATTTCGAAAAGGCAAAAGAGTATTTGCAGGGATGGAGACCTGATCATAATCTACAAATTGAAATTTCAAGCGTGAATGAGGGGGCATAGTATGGATTGTATATTAGTTAGTATAACAATAAGTGTGACCATTTCTTATTTGATAACACATTTGTTATTGGTAAGGCATTTATTGGATATTGAAGATAAATTTCGCAAAACGTGTGATTTTACAATTAATGAGATTAATAAATTAAAAAAAAGGGTGATATAAATGAGACCTACAGCAATGCTTACATTCGAGCAGGTTAAGACAGATTTAGGAATTTCTACTAAACAGCTAAACATTTTTATTGATTTAGGCTTACTTAATCCGATTTTTTTAGGAAAAGGTTGGAAATTTAGCCAAGAAGAAATCCTAGATTTTCAAAGGGAATATCGTGGCGAACGCATGAGTAATTATGTTGAAACAGTAACAGCACATGAAAAACACATGAAAAAAGCTGCTATGTCCAGTAGCAGCTAATCAATGAAACCACGTTAATTATAGACTATAAAAAGGAGTGTGTCAAAGAATATTGAAAATGGAAAAGTACATTAACAGGCTTAATGCCAGAGGCTTTTATACAATCGTTTTAATTATTATTTTGGTAGGTTTCATAGTTGCGGGAGCTTCTGGTATCATTCTCGATTTTATCGTCGGGATAATAAAAAATATATAGGTTTTTAACAGTGTTTTTAGGGTACTGTTTTTATTTGCACCATTTTTAGGAAAAAGTAGGGATTTTATGTCAATTTTTGATGAAAAATACAAAAAAATACTTAATGAGCTTATTGAAAACAATTGCATTGAATTAGATCACGGAATCTATATTATTCACCATTACGATTCTATCGAATATCTTTCTGAACAGCTTCATAAAGAGAGAAAAGCCAATGAAGAGTATCATGAATATTTTAAAGTCAATGTAACTCCAATGGATATTATTGAGCTTATAAACGCTTATCGTGAATCTATTGCATTATCGACTTCAATGGTTGATGAAATTATTAAAGAGAACAAAGAGCTTAAGCAGCAACTTAAGTATAAGCATGGATTAAACGGATGCTTGATGCATGTTATCGAGGTTGGAGGAGTGAAAGAAGATTAAATGGAACAGATAGATATTTTTGAACTTATAATGCCCAGTTATAAGATTAATAAACCTATACGACTTATAGAATTATTTGCCGGCATAGGTTCTCAAATTAAATCATTTAAAAAACTGCAGAAAAAATATGGATTTGAGCTTGAATCATATAAAGTTATTGAATTTGATAAATATGCTATAGCGAGTTATAACGCCATAAACGGTACAGATTTTAAACCAATGGATATAACCAAGATTACTGCAGATGATTTAAATATTTTTAATACTAATGTATATGAATACATCCTTACATACTCATTTCCTTGTCAGGATTTAAGTCTTGCCGGAAAGCAAAGGGGAATGAAAAAAGGTAGCAAAACAAGGTCGGGGCTGCTTTGGGAAGTTGAAAGACTGCTTAATGAATGCAGTGAACTTCCGCAAATACTGTTAATGGAGAATGTACCACAGGTTATATCTTCCAATAACATGGATGATTTTAGGCAATGGCAGCTCAAACTTGAAAAACTCGGATATACAAATTACGTTTCTTTGCTTAATGCTAAAGATTATGGCGTTCCTCAAAATAGAAACAGGTGTTTTATGATCTCGTTTTTAGGTCAATACAGTTATAAATTCCCAAAGCCTTTTAAATTAAAAACAAGGCTAAAAGATATGCTGGAAGATGAAGTTGATGAAAAATATTATCTTAGTGATGAACTAACTGAAAAGATAAGACATAGACTTGGTGATAAAGAATATAATCTACTCGGTGGAATGCATAAAAATCAAAGTTTTAAAGATGATGGGATTTCAACAACATTAACAAGTTCAATGATTAATGAACCAGTAAGAAAATACGGAATCTTCGATGATGAAAAAGGAATACATCAGGCTGGTAGCGTATGGGATCAAGATGGACTAGCGCCAACTTTAGACACGATGCAAGGCAGATATAGACAACCATGCATTGAAATAAGAGAAAAAACCAAACGAGGTTATAAAGAAGCCTATGAAGGTGATGGGGTGTACTTAAATAGACCACATCAGAAACGTGGAGTTGTTCAAAATGGGATGATTCAGACGTTAAAAACATCATGCAGTGATGTCGGAGTGGTAGTTAGTGATAAACCAATTTGTGTTGGTCAAGTATCAACAGGAAATTCACAAGCTGGTAAGGTATATAGTCCTGATGGAGTTGGTCAAACATTGTGTGCTGGAACTCATGGTTATGCTATGGGGAATATAGAGCATAATTTAAGAATACGTAAATTAACACCATTAGAATGCTTTAGATTAATGGGATTTGATGATGAAGATTTTTATAAGGCCGAAAAAGTGAACAGCAATACACAGTTATATAAGCAGGCTGGTAATTCTATTGTCGTAAATGTACTTGAACATATATTTAATGAACTGTTTTAGAAATGGGGTGATTAGATGAAATTAGATAAAGCAAAAGAAATACAGTATATAACAGAAAATATTGACAATATAAACAATCGTATCAATCAGATTGACAAAGGTGATTATATTGAGATATTAGGAGATATCTATGCAAACAACGATATCGAATTAATCGAACTGATTAAAGAAAAATTAATAAGCAGAAAACACAGTTTTATTAAGCAGCTAAAGGATATCTAGTCATGTTTAGATATTATGTCTACATAGAAACGTTTAATTATGTTGTACCAGTAGTTGTATATGCAGAAAATAAAATTGATGCACACAACATCGCAATGCAGCAGTTTAAAAAAACATTTAAAAGCAGAGTTATAAAAGCGGTAACTCATAAAGATCATTATTATTTTGGTGGATTCGAATATTAAAAGGAGTAGCAAAATGAAGATAACTTATGAAGAATTTAATGATCTGCAAAGACTGCAGAAAATAAGGGACTATGCTCAAGAAATCTTTAATACATTAATTTGTTTAGGATACATCGCTGAAAATAAGCACAGTAAAAAAATTACGGCAATGACAACTGAAATTAAAGCAATTGAAGATGATGCAGTTGAAAATATTAGAAAAATGCTCGAAGAGGAGTAACAACAATTAATGAAAAAAATATTTTTAATAATAGCTGCTACTTATCTGATGGTGTTCTTAATAAAACCGCAATCAAAATTAGCATTAGTGTTAGCCTTCTTTTATGGATTCTTAGCATTTTTAGAGGATAGAAAACCATAAAAACTATTTTAATAAAAAAATCTCTCTAATCCATTGGTACATATGGGATTAGAGAGAAAATATAAATGCAATATAATATTTAGGTTATATTGCACCAAAGGGGTGATAAATTGGCAAGACGAATAAAGCATTTTGGCGGTCAGCATGAAACCTTACCAATAAAAGACAAAAAGCAGCTTGATGAATTTATGTTCAATCTTCTAAGGAAAAGAGACAAAGCAAAAACGCCAATCAAAAAATACCAAGCTGATCGTAACTGGATGATGTGCATGTTAGGCTTTAATACAGCTTTCAGAGCTGAGGATTTACTTCAACTAAGGGTAATAGATGTAAAAAAAGGATACGTGCATATAAAGGAAAATAAGACCGCCAAGATGCAAAATTTTAAGATGAATAAGAAACTGAATAATGATGTTTTGGGTTACATAAATAGAAACAATCTAACAGACTATGATTATTTGTTTCTTGGACAAAAGAAGGTTCAGAATGGTAAGAAATACGTTTATCCTATAACGCGGCAGCGTGCACATAAAATTGTATCTAGAAATGCGAAGGAAGTGGGCATCGATTTTACTTTTGGTATGCACAGTTTAAGAAAAACATTCGGATATCAGTACTATGCCAATGGTGGTAATCTTCTAACACTTATGAAGATGTATAACCACGATGAACCCAATGTGACACTCCTGTATATTTGTTGGGGTAAAGAAGATGCGGAAAATGATAGAGAAGCAGTTTACTTAGGAGGCGTACATAAATGATAAGTGATTTTTGGTTAGGTGTGATCCTAACCATTGCAGCAGAAGCAATAATAACAATCTTAGTTGTTGATTATTTAGGACAGAAGGAAAGAGAGGAAAACAATGACAGTAATAGTTGAAACAACTTCTTTAATGGAAGAAATAGTTTTTAGAGATATTGTAAGAATTGAAGATAAGGAAGAATGGATTGTTTTAAATGATAAAAATGGTCGGTGTTTACCAATGCCAAAACAAGGCATTGAAAACATAAAAGTATTAGATATTTTAACAAATAAGGAGGGTTTAAAAATTTGAAACAGTTAGATATTTTTGGCGGTGAAATTGATGTTAAAGAAATCAACAAAGAAACAAAAATTAAACGTTCTATAAAAGGAATGTTTAGAAATTTGCATGGCTATGATAAATCTAATTATTGCAAAAATTGTAAATATTGTATTTGTGATCATAGAAGTAGAAGATATTACAAATGTGAAAAAATAGGACAATCTTATAGCGAGGCAACTGATATTAGACTTAAAGATTATGCGTGTGATCTGTTTATAAAAAGAGAGATGAAAGATGATGCCTGAAAGAAAACAATTTAACAAAGGCGAGCGCATTAAAGTTCATAAAAAATATAATGGACATTGTGCTTACTGTGGGCAAGAGATTGAAATTAAGGATATGCAGATTGATCACTTGCATCCTCTCTATGCTGGATACAGTTACTAACTGCCGCTTTGAAAAAATGACAAAAGATCAGTGGAAAGAGTGGTTTTTGCAAAACTGAAAATAATACCCTGAAAGCGTGATTTTACGTAAATCAGGGGTACGGTAACTTTTTTTGAAAAAATAATAATGAATAATCGGCTAAGAGTGTTGATGGCTATAGAGTTTAAACGATTTAGGTTATCTATCAAAAAAATTGACACTCTTAGGGATTATGTAACTTTTTTTACAGGTGTTGAAACCGGAAAGGTGAGGATAAAAAAATGTTAAAAATTGAAAAATTAAAAGATCAGATTTTAAATTATGATAATAGTGATGATTTTCTCGAATGTTGGTTATATCAGATTACGACAAATTCTTACGATAACAAGAACAGTTGTAGCAATTCTACGTGCTCAGAATGCTTAAAAATATCATTGTTAAAGTTATTAGAAGAATATAAAGAACCGATTAAACTCACAAAGTTTGAATATGAACATTTAAAAGTTGCTAAGAGAGAGAGGTTTAATTTTATTGCAAGAGATGGAGATGGCAGATCGTTTTTGTATAAAAATAAACCTTTAAAGTCGTCGGATGAATGGATTGTTGCTAGCAAAGATTGTTGTAGGATTTTAGATAGTTTATTTAAATTTGTTAAATGGGAAGATCAATATCCATGGGATATTGATGAAATATTAAGCAACTGTGAGGTAATTAAAAATGACGTCTAAACAAATGGCGTTCGTATTTTTACTAATAATGCTTATTGCATTTATTTTGTCGCTCGTTTTGGGAATTAGATATTTATTTAAGGAATGGAGAAAGTAAAATGCTAATCCTACCAATTAAAAGAAAGTGGTTTGATATGATTTTAAGTGGTGAAAAGAAAGAGGAATATAGAGACATCAAGCCTTATTATACAAGCAGATTTGAAAACGAATTAGATTTTTGTCAATTTTTCTTTGGTGAAGATTGTTTGATTATTATTTTAAGAAATGGTTATTCAAAAAATAGTCCTTATATAAAAGTTAGATGTACTTTGACTAAAGGTTACGGTAAAGAGAAATGGGGAGCAGAAACAGGTAAAAAATATTATATTTTAGAAATAGTTGAAATCATGGAGGTAGGCAACAATGGATGATATTATAGTAAAAATAAAAAAACTTATGAATACCGCGAATGATCCTAACGCTAGCGAAAATGAAGTTTTTGTAGCAGTTAAAAAGGCGCATAAATTAATGGCTAAACATAATATAGGATTAAATGATATTGAATCTAAGACTGAAGATGATGTAATTGAAGCGGTATTAGACATCACACCTAATTTTATGATGAGTATTTTACAAGTGGTAAGTGATGAATTTAGGTGTGAATTTCTATATATTTCAAGAAAAAATAGATTTATTCCTAAAATATACGGATTGAAAAATGATGTTGACGCAGCTGTAGAAGTAATAAAAAACATTACAGTGTTTATTAATAATGAATTACCTAGATATGTAAAAAAATATAAGAAAAAAGCAAGTTATGATTTTACTTCAATTTTACAAGATTATATTCCGTGTGATGCAAGAGTGCTAAAAAGAAGTTACTGTCTTGGATTTTCGAATCGTTTAGATGAATTCTTCAATCAAAATAAACTAGAACTAAAACAGGAATTCGAAAAATATGAATTAATTTCTTTAGGCATTCCCAAAATTGTTACAGATTATGTTAATAACGTTATAAAGCCAAAAAAAGTGAAAAGTAAAGAACTTGCAGTATCTAGACGCGCTTTTAATGCCGGTGTAACAGCCTGCGACAAGTATAATGGAAGGTAGTTATAAAATGGAGACTAAAGTTAGACAAAGCAATTACATAACAATTTTAGGATGGATGATATCAGATCTAAAGTTAAAAGGTAATGCACTGCTTATTTATGCAATTATTTACGGCTTTTCACAAACACAAGATTTAGCATATACAGGAAGTAGACAATATTTAGCGGATTGGACTAATTCAACACTTCAGGGAGTATCTAAATGTCTAAAAAAATTAGTAGATGATGGTTTTATCATCAAGAAAGAAAATGTAATAAATGGTGTTAAATTTTGCGAATATAAAGCAGTAGTTCCCGAGTTGCTACCAGTAAACAAAGTTTACGGGGGTAGGCAACAAAGTTTACATAATAATATAGAATATAATACTAGTAATATATATAGTGCAAAATTTGATAAAAATGATGCATTTAAAAGATTCTGGAGTGTATATCCCAGACATACGAACAAGAAAAAAGCATTTGATGTTTTTGTTAAAAAATGTACCGATGAAACTGTACTGCAAAAGATGTTAAGCGCAGTTGTTGATTATAAAGAGACAGAACAGTGGCAGAATGAAAGATTTATCCCTCATGCTTCTACATGGCTTAACGGCGAAAGATGGGAAGATGAAATCAATCCAGCTTCTAAAAGTAATTTAAATGATGATAATGAATGGATGAGCGGATATGAATAATTATCAAGATGATCTAATCGGTATGTTTCTTGTTAAACCGCAGCTTCTGGATTTAACTATTCTAAAATCGTCATATTTTGATAAAAAGCATCGCGATATATTTACTGCTATAAAAAAGTCGTATAAGGAAAATAAAACTATTATTTTAGAGGATATCCTAGCAGTAAAGGGAATTGATGTTGATCTTGTTATTGCCTGTTCTACAAGTACCGCAACAACTGCTCTATTTGAGCAGTATCAGGATTATGCAGTTAAGGAATACAAGAAAAAAGCTCTATTAGCAACTGCTAAAAAGCTCCAGAATGATGAAATTACAATTGATGAATTTTACAAGGATACAAACAATTTTGCATCTTTAGGATCATATTCATCTACTCGTTTGACTAAAGAACTGCTTAAAGGCTCGATTACAAAGCATAAGAACAATATCAAGTTTACCAGATTTACAATTTTGGAAAAGAAACTCAATTTAAAAGAAAATGACTTTGTTATTTTAGCAGGTGCTACTGGTGTAGGTAAATCGGGTATTGCTATAAATTTGATGGATGATCTATCTCGTAATTATCCTTGTGTATATTTCAATTTCGAAATGGTAGAAGAGGAGCTGTATCAAAGACTTATTTCTATCAATTCAAAATTAAATCAAAAAATGCTTGAGCAGTATGAGACACTGCCACAAAAAAATATGAATGTTGTTAATGATGCAATTGATGATATTTCAAAAAGACATATTGACATTATAAATCATTCATCAACATTGGATAAATTAAGATCGTTTATTATGAGCTACAAAAGCGATAAGCATTTTATAGTGTTTGTGGACCATGTAGGGCTTATCGGTGTACGTGCTAAAAACAGTTATGAAAAAATGACAGAAGTAGCCAAGGAGCTAAGAAAAATGAGCTTGGACAACAACTGTACTATCATTGGTCTTTGTCAATTGAATAGGGAAGCAACTAAAAATGCAAAACAGCCTAATTTATCGATGTTAAGAGATTCGGGTGAGTTAGAACAAAGTGCAAGCAAGGTTATATTTGTCTGGAAGAACGAAAAAGACTGCGCAGAAGATTATTATCTAGTTATCGAGAAAAACAGAAGTGGTCCTAAATCAATCATTCCAATAGGCTACAACAAAGAAAATCAAATTGCTTATGAATTAAGCAATAAGAGAGATTTAAGAACATAGGAGGATTTAGAAAATGAACAAAAGCGAGAAGCAATATAAAGATGAAATTATAAACAAAGAAGATGTTTTAAAAGGCCTCATTACTCATGATTGTAAATCAACGTTATTTGCGGTTTTATTAAGTGATAATACAAGGATTAAAGACCTTGAATATCAAGTTATGAATGATATTAGATCAATGATTGAAGATAATGATTATATCTTTATAAAAAGGACAGAAATTTAACAAAAACTATTTTGATTAAAAATTCTCTCTAATTCGTTGGTAGATAAGGGATTAGAGAGAAAATATAAATGCAATATAACATCTTGGATATATTGCGCGTTTAAGGAGCAGAATAATGGAAAATTTAAACAGCGCTGAAAAAATTGTGAAAGGATTTGAGTTGGTGGGTGAAGGAGTATTAGAAACATTTCAAAACGCAATGAATCTTTTTGTTGATGCTCTTTCTAATTTTGTTGATTGTGTTAATATGATAAATAAAGTCAATCATAAGAAACCGAGATTACCTAGAAAAATAAAAAAGAAATACAAGAAGTTAGGAATTTATGAAGATTGGAAAAGTGGTGCTCATTTAAGGGCGGAGTTTACAAATGGAATAGAAAAAACAGTTGCTTTAAAGGAGGTAAAAAATGAAATGGGTTAAAGAATATATTCGAAAAAGAAGAATAGAAAAATGGAAGAAAGAAGTAGAAAAGATAGCTGTTATTGCTGCTGCATGTTTGAACACGCAATTTAAATTTTTTAACTGTGATTTAAATTTAACTGATTCAAAAAAACAGGATTTATATAGAACTATTGATGGAAAAAAGCTGCCATATGTTATATATACAGATAAAAACAGTTTTATGATATATCCAAGTGAATTAGTAGAGGAGCAAAAATGACGACAAATAAAACTGATGATTTAGGTATAAGCAATGACGTATTAGCGGATTACATTAAACGATATGAGGCAGCTGTGAATCACGTATTTAAAGATTATCCTAAACAGCCATCAATTTACAGTCATGAACGACAGGAGTACAGTGGATTGGATATAAATACATATATCTATATTGCAGATAATTATTGTCACTTGAAAAAAAGACTGGAGGAGCGCAATGCAAGAAGCAAAATACCAAATAAAAAACTGGAAAAAATGGAAAGCAACAAAATATCTTCTTATTCAAACAAAGAATGAGCTAATGAATGATATAAAAGCTATTACATATACTGATGAACTTCCGGGAGGATCACATAAAAGTATTGCTGATAAGTATAATAAGTTAATAGAAGATGTAAAGATTTATGATGATTATATTAATGCATATGGTTTCTTTATAAACAGATTAGAAAACGCAATAGCAACAATGCTGAATGAAAATCAACGTAAGGCAGTTATAATTTATTCTAATAATCCATATAAAGGTGGTTATGAAAAAAGAATAGAGGAAGCCTTAAAAACAGGTTTCTCAAAAAGTTATTTTTATGATTTGTTAACTGAATCTTATGAAATACTTGGTAGTGTTTTAGATATAGAGTGCGATGAAAATAGAAACATAATTGAATCCGTGGACAAATCACGGACAAAAAACGCCTAAAAATGTGTTATTATGATATTGTGGAAGTTTTGAAAGAACACCACATCAGCAGTCAATGAACACTTTGTCAGGAAGAAACTCGAAAGGGTTTCTTTTTGCTTTTGTGAAGAAGGAAATATTTATGTATGAAAGCGAAGGTTTACAAATGGCAATTAAAAGATTAGATCGTGATGGGTCTCACCGTAAGCAGTTCGAAAGAAATAAAAAGAAAATATACGCAACTCAAACAGTGTGCGGAATATGCGGAAAGCCGGTAGATTTTAGTTATAAATATCCGCATCCTTTATCACCGTGTATCGATCACATCATACCGGTTGCAAAAGGAGGACATCCAAGTGACATTGATAATCTTCAACTGGCACACTGGACATGCAACAGACAAAAGAGTGACAAATTATTTTCAAGCAGTGGGATGCACAAGGCGAAGGTAGTAACAAACAGAGACCTTCCTCATACAATCAACTGGATTGCTTATAAATCGTCAAAATAAGCCATTTGAGAGGTGTTTTAAATATGGGGCATGATACCCCCTAAAATCTTTCTTCCGTAGTTCACGGCGTACTGTGAATATTTTCTCACGGATAAATTAAGGCGAAAGGAGTGAAAAAATGACGGCATATTTAGGAATGAAATATTTAAGAAATAAACTGATATCAAAAAGACCAAGAAATGAAGAAAAGTATCTGTATTATGAAATGAAGAATACCATGAGGGATTTTAATATTACTATGCCTAAAGAATTCATATGGCTAAAAAGCTGTCTTGGATGGTCAGCGAAGGCAGTTGATTCAATCGCTGACAGGCTTTCATTTAGAGAATTTTCAAATGATAATTTCGGAATAAATGAAATATATCAGTTAAATAATCCTGATGTTCTTTTTGACAGTGCGATTATCTCAGCACTTATTACATCGTGCTCATTCATATATATTTCAAATGATATAAGCGGATTTCCCCGCATGCAGGTAATTGACGGTCGAAACGCTACAGGAATAATTGATCCTATTACTTACATGCTTAGCGAGGGTTATGCTGTTCTTGAAAGAAATATTCATGATGAACCGGTCAAGGAGGCTTATTTTATAAAAGAGGGTACATGGTTTTATGAAAAAGATAAAGCACCTTATTTTATTTCAAGCAAAGCCCCGTATCCACTGCTCGTTCCGGTTATTTTTAGACCTGATCCAAAAAGACCGTTTGGACATTCAAGAATATCCAGAGCCTGCATAGGTATTCAGCAGAGCGCAATGCGAACGCTCAAGCGTTCAGAAGTATCAGCAGAGTTTTATTCTTTCCCACAAAAGTATGTACTAGGGTTAAGCCCAGATGCTGAGGCTCTGGACAAATGGCGCGCTACTGTCTCAACTATGCTTCAGCTCGATAAGGACGAGGATGGTGATTCACCAACAGTTGGACAGTTTGAACAGCAGTCTATGGCGCCGTATGTAGAACAACTGAAAATGTTTGCTAGTCTATTTGCAGGCGAGACAGGTCTTACCTTGGATGATCTGGGATTTTCAACTGATAACCCGTCAAGTGTTGAGGCTATAAAAGCGCAGCATGAAAATTTAAGGCTTATCGCTAGAAAAGCGCAAAAAACTTTCAGTGTAGGTTTTTTAAATGCCGGATATCTTGCTGCATGTTTAAGAGATAATTATGAATATGACAGATACCAGATTTATTTGTCAAAAGCTAAATGGGAACCGTTATTCGAGCCTGATTCGTCTACATTATCTGTTATAGGTGATGGTGCTATTAAAATTAATCAGGCGGTACCGGGATTCTTTGACAAGGATACTTTAAGAGATTTAACAGGTATCGATTATAGTGAAAATGCTGGAATCGGAAAAACTGCAGGAGAGATCGTACAGTAATGGAAGATATTGCACCTGAATTGTATGAGAGGATAAAAAGTACATACGAAAATGAAAAAGCATCAAGTAAAAAGCTGGATGCTTTTTTAGAAAAAGTAAAAAATGGCAATGCCACATATGAAGATGTCTATGATTATGCAGGTGAACTGGGCAGATGTCTGGAAAGTGCATTCAGTCACAATATAAGCGACGATGTGCTGCCCGACAGCAGGATGTATTACAATATAGCAAAAAGAATAATCGAGCCCATGCTTAAGAAAAGTCATGATGATATTGCAGCACAGTGCAGTGCTGTACAACATTCATTAAATAAAAAAGCCGGCATAGGATTAAATGCTGTTAAACCTGAATATGATCAAGCCAGAACAGAGGCAATCATAAATTATGTATGCACACGTGATAAATACAGCAGTGTAGAAAAAAGTTTTTTAGACGGATTAAGCAATAACTGTCGCAAGACTGTAGATGATTCTGTAAAGCAGAATGCTGATTTTCATTACAAAAGCGGGTTAAGTCCGCGAATAGTAAGGATTTGCAGAGGAAAAGCGTGCAAGTGGTGTCGTGAGGTCGAAGGCAGTTATAACTACAAGGATGTAAGGAATACCGGTAACAATGTATTTAGAAGACACGCCAACTGCACCTGTACAGTTTCATATGATCCTGGTGACGGATCAAAAAAAATTCAGGATGTATATTCGAAGAGATGGCAGAACCAGGATGCCTTTCAGGAAAGAAAAAGATTTTACCTGGAAAACAGAGTTGATAAAAAAAGATTAACAGATATGGAACAGTATGCGGTAAACAGTCATATATCATCTGATTTTTATATTATCAACGACTGTTTAAGAAATGGATATATATTAAATCAGGAGCAGAATACACTGGTGAAAAATCTAGATTCCGCATTGGAGAAACTAGACAGCTATAAAGGGAGGGTCAGCAGATCAGTTCAGTTTTACAGTTCATCAGATTTAGATAAGTTTTTATCTGATCATGAGCCGGGGCAAACTGTTACGTATAAAGATTTTACATCTTCCACTGCTTCAAAAGAATTGTATAATCCCGACGGACAGGTTCAGATGTTCTGGACTAGTCGTCGAGGCAGAAATTTGATAAAATACAATAAGAAAGAACAGGAAATATTATATAAAAGAAACAGCAGTTTTATAGTCTTGGAAAAGAGACATATTAAAGGTGTTTATTATATTTTCATGGAGGAACTGTAAAATGACCTTAAGTCTAGAAGAATGGAGAAAGCTGTCAGAAGAACAGAAAGGAATACGGTATAAGGAACTGAGCGATCATGATAAATTTATTGTTCGTACCAGTACTCCGCCGGCTTTTGAAGTTACCGGGCGCAAAGAGCTTAGTGAAGAAGAAAAAAAGAGCGCAAAAAAAGAATTTGATGAGTTTTTAGTATATTATGGAATAAAAAAATAGGAGGTTAAGGTATGGAGCCAAAAAGAATTGGCCGTCAGACTCCTACAACCTCGTTAGTGCTGCCTTATAAAAAAACAAAAGGCAAAGAAGCAGTTGAAATTTACAACAAAACCGGCAGAACTGCCCGGGAATGGCAGGAACTGCTAATTTACGATATTATGGCATATGATGATGAAGGCTTATGGGTTCATTCTACCTATGGATATGCGGTACCGCGTCGTAACGGTAAAACTGAAGATGTGATAATGCGTATTTTATGGGGACTTAAAAATGGTGAAAAAATCATTTATACTTCTCATCTTATCTCAACGTCTCATTCAGTCTGGGAAACAGTTACATATCTGTTAGACAGTATGGATATTAAATATGCTTCGGTAAAAGCCAAGGGGCAGGAAAATATCAGACTTTTAGATGAGAATGACAAGCCCTATAAACTTGATCATATGATTAATTTTAGAACCAGATCAAATAATGGCGGGCTGGGTGAAGGATATGACCTGTTAATTATCGATGAAGCACAGGAGTACACTATTGACCAGGAATCAGCGTTGAAATACACTATTTCAGCGAGTTCAAATCCTCAAATTATTATGCTGGGTACTCCGCCAACAGCTATTTCGCATGGTACAGTATTCCAGAAAATAAGAGAAAAGGTATTAAGCGGTTTTTCGAAAAATACCGGATGGGCGGAATGGTCTGTTGATACGATGCAGGATCCAAAGAACAGAGAAGCATGGTATGAGACAAATCCCTCTTTAGGGCAAGGACTTACAGAAAGAGTTATTGAAAATGAAAATACGACTGATGATGTCGATTTTAATATTCAGAGGTTAGGTCACTGGCTGTCATATTCACAAAAATCCCTGTTTACTGAAAATGAATGGGATTCATTGAAAATAAGTAAAATACCGAATTTTAAAAACAAACTGTTTGTTGGAATAAAATTTGGAGCTGACGGACGACATGCTGCATTATCTATAGCAACCAAAACAGATGATAAGATATTTATTGAATCCATAGACTGTCAAAGTCAGAGAAACGGAAATCTGTGGATCATAAATTTTTTAAAAAATGCAGATATAGAAAAAATTGCAGTTGACGGAGCAGGAGCTCAGGACGTTTTAAAAAAGGATCTTAAGGAGTACGGTATAAAAATAAAAATTGTGCTTCCTAAAGTAAAAGACGTGATAGTAGCCAACAACATGTTTGAACAGAGCATAACTTCATTAAAAAATATATGCCATAATGGGCAGGAATCATTAAGACAGGTCGTTACAAACTGCATTAAGCGTGCTATTGGAACGAATGGCGGTTTTGGATATAAAGCCTTAATTGAAGAACATGAAATAGCACTGATGGACAGTGCTGTTCTTGCACACTGGCTATGTGCATCAGCTAAAGAAAAAAAGAAACAACGTGTTAATTATTAACGAAAGCATCTATTTTATGGATGTTTTTATTATTTTAAATTTACGTACACTAAACGGTTAATTAGGAGGTTATTAGAAATGTCAGAATTTAAAGCAATTACAACACAGGAAGAATTTGAAATGCGTTTAAAAGAGCGCCTTGAACAAAAAGAAAGAAATGTATTAAAAAAATTCGAGGGATATACTTCGCCGGAAGATTTGGAAACTATCAAAAGTGATTATCAAAGTAAGATTGATACATTAAATCAGTCAATCAGCGATAAAGACAGTCAGTATAGCAGTGAAATCGAGGGTTATATTCAAAAAATTGCTGATTATGAGACCGACTCAGTAAAAACGAGAGTGGCAATTGATATGGGTATTCCTTTGAAACTAAAGGACAGACTTAAAGGAACAACGGAAGATGAAATAAGAGCGGATGCGGAGCTTTTATCTGGTCTGTATTCCCCTGCTCCGCCTTTAGCATCGTCAGAACATACTATGACAGCAGAAGATGAAAAAAAATTAAAATTAGAAAACGGTTATAAAGAAATGGCCAAAAAATTAGGAGGTTATTAGAAATGTCAGAAGGAAAAATTTTAGAAGTTAAAAATTATAAAACAGTTTTTACACCAGAATTAGTAACTGATCTTTTTTCAAAGGTAAGAGGTCACTCATCATTAGCTAATCTTGCTAAAAAAGAGCCGCTTCCTTTCAACGGTAAAGAAATGATGATCTTTACAATGGATGATGAAGTGAATATCGTTGGTGAATCAGGAAAGAAAACAAGAGGATCAGCAGATATCAGCACTAAAACAATGGTTCCAATCAAAGTCGAGTACGGTATCCGTATTTCAGATGAATTTATGTATGCTACTGAAGAAAAGAAAATTGATATTCTAAAAGCGTTCAATGAGGGATTTGCTAAAAAAGTCGCACGAGGATTAGATATTATGGCAATGCATGGAATCAATCCAAGAACAAAAGAAGCATCTAACTTGATTGGTGATAATCATTTCGATCATGGTTCGCTTACAGTTACAACAACTGCCGGTGAAGAAGATAAGGACATCAATAAGGCAATTGCCTTATTTGATGAATCAGACGATTTTGAAGTTTCGGGATTTGCAATAGCAAAAGCATTCAGAACTTCATTAAGTGAACTCGAGTATAAAAACGGAGCTGCCAAATTTCCAGAATTAGGATGGGGAAGTAATACTTCAGCATTACGCGGTTTAGCCGTAGATGTCAATTCAACAGTTGCATTTAATGATTCTAAGGATTTGGCAATTGTTGGAGATTTTGCAAACTATTTTAAATACGGTATTGCTAAAGAAATCCTAATGGATGTGATTCCTTATGGTGATCCTGATAATACAGGATTAGATTTAAAAGGAAATAATCAGATTTTTATCCGGTCAGAAGTTTATTTAGGTTGGGCAATCATGGACGAGAATGCTTTTGCCAGAATTTTAAAAACTGAAGGATAAGGAAGTGAAAGATGATGAAGCCTTTCGTTACATTAAAGGATATTTCGCTGTTGTTCAGAGATCTTAGTAGTTTAGAAGAACGCAAGGCCTCAGCACTTTTGGAGGTTGTTTCTGACTCTCTTCGCCAGGAAGCTAAAAAAGTCGGAAAGAACCTTGATGAAATGATAAAAAATGGCGAAGTGTATGAAAATGTAGTTAAATCAGTTGCAGTTGACATTATCGCAAGAAATTTAATGACCTCAACTGACAGCGAGCCTATGGAACAGTTTTCACAGTCGGCATTGGGATATACCGCTTCAGGAACATATCTTGTACCCGGTGGAGGGCTGTTTATTAAAAAAAGTGAATTATCAAGACTGGGACTTAGAAGACAGAGGATAGGAGTACTGGACATATGGGGATTAAAGGAATAAATGTAATCTTAGTTGAAAAGATTGAAACCGGTAAAGACAGTTTTAATGAGCCGGTGTATAAAGAAATCGAGAAGTGCATAAAAAATGTTCTTGTTGCCCCGTCAACTTCTGATGATATTGTCACTGCTCAGGATCTGGCTGGAAAAAAAGCCGTGTACACTTTAGCAATTCCAAAATGTGATAACAGCGTTTGGGAAGATAAAGATGTTATATTTTTCGGCAAGAGATGGCATGTACTCGGTTTCACTATTGAAGGAATAGAGGAAAATATTCCGCTTTGCTGGAATAAAAAGGTAATGGTGGAAAGATATGGCTAAAACCAGAATTGTTTTAAACAGAAAAGGGGTAGGAAGTCTACTGAAATCAAAAGAGATGATGGCAGTGTGCCTTGAACATGCTAATGCAACATGTCAAAGTGCAGGCGGTGCGGGTTACGAAGTAACAACATTTACCGGAAAATCGCGTGTGAATGCCTCTGTAAGAGCAAATACCAGAAAAACAATCAGTGATAACTACAAAAACAACACACTGCTTAAAAGTCTGAGGTGAAATCTGTGATTGAAGAAACTGTATTAAATTATCTAAATAAAAAATTAACTGTTCCTGTCTTTTTAGAAAACAGGGATATCGAAGAATATGTCGTAATAGGCAAAACAGGAAGTGGAAGAGTGAATTTTGCTAACTCAGCCACCTTTTTTCTACAGTCGTATGCATCTACCAGATATAAAGCTGCATTGTTAAATGAGCAGGTAAAAAAAGCAATGGACGACTTGGCTGAACTCAAAGAAATATCATATTCCCGGTTAAATACCGATTATGATTTTACAGATACAGCCAAAAAGAAATACCGGTATCAGGCAGTATATGATATCGGTTTTTATTAACTTGTGAAGGAGGAAAAATAAATGTCAAGTGATGCAAGTAATGTAACATCTTCAAAACCATCTGTTGGCGGTGCTGTTTGGGTGGCACCGTTAAAAACAGAAATTCCAACCGATGCAAAAACACCTTTAAATGAAGCTTTTAAATCATTGGGGTACTGTTCTGATGACGGATTAACTAACTCAAACAGTCCGGAAACTGATAATCAGAAAGCATGGGGCGGTGATGTAGTACTGGTTTTACAAACAAGCAAAGAGGATACATTTCAGTTTAAATTGATTGAATCGCTTAATACAGATGTTCTAAAGACAGTGTACGGCAGTAAAAATGTAACCGGCACCCTTGAATCTGGATTAAAAATAGCTGCAAAAAACGATGAGCCTGAGCAGTTCGAATGGGTGTTTGAAATGATTTTAAAAGGCGGGATTTTAAAAAGAATTGTAGTTCCGTGCGCATCGGTAACTGAAATTGGTGATATTGTTTATAAAGATGATGAATCAGTCGGTTATGAATGTACTGTTGCAGCCGTTCCGGATCAAAACGGTGCAACACATTATGAATACTTAGTAAAAAATACTGAATAAGGAGAATGCTAGATGATCAAAGGTGAATCAAAAACAGGGTTTAAGTTTAATATCAATGAAAAATTTATTGACTGGGAACTTCTTGAAATGATGGCAGAAGTAGATAAAAATCCGATTTTAATGATTAGTATTGCTAAAAGACTGTTAGGGATTAAACAGTATAATCGTTTAAAAGACCACTGCAGGACTAAGGATGGAAGAGTTCCTCTTGAAAGAATGGAAGAGGAGATTTTTTCGATTATTGATTCAAGCAAAGAAACAAAAAACTAATTATCCTCGCCGACATGATAAATACTGATGAATCAGCAGTTATTTGTGATCTGGCTGAAACATACAGTATATTTGATTATAAGTCGCTTCCGGTATTAACGGTCGCGACTTTTTGTGTTGGTCTGAGGGAAAATTCAAGAATAAAAATGAAAAAAAACAGGCTTGCTGTTCCTTTTGAAACTATACTTCTTGGTGTGATTGCGGACAGCCTTAAATTATTAGTCTGGACAAAGTCTAAAGATGCTCAGAAAGGATTTAACAGGCCTAAATCGATCGTTAAGTCACTGTTTGAAAACGAAGCTAAAGAAAATATATCTTTTTCAAGCGGTGAAGAATTTGAAAAAGCAAAATTGAAAATTTTAGGGAAGGAGGCAGATGTATGGCAAGCGGAACAGAATTAGCAAAAGCATATGTACAGATTGTACCTTCGGCAAACGGCATTAAGGGTTCGTTAGAAAATGCGATGGGAAATGAAGCGGATCAGGCTGGAGAAAAGGCCGGAAATTCAATCGCATCTAAAATTAAAGGGATAATCGTTGCTGCTGGAATCGGGAAAGTTCTTGCATCGTCATTCACGGAAGGTGCAGCGCTTGAACAGTCCATAGGTGGTATTGAAACACTTTATAAGGGAAGTGCAGAAAAAATGAAGGCTTATGCCAGTGAGGCGTATAAGACTTCTGGAGTAAGTGCTAATGCCTACATGGAAAATGTAACGTCATTTTCTGCTTCTTTGATTTCAAGCCTTAAAGGTGACACCGAAAAAGCTGCCGCTGCTGCTGACCGTGCAATGCGGGATATGTCGGACAATTCCAATAAATTCGGTACAAATATTCAGGATATCCAAAATGCATATCAAGGTTTTGCAAAGCAGAATTATACTATGCTTGATAACCTGAAATTAGGATATGGTGGAACAAAAGAAGAAATGCAACGTCTGTTGTCTGATGCTCAAAAATTGAGCGGACAAAAATATGATATAAGTAATCTCGCGGATGTCTACACTGCAATAGGAGTTATCCAAGACAATCTAGGAATCACTGGAACCACTGCTAAGGAGGCTGCAAGTACTTTCAGCGGATCGTTTGCTTCTATGAAAGCAGCTGCACAGGATTTCTTAGGCAATGTTGCTATTGGCGGTGATGTTACCGGTACTCTGTCAAATCTTCTATCAACTGCATCAACTTTTTTGTTTGATAATGCAATTCCAATGGCTATTAATATTGTTTCGGGATTTGGAACTGCTCTTGTTGCCGCAGTTCCTCAGCTTGCTCAAAAGGGATATGAACTGCTTAGCGGGCTTGTTGATGGATTTGTAAAAAATATACCTGTGGTGCTTCCACGGATTTTACAGTTTGTTCAAAATTTTGGTGTCGGTTTAGCTCAAAAAGCACCTGAATTTATTAATATGGGCTTTGACCTGTTAAGCCGGCTGGTAAGTGGAATAGTGAGTGCTGTACCTATTTTAATACAGTACGTTCCTACTATAATTTCTACTTTTGCAAATATAATCAATGAAAATTTTCCAACTATATTAGCCAAAGGGGCAGAAATATTATGGCAGCTGATTACCGGGCTGTTAAGTGCGATTCCTACTTTAGTTGCTAATATACCGCAGATTATACAGGCAATCTGGGATACTTTTATGGCTTTTCAGTGGCTGAATCTAGGTGGGCAGATAATGACATTTTTAGGCGATGGTATTTCTGCTATGTTTGGATTTTTAGGTGAAAAAGGCCTTGGTGCGGTTCAGAGTATTGTAAATACGATACTTTCTCTTCCTGGTAAGCTGTTTACATTAGGGAAAAATGCTATTTCTCAAATGGGGAGCGGTATTTCAGGAATGGGATCATGGCTAAAGACAACTGCTGGAAAAATCGTAACATGGGTAGTAAACGGTGTTAAATCACTTCCATCGAAAATGATAGATGTCGGTAAAAATGTAGTTAAAGGATTATGGGAAGGAATCAAGAACGTTAAAGACTGGATACTAGATAAAATAAGCGGATTCGTTGACGGTATTGTAGGAGGAATAAAGAAATTTTTTGGTATACATTCTCCATCAAGAGTAATGGCCGATGAGGTTGGTAAGTATCTCCCTAAAGGAATGGCAGTAGGTATCGAAGCAAGTGCTGATGAGGTTTACGATGAAATGGATAAGCTGTCTAGAAATACACTAGATATCGCAGCTGATGGGTTAGAATTCAGTAACATTGATATGAGTGAAAACAGCGGCGATCTTAGCGGTATGCTTCAGATAATCATTAAACTGTTGAAATTAATCTTAAACAAAGAAGATACAACTGTTTTGAATTTCAACAATAGAGAAGTTGCCCGTGCTTTGCGTGAACTGGGGGTTGTTTTTGAATGACGGTAAAATATATAAATTCAAAAAATGAGATACTGGAGTTTATTGGTGCCGATATACTTCCAACAAGCGGTTATTTGCATCAGAGAAAATGGAATACAAACAAGGAAAATGATATTACAGTTATTGATAAGGGTGACTGTACTTATACTATAACCCTTACATTGAAAGGCAGTTTGGAACAGAGAAAAAACATGCTTAATAAAATATGCGATATATTTGAGTATGATTGTATAGTTAAGACACCAGGAACGCTTCATTACGGGGATTATAAAATAAAATGCTATGTAATATCTTCTAATACAAGTGTTGCGGGTATTCAGACAAGAACAAATATTGAATTAGGAATATACTGTCCAAAACAGCACTGGATTAAAGAAAAAACATATAATCTGGTAATGTACAGTGATTCGAAGAATGACACAGGTATAAAGCAGTACAGCTATTGTTATCCGTATGTATATTCATCTTTAAAAGGTGCAGTTCAAATAATCAATGATTCCCCGGCAGACAGTGATTTTATCATAAGAGTTTACGGGCCATGCAGTAATCCGTTTATTAAAATAGGAGAAATACTTTATCAGGTAAATACTACATTAAGTGCTGGTGAGTACATGGAAATAAACTCAGAGGAAAATACAATATATGCCTTTTCAGATTATGGTGAAAAAAGGAATCTTTTTAATTTCAGAGATAAATCGCGAGGCGATTTTTTTACAAAAATTCCATCCGGTCTTAGTATCGCAACATGGAATGGAACATTTAAAGCTGAAATAGTTATATTTGATAAGCGTGGTGAACCAAGATGGATATAATGAAATTTATATATACGGATTCCAACTATACGGAGCTCGGTGTTTTAAAAAATACGTCTATTGATTTTGAAGTTGGAAAATTCAAAACTGCGACTAATGATTATTCTTTAGAAATTTCGATAAATGCATGGGATAAAGCATTTAATAAAGGTTCTATATTTTACTCATCGGAAAGTGAATTCGGTGGAATTATTGACAGTAAAAAGGTCGATACATCAAAAAATGTAATTGTCTTTACTGGAAAAACATTTAGAGGAATGTTGGAAAAAGAGTACATACAGCCCCCGGAAGGTCAGGCGTATTTTGTAGCAAAAGGCGAGGCCAACAGTGTGATAAATGAGCTTATTGGAGACAACTTCGATAGTCTTTTTACTGTAGATAATGTTGGCTTAAGTGATATAAATGTTAATTATCAAATTAGAGATCTGAATCTTTTAGATGCGCTTGAAAAAATGCTTTATAAAGCAGATATTCCATCAAGACTTGATATTGTGTTTCATGATGGAAA
>OGFR01000379.1_pt1 | contig 38493 bp, 37 predicted proteins | sample 1571001 | NCBI WGS metagenome assembly OGFR01 (sample SAMEA2582064, study PRJEB24529) | metagenome | biome: Human gut stool | place: China | collected 2011 | reverse complement strand
GCATTTATTTTTTCTTCTGTTGATAGTAATTTTATCAACAATTCTTTCTTTTCAAAGGATGTTATATTACAGAATTTATCTGTATCATCCTCTTTTTTTATACATCTTATAAAATTTATTTCAGGATTTTGTCTATCAAGAAGCAAAGTTTTAACTTCTAATAGACAATTTTTAATTTTTCTTTCTTCGTCTATAGAAAATTTCGCTTCGTTAAGTTTTTGAGTTACTTCATTTGTTTTTCTTCTATCCCTTACAAAATTATTTACATAATTTATAAAGGAAGAATTTTTCTCCCAATTAATTTCTTTAAAATTATAATTAATGTCAATAACATACCATCTAATTTGATTGTATGTTAATTTTTCATTATTTAGGATTGTATATAAATATAACAATCCGTGTTCTTTATTATGACTATAATTTACATCTGTACGCACTGCATCAGGTTCTTTTACTTGTAGCTGTAGGTCAAAATCTCCTTCATAGTATACAACCTCGTCGAGATAGTTTCCCCAATTGCAGTCGTCAGCATATTCTTCTTGCTGTATAAATCCTAATTGAAATTCATCAAACGCATCTTTTGTTTCAATGATTGTTTCTAATCTTTTATCTAATTGTATGTCCTCTTTTATTTTCTTTATAATTTCATCATATTTCATATTCTATTCCTCCATTTTTAAGAAAGGGCAAGGCTATTTGTCTTTGCCTTACCCTTCACGTTTACAGTTTATTCAGTTTTTGTTGAAGTTCGGCAATTTGAGCTTCAAGCTTTTCTTTTTCTTGAACTTGCATTTGAGCTTCAAGCTTTTTTTGGTTTGCTTCGTACTCGGCATCAGGTATCCACTCCATGATATCTGATGGCTGTACTTGCAAGTATTCACAGATTTTATTTATAGTTTCTGTTGAAACGGGTCTGTTGTGTGAAAATTTTTGTGGCGTATTTACTGCTATACCACTTTTTATCAACTCTCCCCATTTCATGTTATGTTTTTCTAAGTAGTCACCTAGCTTCCTACTGAAAACTATCAAAGTCATCACCTCCTTTGCGTGACTACATTTTAACATTAATTTTTAGTAGTTTCAAGTTGATGAAATGGTGGCGTCCTTTGCAATTACGCCGTATTGTATTTCTACGGTGTGCATCGCATCTATTTTAGAAATGGCTAATACTTGGATTATTTCAAAGTAACCATTCTTTATAACCGCTACATCATAGTATGTAAGCCTTGTTCTTTTTATTTTATTCATTTTTGTACCTCCATTTAATCTATATTTTAAAAGGGCAGAACTGATTTGCGTTTGCAAGTTCTACCCTTTTTTGTATGTATTATTAATCAGCAAGACAAACATAAACTGTAATTGTCTTGTCATTTAAAGAGAGTTTAACTTCTTCAAAGTCCTCTCCTTTATCTGTCACACCTAAATTTTTAGATGTGACATCTGGATAAGTGTCGTGGATTATATCCAAATCTGTTTCAGATATTTCTTTCTTATCCAATTTGAGGAACTCTGATTCTTCTTTTTTTGTGACAGCTTTTTTTGCTGTTTTAATACTTTTCTTTGTTGTCTTTGACTCAATTGGGCTACTTGATGGTGTAGATTTTACTCTAAATAATCTAGCAAAAGCTAATTTTGCTAGAGTTTCTTTGAATCGAACGCCTTTATATTCAATTGTGCCATCTTGCTTTTGACGTTTCTCGATGGCATATCTAAATGATACACCGTCAATATCAATACCATCTTTATTTTTTGTCTTATCTACTTTTAAGCCAGTTACAAAACATTCGTGTACGGCGTTCATATCTGATTTATTAAACTTGATATTTACTTTTTGAGTATATTCATTCTCAATTGGTATCGAAAACATTTGTTTTATAAGTGATTGAATATTTCCAGCTAAATTGTTGGCAGTTTCGTTTGCGTTTTTAGAATATTGACGCAATCCATTGTTGCCTATTTCCTCATTTTCCATGTCATGCAATGAAACCATTGCATTGTAAAATGAGTCAAATTTTGTATCATCTGTGAGTATAGCAAGTTTAAAAAACTTATTGTTTTCATCACAACAACTCAATCTTAAAACATTGCGCACAGCAATCAAATCATTGCTTGCATGATGTTCATTTTCTGTTTTTGCGATTTCTGTACAGATTAATTCATGGACATCTGCAACTTCTTCTTGCTGTTTTTTAATTTCGGCTTCAACAGTCCATAATTTTTGTATCTTAACTCTGGCAACTTCCTTTTCTCTATCTGTGCTTGTTTCGCTACGGACTATCGCTTCTTGCTTTTGAATTGCTTCGTCATTAAGAGTAAGCGACATATCACATTTTTCATATGTAATCGCTTTAAATAAATTGTTTACAATTTCTTCATTTCTATAATAATTGATTTTCATGTTTTTCTCCGTTTCTCTGCGCCTTTTTAAAATTTTTATTATATGTATTGGGAGAATTTTGCGCAGTTCCCTTTTGAAATAAAAAAGGTGCAAAACCTTAAAATTAAGACTTTACACCTTTTTGTTTATTATTATGTTATTTTATTGTTTTTACATATTTTCTTTTATTTTCTGTACTTCTTGTAAAGGTACATCAAATATTTCTGCTACTACTTCACATGACTTACCTTTTTTAAGATTATTGATAATCAAGTTTTTTATTGTTTCTTCTTTTGCTTCTTCTCTTTCTTGATTGCATAAGTCTTCAACAATTTTGCACATAGTTTTCACCCCTTCTTCATTTTCTTTGTAATATCTTGTCTTATCTGCAACTATCTGATAAGACATATCATTTGGGTTTTTACACGCAAAGTCGTGCATTAATTTACCCAACGGACTATTATCTTGATAAGAGTTATTAACATATACAATATGTGTACCGTCATTCAACAACTTACCCGTTTCTTTTATAATTCTTTCAGCATGATATATTGGCAAATTACCACCTAATACATCATGCTCAGTAATAAAAATTACATAACTTTCAGGAAGTATATCGCAATCTTCACTACTTAATAATGTATTAGTATCCATCATACTAGAATTATATCTTGCCCTTTTGACACCAGCGCCCTTATCTGTTCGTTGGATTTCAATATCTACTAAACTACCATCTGAATTAATAGCATTGATATCCAACCTAACAGAACGCCCATGCAAGTTTTTAATTTCTCGCTGGGTGTGTACTTCAGTGACTTTAATATCAGGATTATCTAATATAATCCTTAATACAAACTCCGTCAACTCAATATCATTATCGAAGATTGTGGTCATGAAGTCATCATCCATCAATCGAAATTCTTTGATTTTTTCGATGATTTGTTCTTTAGTAGCCATATATTACTTACCACCTTTCTTATATTATATAGCATTTTAATTACTTTAACAATAATAAAATGCTGTGCTATCTGTATTTACAAGGGCTTTAGACCTTTACACTCTAACTACCACACGACTTATTCTTGTATTGCGTGTATGTTGGTGTAGCTACATTACACTTAATTTTAACGAGCAATTTTTTACTAACCACTGCTCAAACATGGTTTATGCTATTCTTTTTTTACTAACTTTACCAGTTGGACAAGTCAACAACATCGAAGTCAACCTTGAAGGGTTCTCACCTTTTCACACAAGGTCACCCAGCATAACGGGCGATAGGTTTTAGTAACGTAGACCTTGTTATCTACGCCCAACCATTATTATAGTTGGGTAGGACACTTATATTATAAGCTCCTATCTTATATCATTAAAAACATAACGGGGAGTGGCTTCCCACTTGTTATATTTTTTAATATGCAGTTTTCAAGGAACAATGCCCTTGTTTTATTTTTTTATACATGGCATACCAAAGGCATATTGCCATGTTTGAACTCAATTAAGAGTTCAAATACAACCACAATTAAGTGATTGTAATGTGACAACTTAATGTCACATTTTAGTTAATTTGGGAATTACAACCTGTCAGACTTGACAAGTTTTAATAAGATATGTTACAATAATTCTTGCTAGGGAATGTATTGTAACATTCTGTCCCCTTATTAACTTTTTGTTAATCAAGGGGATTTTTTTTGTTGCTCAGTCCCCTTGACTGACTTTATATTACCACTCTTTTGAGTGGTTGTCAATAACAACTTTAAAAAGTTGCTATCTTTTTGTTTAGAAGTGTTGTGAAACACTTCTTTTTATGTATTATCATAAGGAACTTGTATCGTTAGCACCTAGTGCTGTGTTGCCGTTCCTTACGACATCATTATAATATCAAATTTTTAATAGTTTGTCAACTGTTTTTATTCGTTTTTGTAAATTTTTTCTATTCCTTAATTTGTGCCGTAACGGATTGCTTTATAATAGCTAGTATTGTGTTAGCATCGTCTAAAGAAAAAGATTGTTTATTTAACATTTTGTCTAATCCTTGTCTTGTTAATCCCAGTTTTTCTGCCAGAACTGTTTTTTTAATTCCAAAGTCTTTTATACTTTTTTTAACGGCGTCTGCTAATTCTTTATTGGTTTTTATATCATTCATTTTTGTTTACTCCTTTTTTGTTTATTAATAAGGTTATGTAAAATAATCCCAATTTTATTTTAACATTATATATACTATATTTACAACTATTTTTATTCGTTTTTGTAAACTTATTGTAATAATATATAAAGTTTTTTCACGATAATCAAACAATCCAAAAAAGTTTTTTAATATAGAAAAAATTCAGATACATTATTGTAAGAATATAAATATTAGTTTTTGTAATTAAGTGGGTACTGGTAGCTAATAAAAGTAACTAAAACTATACTTTTAGTTACTTTTTATAGGTTTTTTAACGGTATTGCTGTATATTTTACATTAATAGTATATAAAATTGTGCTAATGGGGGTACTAAAAACTAAATAACTCAACACAAAACACAAAAATTCTATTAGCTGGTTCATCTACACACCAACTTAAAAAATAAAACTCTAAAAACGCCCTATTTTCCTAGCAAAACTCGCATTTTTATCAAAAAATATGTTATCGTACCCCATATCGTAAAAACCCAGTAAAATCCATACTTTTAAGCACTTTTTTCATCAAAAATTGAAAATTTAAAAATGCAATTTTGACCATCAAATTGCAAAATCTTCTTTATTTATATAGGTTTTAACGATAACGGTTTTGTTGTTCAAAAATTATGATTATTTCCATATATCAGAATGAGTTAAAAAATTCATTATTTTTATACAAAATATTGAAATATCCAATCTTATTAACATCTTTAAATTAATCCAATTACAAAATAAATCAGTATATTTAAGAGAATATATCTATGTATCAGTTGTAAACATTAAAAATTAGAATGTTTATACAGATAAAAAATCATAAAATTTCAGGAGGGTATAAATGAACAACGAACTTATATCAATAAACAAAAGTAAAACAATTACATCTATGGAGGTAGCTAACATGATAAATAAAGAACATAGATTTCTTTTAAGAGATATTCATAGATATATAAATCAGATTAATAAGATTAATGAATCAAAATTAGGAGAGAGCAAAATTGCACTCACCGATTTCTTCATTGAATCTACTTATATTACATCACAAAACAAAACGCAACCTTGTTACAATATTACTCATAAAGGTTGTGAATTCATAGCAAACAAACTTACAGGTATTAAAGGTACAGAATTTACAGCAAGATATGTAACAAAATTTCATGAATTAGAAAAAGGAAACATAACAAATATTCTTATATCTACTATGAAAAACATTTCTGATACTATGATTGAATTTCAAAAATCTACAAATAAACGCTTAGAACAAATAGAAAAATCTTTAAAATTATTAGAGAAATCAGAGAAATCACCTGAAAAGAAGTATTCACGTTGGAAAACTAATACATTTGATAAGCTAAATATCTTAAGAGATTATGTAAATGACCATTCTAACAAAAAATTTACTTTATCAGATATAATGCACACAGTTCTCAACGAAATGCAAGATACATATAATATAGAATTTTCTGATTATATTAAAGATTATATGACGGAGAATAATTTAAAGGAAAAACCATATGATCTTGATGTTGTAAATTATTATAAAGATATAGAATGCATATATGATATGACACTTAATTCTATAATGAACAAACTTAACCTTTCATATAAATTTAACAAAAATATATTTGACGAATTAGCTGAGAAAATACCATCTTAATTAATCCTTATAGTAAATTAACGCTGAGAGAAAAATTAGACACTATTCCACACACCCTTATAAGTTATTAACTGATATATAAAACTTAAAATTTACCATTAAAGTCATTGATTTATCATAAAGATAGGGGTATATAAAAACTAATATATAAACAAATCTTCTACAACACTACTATTATCGAAAATAAGCCAAAATAAAATTCAGGCATATAAATTATCAAAAATAAAATAAAAATAGCTATATGGTCAAAATACAAGGTTGAAATTTTAAAGGTACTAATAAAACAATTTAATTAAAATACTTATTATTCAAATAAAAAATAAAAATCATAAAAAATAAATAAAAGTAAAATGCACATACATTATTTTAAAAGATATTTTAAGCAATATAATATATATTACAAAAAGCATATTGAATAAAGAGAAAATGCTAATGAGAGAATATTATATTGAATATTTATTAATAAAAGTTGAAACACAAATAAGCATAAGCAATAAAAATATTAACAAAAAAAATAAGAGTGTAATTTAAATCATTGTTATTAAATTAATCATAGTAATTAAATTATCTATAAGAAGTGACACTTTTTATGTCACATCTTTCTCTACACTTGGGGAGTGTGCGTACAAAAAAGTGTCACTTCTTATAGTATGGTGAATTGACTTATTTATATTTAATACTTTTTCACTTCCATTTGGAGAATATATACAATGAATGATAAATGAAAGGAAATAAATTAATGCAATTATGGTTAAGTGAAAAAATATATAAATCTGACAAAATATCTAATTATGGCTTAGGTGTTTATTGTGCAATAAAAACTCTTTTACCAAACGAAGAAATAAAGACTATATGTATAACTACAGATATACTTGCATATCAACTGAAAAAAAATATTCATTATTCAAGAAGATTTCGTGAAAATATAAAGATGGGATATAAGGAACTATTAGAACAGAATGTGATAAAAAAAATTGATTTTAATGGAAAACATGATGTTATTGATTGTTCAAATTTATTTATTACAAAAGAAGATGAATATTTTACAATTATCAAATATCAAGAATTGCTAAAATTGTTTGAGTTAAAAAATATTGATAATTTTTTATTACTAAAATATTTTATATATCTTATAAGTACGATTAGTTCTAGTATTGATGTTTATATAGATCCCTATCAGCATAAAAGTCGTGTAGTTGGAAATCTTCCCATTGATTATATATCTCAAATATCCAGAATCACCCAAAAGTCTATTGTAGAATACAATAAAATCTTGGAAAATATAGGACTTATTTATATATACAGGCAAAATGACTTTATTATTAATAAAGATACAGGTGAAATTACCAGATTGACTAATGTATATGGTAGACCTGAAGATAAAATTTACATTGATACTTTTGCTATTAATCAACAAAAATATAAAGATTCTTATAGATATGTAGAGAATAATATAAAGAAAGCTAATGATAAAAGGCGATTTGCTCAAATATATAATCAAATTTATAAGAATAATGACTCTAAATATTCACAGGAAGAAATTCAACAAGTATATGAGTATGTATTGCAAGAAAATCATAAATATGAAGCACTTTATAAAAAGAATAATGATGAAACTTATTTAGAGAAAATTCGTGATGTTCAAATTTTTAATAAATATAACTTTTTAATAAAAGGAAAATGTTGAATATTGCAGGAAGGAATTGTAAGCAAAAATAAATATATAAAATTTAAGTGTTTTATCATTTAAAATAGAGAATGTATTATTGCATCACTTATCACACTCTCATCTTATATATATTGTAACTACATATTATATCTCAGAAAGGAAAAATTATTTATGAAACAGAAAGAACTAAAAATTGATCCTGAATTAAAGGATTTATTACCACCTCTCACTGACAATGAGTATGAACAACTCGAAAAAAATATTATAGAAAATGGATTTGACAAAAATTTTCCTATTATGGAATGGCATGGATTTATTGTTGATGGTCACAATCGTTATTCTATTTGTAGAAAACACAATATTGAATATGTTGTTGGTACTCTTGCTTATGAAACTAAGGAAGAAGTAGAAAAATGGATGTTAGATATTCAATTAGGTAGGCGTAATTTATCTCCTATTCAAAGAATTGCTATTGCTGAAAAATATAGACCTTTATATGAAAGACAAGCAAGAGAAAGACAAGCTACGTCTACAGGTGGCGCAAATCCTCAGCTTACACCAAATTTGGTGGAAGTTGAAAAGGGAAAGAATCGTTCTAACAATGAAACCAATACAAAGTTAGCACAGGTTGCAGGTGTTGGAAAAGAAATATATAGACAAGCTAAACGTGTGCTTGACTCTAATAATGAAGATGTAAAACAACGTGTATTATCAGGTAAAACTTCTATTAGTGCTGGTTATAAAGAATTACAAAACGAAAATAAAAAAACAATAGTTTCTAATAATTTAAAAGGAGAATGTAATAATGAACCATCTAAAGTAATACAAGCTATTTCATCTAAAACTAAAGTTAGTGATGAGGTTAAACAAATATGTGAAGATCTTAAAACTGAAAAGACAAAAGAATATCTTGATTCTATTTGGAATTATAAGATTTCTATTATTGAATGCATGAATACTAATTTTGAGACATATTATGATGGATTTGTTAGCATTCTCAATGATATGGAAAATAAAGTTACTAAATCTGAATTAGATGAATGTATCTCCAATGCAGAGAATAATATAATGAAGCTATTGAAAGCTATTGAATTGGCAAAAAAAACGACCTTAAAAACGGAGGATTAAATTATGAAATTAAAAGAAGCTTTAAAAGTAACAAATACTAAAGGATTAGTTGAGAAAAAAACTGAAAGAAGAAGCGTACCAATTGATAAACTTGATTCTATGCTTAATTATCAACGAGATATTGATATGCAATTCGTAGAAGAAAAAAGTAAAGATGGTGTTTTTAAAGAAAATAATGTAAGCATTGTACTTGTCAGCGTTAGAGCTGATGGTTCTATGAAGGTTTGTGATGGTCAACATACAATCGCTATTCTTAAAAAACGTGGATACACAACAGTTGAATGTGAATTAAGATATGGACTAAGTGAAGAAGAAGAAAATGATTGGTTTAGTGATGAGAACACAAAAAGACGTGGACAATCACGTAAGCGTACATTAACTGCACAGATTCACGGTACATATAATGAACATAAAGACGAACAAGATTTTTACAACTGTCTCAAATCTATTGGTTTTAAACTTGATATTTATGGAGAAGTTGGAAATGATTTTAAAATTAAATGTCCAGCTAAGTTATTAGAGGTATATAAAGAATACAGTAACTTAGAAAAAGTTGATAATTTTATTGAATGTCTTGATATTATTAAATCTTGTTTCAGAGGAGAGCCACTTTCTTTACAATGGGGATTTGTTCGTGGAATGTTTGATTTCTATGAAACTTATATTGATGAATTTGATAGAAAACGACTTGTAGAAGTGCTTTCTCGTGAAAGTATAATTGGACTAAAGAAAGAAGCAGATTCTGATTTTCGTACAAAGAAAGCATCTTTAAGATATGCTAAATTGTTTGTTGAAAAATATAACTATAAACTCACTAAAAAGAGAACATTAAAAATGAGTAAACTTGAAGATTAGAATAGTAAAGTAATATACTCTTCCAAATTGAGTAAAAATATCATAAGCAGCCATCTTAACAATTCATTAATGTATAAAATATTTATTTACTTTTTTATAAGACGTATTATCAAAAACACAGTGACATTTTCTTTAGTAGGATTTGTCACTAATACTTCTAATTTTTATTAACATCTCACCACTACTCCCATCTCTATCTAACAACTATCTATATTTCATTATTAAAAGCAATATTCAATTATAAAATCCAAAAATAATAATAATGCAACTTATAAACATAACACCACAAAGGAGTTTGTCTATGGAAAATATTTTAAATCAAAAGGAGAATTTATTAAATGAACACAATTACACAGAGAAACCACATTAATTTTGGAGGAATTATTAGCACTGATGATTTTTCAACAAATGAACCAAATAAGAAGAGAATAAAAAGATATGCAGATGCTGATAGTTTTCAATCTGTATTAGAAGAACAAAAAAAGAAAAAACAAATGGAGGATAATTACAAAACTATGACATTCGAAGAATTAAAGGAATTAAAGATTATATCAAATACAAATGGAAGACCTGAACCTACTCTTACTGATAAAAAATGGCAACAAGAATTTAATGCCAGAAAAATGTTTGTTACACCGTATCCACCTAATATTAAAAGAATGAACGCTAAATATTCTGTAGAATATGGAAGTTTAAGTGAAGAAACTACATATCATGGCAAAACAAATTGGCAAGAATACTGTTCATTCATCAATGATGTATTAAGAGTTATTGAAAGCGGTCAAATTGATTATGTTTATTATATTTATCAAATATTAGATTTACTCAAATTCCATTATAATGACTTGAATACTAAATATTGTGATGGATATTGGGAAGTTGAATTAAAAAAGAAGAAAGAAAAATCTTTAATTTAAAGAGAATGTATTTATATGTTAAGTAAATCAGATTATAAGTTTTTTGAAAAAGCAAAATATATGGCTACTATTTCTGATTATAAAAAAACTCATATTGGATGTGTTGCTATCTATCAAGGAAACATTGTTGGAGTTGGTTGTAATACCATAAAAACACATCCAATACAAAAATATTATAACAGATATCGTCATTCTTGGAATAAAAATGGTATAACTCCTACTCTTCATGCTGAAATAAACTGTCTTAATTCTATTCGTCATCTGAATATAAACTTCTCAAAAGTAAAACTTTATATTTTTAGAACAAGAGTTGATAAAGAATTTGGCATGTGTCATCCATGTCCTAGTTGCATGGAAGCAATTAAAGATTTGGGCATTAAACATATTTATTATACAACGAATGACGGTTATTGTTACGAAAAGGTAAGGTGATGTTATGGCTTGTGAATATTGTGGTAGATTAGTTGGACATGATTGTAGATGTCCTAATTATGAAATACCAAAATCACACTACTACTGCTGTTATTGTGGTGAAGGAATTTTAAATGAAGAGAAATATTTGAAGAATGATAACGGAGAATGTATACATGAAGACTGTATTCCTACTACTAATTTTATAATTAATTGGTTGGGATATAATTTTGAAACTATGGAGGGTAATTTTAATGTTTGACGCTTTAAGAGTATTTTTTGATATAGATTATTCTAATTATAAAGAATATTATGTGCCGATTGAGCAGATTATTTTAACGGATGAATTCTTAAAAATACATCCAAATTGGAGAAAATATAAGCACATTAGAAATGATTTCATTAATACAGGTGTACTTGAACCTATTAAAATTAATAGAAATTATGAATTAATTAGTGGGTACTACTCCTATCTTATATTAAAAAGCTATGATTTAGGTAAAGTACCTGTATGGTTTGATTAAAACAAATAGAAAACTCAAGTGAAGAATATTTATGAAGAGGTAAAATTATATGAATTTAAAAGAATCAATTGATTACAATGGAATTGGATTAGAGATGAAATTTCTACAGAACAATTAAAATATGTTGCTTTAAATTTTAAAAAGGCGGTGAAAAAATAATTTGAGTGAATATGGAATTAAGATTAAAAATATTAGTGCTGGCATGTTATATGATGTAAATCTTGGCACACGAGACTATTTTACATATACTGATGCTATGCTCAATAACAGCTTGTTTAGTTTTTTCTTACAAAAAAATGGACTAAATATTTATAAAGGCGAAAGTACACGAGATATAATTTGTCTTGATTATGAATTTGGAAGTCGTTCTTATGATAACGAACGTGGTCGTTTAGAAAAGTTATTTAATGATACTGATGGTGATTCTAAAGAACGCATCAAAAAGGCACTACAAAAGGTTAAAGATAGGAAAGATTTATATAACGAAAAATCAAGAGATGAAATTCGAGAATATTTTTACGAAAATGGTGTCAATGTTACATATAAACAAAAACGTAGAGACGGAACTATAAAAGAAGAGACTATTCATTACGAAATGCTTTTTCGTACAAGTGCTAAAGCGAAACTTGGACAAGTTATTTTTATAAACAGTAAGTTATATAATATTGCGTATGATTGGCTGACAATTGGACTCGGAAAGAAAATGAAACATGATAATGCAAAAATCGTTGAAATGTCAGCTTATGCACCTCTTACTACCTCTACTATCATAGGCACACTTCATATACCTGTCGAGGATATTTTAATTCTCAAAGACCAAGATTCTTTTTTTGAAACAATGACAAAAGTTGTTAAAGCAGAAGAATACGAAGTCGAAGTAAAAAAGAAAAATAAAGAAACTAACAAAAATGAAAAAGTCATTGAAAAACGTAAAAAATGTGTTGTATCGGAAGAAATGCGTCAGGTAAAAAATACAATTTGGGATGGAATGGCATTGATCGAAGCTGATCCTAATTATTTTCGTCTACCATCTTATATTAACGGAATGGCGTTACTTAGAAATCATCTTTTCAAGGCGTGTGCTTTTAAGAGTTATCTTCAAAAGTTCTTTAAAGATTGGTGTGAGAAAAATGGATATGATTATGCTACATATCAAATTCAAGACATGTTTGGTAAATGGCATTATTTGAAAGACATTAAAATGATTACCACAGATAATGCAATCAAATGGAAGAAATTTCAAGACCTCATGGGTAATAATATTACAGAAGCTTATGAATATTGGTGCAAAAGAATTCATGTAGATGGTGATATATGGGGTATTGTTAAAACAGATCATCCAAGTAAATTGGGTCAATATCAGCAGTTAAGTTATCAGATGATTAACACTCTTCCTTGTACGAAGGATGATGTAAAAGATATTGCTCAGACTAGCATTAATTATGTTGAATTATTGAAACGAGACGACGATGAATTTGAAAAGTTTCTTAGAAAATACGCCAATGAAGTGAATCATTATGAAATGCTTGCTGATTTATATGCTCAAAATCATGAATTTGGAAATAGTACGTTTTTCAGAGAAGAAAAAAAGAAAATTATCTTTGATTATGTGTATCGAATGCGAAAAGGAAAAATCATGGTCAATGGTGACAATTTGACTGTGTGTGGTAATCCTTATGCACTTCTACTCTATTCTGTTGGAGAAAATTTTGAAAAAGATCCAACACTCTCTCAAGAATCTAATTGTATTCAATGCTATACTAAACGTTTCGATAATGACAAATATCTTGCAGCGTTTAGGAATCCACATAACTCTCCAAACAATATATGTTATTTACATAATGTTTATTCAGAAGAAATGAACAAGTATTTTGCATTTAGTAAAAATATCATAGCAGTTAATTGTATTCATACGGATATTCAAGATAGAGCAAATGGAATGGACGAAGACTTAAAATACTGGGTCGGTTCTACAGAAATGTAGTTCAAAAACTAATCGGTGAAAATTGGAACGCTAAGTGTGTGAATACACATAAGCTAATCAATTACCAAGACTGTCGAAGATAAAATGTAGGCAGTAAGGTTTAGAGACTAGACGGTGAGAATATCAATCAATAATCCGTCCACGAGTGCCGATTACTATATGATAAAGTCATGTATGAGCAGATTCGTCATCTGCAAACCTAACGTTAAACGAGGGTAAAGAGATAGTCCGACACTCTGATGAAAATCGGAGAAGCCTTGGATAAAGAGCCAAGGATATAACAATATGCAGATTTTATGTTAGTTACAAATCAACCAACAATAGTAAAATGCGCTAAAAAATGCTATAAAGAGTTTTACACAATTGTAAATGCATTACAAGAGTCTGGTATTACCTACAATAATACCAAAAAGGATTATGCTGCAATGGACAATAAATTTTCAAAGTCACGTATGGGAATCGGATATTCAAGTAATTTGGCTCAGTTGGCAATGACATATTATTGGACAGAATTACAAAAAGATTATCCAGATGAAGATAAACTTAAAGAACTCTATGACAATTTTATCATTCTGTCTGTTCTTGCTCAGGTTATCATTGATGGATGTAAAAGGGAATATGAAATTGATGGTAATAAAGAGATTGATAGAATCAGTAAACTTCCTTGTATGTGTATAAAAAGAATTGTTGGATATAGTGATTCAGGCAAACCAAAATATAAGAAATATGATTTTCCTGAGTTTATGAAGTATACAAGAGAAATCAAGTATACCAAAGACGGGAAAGAACTTCCACAAGAAGAAATTGATGAATCAAAAAATAAACTCAAAAGTCGTATCAATAGGGAATTGTTATGTCCTATGAATTGGCTTGAAGATTGGATTAATAAGATTCAGAACGCTTCTACCATTGAAACAATTCCAACTGAACATTTTTTCGTTAAAATGGACGGATATGCAAATAATAGGCAAATGTCAAAAATTAGACAGATTATTGAAGAATATGATTCATATATAAAATCTATTCAGTCTAATTTGTCTTTAGATGATGAAACGTCTACAGAATTGATTGTCAATAAATCGAAAATAATTTTGGATGAATTAAATAAAATTAAAATAGGTAACATAGTTACAATAAATAGATTAATTGAAACTTCTCTTGGAATTGAATCAAAAGATAATGCTGGTATTTTTTATAATAAGAGTCAAAAATATACAAGAAAGATGCTAAACTGTTTATACAAAATGAACAAAGAAAAATTTTTATTGAATTTTAATTAACTATTTTGCACAAATTTTACTTAGTAACTTTATGAATAATTGCCAAAAAGTCGGTAAAATCAAGGGTTTCAGAGTTTTTAACAACGTCCGTAATATGGAAGGAAGAAAGCGCAGAGTTGCGTTAGTAAACTCCCACGCTCTTTTGCCAAATGCGTGTAAAAAATAAGGGCTTGCAAGTTTAAAACGTATACTAGGGGCAGACGTATCATTATCTGCCCCGAATATAAAAAATAATAAAATCAGCTTTTCTTCATTACCACGTTAAAGAATATTATTAGCATAAATATTCGTGGTAGATGATAAACATATTCTGCCCTAGGGGTATTACATAAAAAATTTATTCATTTATTTCTCTCATTTTTATCTAATTTAAGTGGTAAGCATTTTATAAATAAAATTCACGCTTGCCACTACTACTTTTCCCATATAGTTCAATGGTAGAGCAACGGACTGTTAATCCGTAAGTTATTGGTTCGAATCCAATTGTGGGAGTTTCTACTTTTTGCAGACAAACGGCAGGTTTCGTGTCGTAGGATATTTATATCTTAAAATAAGCCTAGTGATAGGTACAAAGTGGTCTTAATTAATGTATTTTAAAGACTGCGACTATATTCAAATATAGTTTGACGGAAAACCAATAGAACCTACACCTTTTCTAAGTACCAAGAGCGACTGCGGAGGTATATGTTACGGTGGATGTCTTGAAATAGGCACTAAAGAACGCAGAAATGCGTATTGGTTCATTGTTTTTTAGCACGAATTTCGCAAAAATAAGTGCTAAGAAAATTGTATGTAACTTTCTTAAGTCGAAAGATAGGAAGCTTATTACAAAGTAAGACGATTGCAAGTCAAGCAGGGTGGTGATGATTGGGCTGTACTCAAAAGGTACAGATGGTCAAATGTACACCTCATCATCCATATAAAATACTAACATACTTTTTGGCTTAAATTCTATGTTGATAAAAAAGAAAAATAAAGCAAAAGTGTGTACGACTATGAAGAGAAAAGCAACTTATTGTCATGAAATATGGACACATATAGCACTCGCAAGGTACTATATGAGAAAGTACGATTAATTGCAACCGTAAAAGATTAGCACTCTTTGAACCTCGCAAGGGACGATGTGATGAAAGAAAATCTATAACACTTCGTAGTAAGAGTTTGCCGATAGCCACTGAAATCGGTGTTGCTTCTAACTACAAGCTAATCGCTTGTGTGATAAATTATGTCCAACCATAATAAATGTTAGTGTTTTAGGTCAATATCTCAGCCTAAAGAATGTTAAAAGAACCTTATACTTTGGTATAGGGTTCTTTTATTTTTGTGATTTAGCTCAGTTGGTAGAGCACACGTTTCATAAGCGTGAAGTCGTGGGTTCGAATCCTACAATCACAATTATTCTGCATATTGCAGAAAATATAAAGTAAAGGACGTGAATATTATAATTTTAATTTCTAAATACGAAGCTTTCCAGCTTCAACAAATGGGATATCAGTTTGGAGCTGAAGTTGGTTTGCATAAAAGTAAATCTCGCTATCCAAAATATTATCTCACGCAAACAAAACGTACATTGAATGATTTGCGTAAGATTAGAAAAGCAAATCTTGTTAAATAATATTTAATTTTATGGAAGGAAATGAAAAAATGGCAAAGTCAAAACTTAGTTTTGTTAGAACTACAACAGATAAATTATCAGTAAAAACAAGTACTCTCTCAGAAGATTGTACTACTATTACTTACACTGATGAAAATGATACAGAGCAAATAGTAAAAGTTGTTGATTTACTTGCTCCTTTTAAAAATCAGATAATCGATTTTACGGTTGCATTAAAGACAGACGAGGAGCTTGATGTTCCCGTTGATGAAGAATAGAGAGTTGGTGAACAATATTATTGACTTACATAGATTAGAAAATGAAACATCTTTTGAATGGAAACTTAGATTATGCAAGGCAAAACTCAATAAGGAATTGGATTTAGATTGGATTGAAATCGTTGAAATATTAGGATTAGATGTTTCAGCAGATCATTTAAGAAAAACAGCTTATGGAATGATGGAATATGATGAGTATATTCATGGGTTTGAAGGTGTTGCTACTACTATTCTGTCCATTAGTGATATGCACGTTCCGTTTGAATTACCAATAACATTATTATCTGAGTATATTGGTAAAATTGATATCCTTCAAATTAATGGAGACGTAGTTGATTGTCAGGCATTATCGAAATTTTCCAAGCAGTATAGAATTTCACCAATGGAAGAAATGATTAAAGGTCGACAGTATCTCATAGACCTTATTGAATATATAAAACCTAAAAAAGTTATTTGTAATTATGGTAATCACGACAAGCGTTTTGCAAATTATTTTGCGAAAAATCTTGACACAGATATTTTAGAATTACTTCCAGATACATCATTAGAATTAATTCTTATTGATGGTTTTAAACACTATGATAAACGTAGCAAATCAAAAATTGAATATAAACCACTAAAGGATGTATTTGATGATATTGAAATTCAGTACGTAGATGATTGGAAATGCAAGATTGGTAAAACATGGTTTGTCCATCCATTAGCTTTTAGACAAGGAATTTTGTCAACCTGTGATAAAGCAAAGGATTACTTACAAGATACTGACAAAGATGGGTTTGATGCTGTTGTTATGGCACATACACACTCAGTTGGTGATTCAAAAAAAGGATATATTCGTCTTATTGAGCAAGGTGCATTTTGTGAGGTTGATAAGATGAATTATATGGATGGTAGACTTACCAAACCACAAAAAGAAGGATTTGCAATTATTTGTCAGGACAAAGATGGTCATTTAATTGAATCAAAAACAAAAGTTGTAACATTAAATTAGAATTAAAAAAATATATTGGAGTAGAATTTTAATATTACTACTCCTTTTTTGAATTAAAAAACGAAAGGAAAATTATATAAATGAAAAAGATTGACGTTATTGAAAAATTAGCTAATGAAAGAGAAATTACAAAAAAGGAAGCTACAGAAATTGTAGATGCTGTTATTGATATTATTAAAGCAGGTATTAAGTACGATGGTGAAGTTGATTTTTATGGCTTTGTTAAGTTTACAAAGGTTCATAAAGATGCTACTACTGCTCGTTCACCAAAAACAGGTGAAATAGTTGATGTACCAGAGAAAGATGTTCCAAAGGCTAAATTTAGCTCTACTTTCAAAAAAGAAATTGCCTAATTAAGATTGGTGGTGAATTATGAATACATTATATTTTGAAGATTATGAACAATTCGTTGAAGATATTTTTTTAGCTGACGATGAATATTCAATTAATATTGTTGCCAAATATTATGATGCAAAAGAAATTGTTAAGCAACTCATTTTAATTGGGTATGACATTGGTTCAATTAATGAACTTTCAGATACAGATGTTAATGGCTATTCTGATGAATACATTATATCAGTATTAGATAATGATATTTGGGTGTCTCCTGCAAAACGTGGGAATAAATATTTAAATATTGAAACAGACGGTTGTTTTGTATTAAATGATTGTAATTCTAAAATACTTTCTAAAATTGATGCTGATGATATTTTTGAAGTTATAATTGGTGAAGAAGATTTTGAAGATGAAATTAAGGATTGCGATGGTGATTGTGAGCATTGTTGTTGTAATGATAATGAACATAATGATAAACACAATTTAAGTAGTACTTCTTGTGCTACTACTGCTTCTTCTACTTCTCATTGTTTTGTGAATGGAAAAGAAGTTAGTAAAGCCGAATATGATGAAGCAGTTAAAAATATTTCAGGTTTTCTTAACTTCGTGAATAAGGTTTGGGATATTATTTAATATTTTAATTCTGGGAGTGTGTGGTGAAAATCACACGCTCTTTTTGCATTGATATGTAGCTCAGTTGGTTAGAGTATCTGTCTGATACACAGAAGGTCGCAAGTTCGACTCTTGCCATATCAACTTTTGAAGTTTCTATAATGGAACAGAGAATATAGAAATAGGTCAGATGGATAATCTAGTAAAGAGTTATATGGGATGGCTTATGTTCTCCCATCTCTACCTTCGTTAGTGGAACGCATGTATAGAGTATACTCCTATCACACTAACTAACGGAGAGGTTCATGTCGTGAGATAGCATTAATTCCTCTCCTTTACTAAGAATTTTCTATTAACAAAAGGAGGATTTATTTTTAATGAATGAATTAAAAATTAATGGAACAATGAATCAAACTATTACAACACTTGAAATTGCAGATATGCTAGAAATGAAACATTATAAGATACTTGAAAAATTAGAGGGTACAAAAGATGGTAAAACAAAGGGGATTATTGAAATTCTTAACGCCCACGATTTCGTGGTGGTTGATTATTTTATCAAATCATCATATAAAGACAGCAAAGGCGAAATAAGACCATGTTATCTTGTAACAAAGCTGGGTTGCGATTTCTTAGCAAATAAGTTTACGGGTGAAAAGGGGATAATTTTTACGGCTAAATATGTCAAACGCTTTGATGAAATGGAACAACAAATAAAAAATAGCTACAAACTACCAACTACATATAAGGAAGCATTATTACAATTAGTTGAACAAGTTGAAGAAAATGAAAAATTATTAGCTGATAATAATCACAAACAAGAAGTTATTAATGGTTTTACAGATGATACTGATATTTATAAAAAGAAAGATATTATAAATAGAATTTGTAAACGAAAAAATGGCAATTATGCAAATAAATATAAAGAACTATACAAATGTTTTCGAGAAAATTTCCACATTGATTTAGAAGCAAGATGCGAAGGATATAATTTAAAACAGACTAAGAAAAAAGACAGATTATCTGTTATAAAATATGCCGAACAATTTGGATATATTGATGATTTATATTCATGTTGTACAAAGTTATTTGAAGCAGAAATTGATGACATTTTAGACGAAATTAATAAAATACATAGTTAATTGATGTTTTTATAGTCAGTCTGTGGACTGTTGAAAGAAATTATGCTGAAACGCATTCTGCTATGAAGAATATAAATATGTGTTCATGATTGGTGTCATAGCTGGTTATGGGATTTATGGAGAGATAGTTGGGAAGTCATGAGCCTAACGAAAGTGTAACCTCATTCGCACTTCTCTCCTATTTTTATTGAATGAGGGAAATGAGGAAATAAATTATGGGGTTAATATTACCACAAAAAGTTAAAATTAAGTGGATTGGAAACACAAGAAAATATTATGAGTCCAAAGGATATGTATATACAAAAAATTTAGATGAATTTGAAGTAAATGTTGAAGATTTGACAAATGGCTCAACCGTCATTGTTGATGTTGAATGCGATTTTTGTAAATCAATAAACAAAATGTCATATAAGGATTATTTACATTTACAATCAGATTTATATTGTTGCACTAATTGCTTAAAGCACAAAAAGAAATATCGAGATAAAGAGGGAAAATTGTGTTTTATAGAAATTCCATATAGAAATAAAGAATGGCTATACAATGAATACATTGTAAAAAATCGTATGGCAGAAGAAATTGCAAATGATTATTCAATCAATCTTAGAACTCTTAGAGAATGGATTTCAAAATTTGGTTTAGTTAAATATGGGAAATTAAAAAGTGAATTATCCAAAGAAGATTTATATGAGATGTATTTTGCAAAACACATGACATCTGAAGAAATAGCTAAAATATATAATTCTACTGGAAATACTGTAATTTCATTATTAAAAGAATATGGTTATAAAGTACCAAGTAGAAGTGAATTATTAGACATATATTATAATCAAAAAGGTGGTTATGAAAAGGTACGATCTGCACAGTCAACTATGGAAAATCGTATAAAATCATCTTGTAGACAACATGGTATAGCAATTGAAGATTTTTCAGGATTTTCTACAACAGAACAACATATGGCAAGGAACAATACATATTATAAAGAATGGATTAGAAAAGTATTTAAACGGGATAATTATACTTGTCAGTGTTGCAAAAAACGTGGTGGAAAATTAAATGCGCATCATTTATATAATTTTTCCGAATATGAAAATCTAAGATACGAGATTTCAAACGGAATAACTCTTTGTGAACGTTGCCATCTTATAAATTATCCAAATAGTTTTCATTCAATATATGGCGAACGAAATAATACACCTGAACAGATAAGAGAATTTATACAAAATTATAAAGAATGAAATCAAAGAGCAGTTTAGTGTTTAACACAACTGCTTCTTTTTATTATGAAAGGAAGTGATTGTATTGGGAAGAAAAGTACAACATAACAATATAGTAACAGATGAATTATTAGCACAATGTAATAAAGAGAATATTGAATTAGGCAACGATTTCTTAGATTATCTTCGTTCTGTAGACAGATCTCCTAATACAATTGATGCTTATGCTAACGATTTACGCATATTTTGGGTATATCTTTTGCAACATTGTAACAATAAATTCTTTATAGATTTATCTAAAAGAGACATTTCAAAATATCAAAGCTATTGTCTTACAGAATATAAGTGGAGTCCTGCAAGAATGCGTAGAGTAAAGTCTACACTTTCATCGCTTTCAAATTATGTGGAAAATATGTTAGATGATGAATTTGAAAATTTTAGACCAATTGTTCGAAAAATTGAAAATCCTGTAAATGAGAAAGTATTTACAAAAACAGTTCTTGAAGATCATCAATTAGAGGAACTTCTTAATAAACTTGTTGAGAAAAAGAAATATGACAAAGCTTGTATGCTCTCGCTTGCAATGAATAGTGGCAGGCGAAAAAGCGAGTTGCCTAGATTTAAAGTAAAATATTTTGATAATGAGAATATTATCTATGGATCTTTATATAAAACCCCTGAACAAGTTAAAACAAAAGGCAGAGGAAGTCGTGGAAAAATGCTTACTCTCTATGTGCTTTCTAAACCATTTAAACCTTATTTAGATTTATGGATGAACTATCGAAAAGAAAATGAAATTAAATCTGAATGGTTATTTCCTAAGAAAGTTGACGGTAAATATATAGATGAATCAATGGAGGCAAAAACTCTTGATAGTTGGGCTGACACGTTTAGCAATATTCTTGGCGTTGACTTTTATTGGCATAGTTTAAGACATTACTTCACTACCGCTTGTTCTCGTAGTGGATTACCTGATGACGTAATTCAGATGCTTATCGGGTGGAGTTCACTTGATATGGTGACTGTGTACAAGGACGTGACTCCTGACGAACAATTTGGTAAATACTTCTCTGATGGAGAAATTAAAAAAGTTGAACAAAAATCATTATCAGATTTGTAAATCTGTTTCTAAAGCTAAATTACTCTCATTATCTAATTTCTGCTTTACATCCCCTTTTTTCTGTGTTATAATACAGCATAAGAAAACAAGCAATTATCCGTTAGACGGTTGAGCCAAATATAATCAGTAAAGGCTAAATAATTAAAGATTCAACGCATTAATGACCGTGCTTTGGCGAGTGGCGGTCATTTTTGTGTTTATCAAAAAATCTGACTAAGTATGTAGCAACTACACCACTTATTATACCAGTCAAAATCGTAAAAATTGATAACTCAATAAATGTCATGTATTATCCTCCTTTCAAGTATTTCCTTCACAGTATAATGAGGATATTTATATAAACAGAACATCGCTGTTCTGACATGACTCAAACCGCCTAACCATCTCAATCTAGCCGAAAATGAAATGTTGGATAAATGCTTGCCTACTTTATGTTATCACATCTGACATTTTCTGTCAAAACATTTTCCTAAAATCGAAAAATATACAATAAAATTAATTGCCGAATGCTCTGAGAAATCATAAGAACTCAACAAGGCTCTGTGAAAATCAGACAGACCGATAGCACTATTAAAAAATCTTGGCATTTGCTATTCGTGTAGCATTATAAGTCCTACTTTCTTTCCTACAACATCTAGGATCTTTTGGTGTCCCTTAACACTTATAAATGAGATGTTAGCTTGTGCAAGCTACTTAATGCTCTGATAATTCTATATAGAATTCGTCTCTCTACGTCAATGAGAACCTTTAAATTATAAATATTAGTAAATATTTACTATAAAATTTGACAATCTGGAAAGACAGATATTAGGGAAATATCACGGTACTAGCGACAAAGACGTTTGTATGAAGCCATAGACGTATGGTGGAATGGGTGATTAGTGTATAGTGGTGATGAGGAGTACTCCACACCAACTCCGCTTCGGAGTTGTAAAATATGAGAAGAATAAATTATGTGTATTAGTGTATTCATTGAGTGAAAAAACAAAACACAAATAATTGCGCAAGCATGAATAGAACGATTTTTATTCTAAATAACTGGATATGTACAGTCCAATGTCAGATAGTTAGTGCTTCATTCTGGCGTTAATATGGAGATATAGTGCTGGAAGCCGTCACCTGTGGAACACCCACAAAGGTTTGGGTTCGATTCCCATTATCTTCCATCATCGTTTATTGATTAAAAGATATAGTTTAGTAAAATTTAAGAAAGGAACATTTCGCATGGCAAGTAGACTAATTATTGAACAAGAACCATTAAAAGTCGGACAAGTTCGTAAAGTAACTTCTAATAATGGTGAAAAAATAGATTCCATTACATTACTATTGAATAATAATGTGGAAATTTTATTCGTGCCTCGTAATGATGGAGTATTGGACTTTTCTGTAAGCGATCCTAGATTTGACACGTCCAATTTAGATTGTACAATCAGTGAAGATGTTTTGCGAGATTTCTTCATAGCTATTAAAGATGCTTATAGGCAAGTTATAACAAATAACGAAAGTGAGGAAAATTAAAAATGAAATTAAACATAAAGAAAACTATTGAAGATAATATTATCACTGTTGATATTGCAGTTGCCGAACTTGGAACTAGCACAAGTACATCCGAGGAAGAAGCTCAGATTTTATCAGATTTTCCTAGAAGTATCAAATTTTCTGACATTGATTTTAAAGCAAATATGAAAATTGATAGTTCATCAGGGGATCCGATTGTTGTTACAGATCCAGCAGACCATTCAACTGTTGAAGAAGTAAAAATTGAAAACATTATCAACAAGGAATATCCTATCAATGCAGACATGAATATTGTAATGTCTTTTGATGTCACTAAAATTCCTACAAGTGCATTAAATACTGTTTTTGACACAGTTGAAAAACTTGGTAAAGGATATGCAGAAGTATTTTCAACTAAAATTCAGGAAGAAGTTGGCAAAAAACTTACTGAACTTAGAAGTTTAAATACTAAATTTGAAGGTGAAACAGAAGTTGTTTTATAAATATATGGATGCTACTGCTACTCTTATTTGATTATTTGTTAAATTGAATAAAAAGTCAACAAAAGAGTCATTTCATTTGAGATGGCTCTTTTTTATTATGTCTAAATTATTATCTTATGTAGGGTAATTGCCCTATTCTTTTGAAAAATTTCATATCAATAAGAATCCTTTGAGTAATCGTTGCAGCGATTGCTCTACATAAGATAACAATTCGTTATCTGCAAGTAACGTATAGACAAAGATAAAGTGTTTCGCTACTAAATGCGAGGAAAGGATTTATATTGATTAAAAAATTTACAAAACGACAATTACTAGACCAGTGTGGATTTACTACAGATGAAACACAAATAATTTTGGATTATCAAAAGAAACTACCAATATTATTGAAAGATAATACAGATGCATTAAGTACAAATGCAAGAGATTTATTTACTCAATTAAATGGAAATAATACAAAAACAAAATTTACTGATTGGGCGAAATATAATATTGTCAAGCAAGACTATTTAATTGGAACTGACTATGAAGAATTTTACGAAAAAGATGGCGTTCGTTTTGAAACGAACGGTGAAAGTGCACAAAAATTAAGTTCAATGGGCGTTAGAAAGAATTATTTATTATCTATTGAACTTGCAAAAGAAATTGCTATGTTTTGTGGTGCAGCATTACATGCAGGTAAAGAATTAAAAGAAAACAGTAGACTTACTCGTAAATATTTTATTTTAATGGAAAAGGCAGTTAAACGAAATGCTAAATGGGAACTCATTCGTTATCCGCTTCGTCAAGGTTATAAACAAATGCAGAAAGCATTAGATGAATACATGATGCGAATGGTTCAAAGAAATGCAGATGATTGGGACTACAAAATTGAAGCTGATGCGATTAACATAATTGCCAGTGGATTTCCAGCAAAAGAAATTCGTGCCTATATTGGATGCAGAGACAATATTACAAGAGATAGTCTTACTACTACATATAATGAATATTTATTAAAACTCCAAGAATGGAATATTTTATTTCTTGGTATGAATATGAATCGTTACGAAAGATATGCAAAGTTAAAAGAATCGTTTGATATATTTTTTCCTAATGCCGTTTCTATTAAGGAAGATGTAGATATCGGTAAGATAAAGGAAAATAAACAAAAATTGCTTGATGAAGTAAAATCTAAAGTGATGAAGACAGCTTAACCATAGCTGTTATTTTTATAGAGTAGCACAACTGCTACTCTTTTTTATTATGCTCAAAATGAGTGACAGAGAAAATTTGAGGAAAGTGAGAATAGTCCTCTATTATAGAGTGGTTTCTATACTATTTTATACTGCATATTTGCAACAATTTGCAAACACGAATAGAGAATAAGTAATTATAAATTGCTATTTTATGTGGGATGATTATATCCTAGATATTTTTCATAGAAAAACCTTTTAGGAATGGTTATTGCCGTGACCATTCCACATAAGATGACAATTTAAAGTTATCGGCAAATAACTATTAACTTATTTTTAGTGTTCCACTACTTTAATGTGGAGAAAGAAGGTTTAACTATGAACAATAAAATTGAGAACAAAATTTTAAAGAAGTTTGAAGCAACTGATGTTATTATTGAAGTCATTGATGGAATTCCAATGTTTGAACTTTATTCGACTGGTATGGCACTTGGATATGTAAGAAAAAATGGCGCTGGAAAACCTTACCCTCGTAATTCAAGAATTGATACGACTGTCAAAAATGCTGGAATTACGCCAGTTGTCCATAATAATAAAAAATACATAAATATAAATAATATTAGAAAACTAATAACATTATCTCATACAGACAATTCAAAAAAAGAAAGTTTCATAATGTTTTTAAAAGATAAAGGTTATTTAGAATATAATGAAGTATTTACATCTAGTAGAAAAGAAATTACGTTTTTAAATGAATTAGAAGAAGTTTTATGTGTGTTCGGAATAAAAGGTATTCGTCAGTATAATATTTTAACATATAGAATTGATTATTATATACCAAAATTAAATATTGCAATTGAATATGATGAAAATAACCATAAATATTATACATCTGAGAATCATGACATAAGACAGATTAATATTGAAAGAGCATTGCATTGTATGTTTATTAGATTGTCTGATTCTAATAGTAATTTATATAATATTGGTGTTGTAATGAAAAAAATTACGGAGAATGTTGCATGATAGTAAAATATAGAAATATAGAATATAATTCTTGTAATTCAAAAAGTATATTATATGTAAATATCAATAAGTTGTTTTATAGAAAATATTCCTGTTATTCTAATGATAAAGTCAATTGTATAAAACTTAATTATAACTATATTAAATATACATCCGAAGAATTTTGTATGTACTTAAAAAGAGATAGATTATGTCATTTAAGTGTAGAAGATGATACCTTAGATTTAGAATGGGATAAAAATGATTTTCATACAAATGTTTTAGAAACTGACAATAATGATGGAATTTTAGAATTTATTTAAGGTAAAAGAAACTCCTTGTACTGATGGGAATTATAGACCTGTCAGTTATGCTACTAGAAAAGGTTTAGAATATATTAGAAAATTACTTGTAAAGAAAAATCAGATTTGTACTAAATAATTAAATATTAATTTTAAGGAGAGTAGCTATACTACTACTCTCCTACTATTTATGCACCTTTAGTTTAATGGTAGAACAAACGTCTCCAAAACGTTATGCAAGGGTTCAATTTCCTTAAGGTGTGCTTAAAATTATAATTAATCGGTATATAATGTTACACCCGATATAATTACACGAAGACTATGATAAGTTCCGTCCATAAAGTATTTATCATTATTATAATATCTTATTTCAAGCCACTCCGAATCCTTAATATTAATTTCAGGAATTTCTATTTGACTTATTGTTCGGCTAAGTGCAGATGAAGACCATAAAGAATTAAATTCATTTTCATCACTTTTAGTTCCTATTTCAATCCATCCTTTTAATTGAGTATCACTTCTATTTTCACTTTCATCAGAAATAGCAATAATACCATTTAAAGCAGTATATTTTTTACCCAAATAAAAAGTAGCATATCCATAATTTGATTTTCCCTCTGCATATGTAATAAATGAATTTGTAGTAGAATACTTATTTCCAACCGTATCTTCCAATGGTTTATCCTGATTTTGAGTAAAAAATCTTGAAGCGGATATTTTAAGATCTGATAATTTAATTGGCTGATTATTATTTAGTTCATCTATTTTATCGTTAAGCATTTTATCATTATTGACAAGAGTTTTACCATTTTTTAATAATTCAATAACTTCATCGTATTTTCTTTGAGAAATAAATGAATCTGCATTTGATAATAATATTGAAATATAATCATCTGAATATTTTGAGTATAAAGCATCAATATCTGTCGAACGTGATTTTGAATTTTTTAAAAGTGTTAAACATTGTTGATAATTGGCTTCATTCCAATATTGAGTAGCATTTTGGATAATCTTATCTATCTCATCTGTTGAATTTTGTTGATTAATTAAAGCTTCTTGTTTGCTTATTTCTTTATTTAAAGACTCTATTTCCTCTTTGTCTTCTTTTCTTTCTTGATAAATAGCCTCAAGTGCTTGTTTGTATGACATTTCTTTGTCGACAAAATCAAAGCGGGTTGTTATTGAATCCATAATCTCTCCTTCTGTAAAGTGATTTGTAATAATTCCTGTTACTATAGCCGCAATAATTGCTATTGCTAAATCTTTAATAATTTCTACTAACAATTTTACTCCTGAATTATCCATAATTTTCTCCCTCCTATTAGTAATTTATGTATTTATTTTAATACATAAATAAACAAAATGCAATTATAAAGAATTTATTTTAAAATTTTTGTTATAAAACAGAGAATAATTATATGTCAACTATGAGAGAATCATCTGTTTCATTAGCAGGTAGTTGAATTTTACAGAGTGAGAAGCTAAAGAAGTCATGAACTTTAGTATAGTAGATACTCGCACTACTCTCTCACTCTATATTTTTAATTGGTTTTGCGAGTGGAAAGCGAGAAAATATTTATGCAAGGAATACCAAATAACCCAAAAGAGTTTTTGGAAAAAGTTAATAAAATCAGTCCAGAATTTGAAATAACAGGTAATTATACAAAATTATCTGAAACCTATTTACACTGTAAATGTAAGAAATGTGGACATGAAAGAAATTATTCAGCAAAAACATTACTAGAGACTCAACATTGTAGATATTGTGAAAGGATGAAAAGATATAATAAAATATTAAATATCTCTGATGAAGAATTTAAGAAAAGAGTTCAGCCACAATATCCAGACCTAAATATTACTGGTACATATAAACATGGTCAAAAAGAAATTACATGTATTTGTAAAAAATGTGGATATAAAAATAGAATAAGAACACTATCATTATTAAATGGTTCATACAAATGTTTTATCTGTGAAAATGGAAAAGAAAATATTCAAATAGGTATCAATGATATAAAATCTATTAATCCCGTCTTATATGATTGTCTTGCTAATAAATCTATCAATGAAAAATTCACAATAAATAGTAGAAATAAAACAGACTTTATTTGTCCTTCTTGTGGGCAATTAATTAAAAATAAAACTATATACCATGTAAATAAACGAGGACTTAAATGTAAATGTCAAGATGGAAATAGCCTTGGTGAAAAATATTTATATCAAGTATTGAAATCTGTTGATAAAAATATAGAATCAGAAAAATATCTAAATAATAATTATTCCTATAGATATGATTTTTATGGTAATTACAATGGAATTGAATGGATATGTGAACTGAATGGGAAACAACATTATGAAAAGTCATTCCATACATTAGGCGGAAGAACTTTACAAGAAGAAATTCAAAATGACAAAGATAAGAAATTATATGCGTTGTCTCAAGGAATATCTACTTATATTGTTATAAATTCAAAAGAGTCTGGTTTTAATCAACTTAAAGACGCAATTGTGAAAAGTGAATTTTCAAAGATATATGATTTATCTATCGTTGATTGGATTAAATGTTATAGAGAATCTTTAATGTCTGATGTATTTAAAGTTGCTGATTTATGGAATGACGGGTATAAAGTAATGCAAATATGTGAGATTACTGGTTTTAGAAAAGGTGCTGTTAGAACATTTCTTACAAGAGCCAATGATATTGGCTATTGTAAATATGATCATACAAGAAATAATCGTAGGTATGTTAAATGTATTGAAACTGGAGAAATTTTCAATTCATTAAGAGATGCTGAAAGAAAGTACAATATACAAAGAGGATATTTATCTGGATGGTTAAAAGGAAGAAAAACTCTTCCTGTTGCCAGTTATACATGGGAATATGTTGAAGAAGAGTTTGTTGCTTAACTACTCTTCTTTTTTATTAGAAGTAAGTGAAAGAAGGTGAAACAATGAATGGCTAATTTAAGACAAGCTAAAACAGATGATGAAATTAAGAAACTAACTGTAAATAACGTCAAAGGTGCATATCATGATTTAGCCATTGACTATAATCATTTATTAGATTTGGATTATATTTATTGTCCTCATTGTGGAAAATGGAAATCAACCAAAGGCAATGGAAATTTCTACAAGTCAAGCAAAAGTAAAAGTGGTTTTGAACACTTTGCATGTAAGGCTTGTATTTTAGATTTATGTACCGATGTAAATACTAAAACTGGCATTAGAACTGATAATAGAGAGAAAACAATTAATACATTCAGACAACTTGATTGGAAGTTTTGTGAAAGTGATTATAATGCACAGTTACAAATAATTAATGAAGGTATTGGCGAAAAAGTTCGTGGAACAGCCGTACAAAATCTTATTGTAATGATAGCTTCTCTTCCACAATACAATAATACTTCTTATAAGGACTCTGAATTTTCTATTGATGACATAGAAAATAATCCAGAAGAAGATATTAAGATTGTACAAAAAACATTAAGATCAGCGAAGAAACGATTTGGAAATTCGTATAGTAATGAAGATCTAATGTTTCTTGAGAATGAATATCAGGATTGGATTACTAGATACGAGTGTAATACAAAAGCACAAGAAACTATTTTTGAGAGACTTGCATTCAAAAAATGGGAAATTAATAAAGCTACAAAAGCGGGTCAAAATACAAAAGATTTAGATAAAACATATACGGACTTATTAGCTTCCATTAATATTTTACCACGTCAAAATGCAGATAGTGGTTTGGATAGTTCTTTAACATTTGGACAGTTAATTGAGCAATGGGAATCTACTAAACCAATCCCAGAACCAGACCCAGAATTTGCTGATGTTAATCATATTGCAAAGTATATTAAAACTTGGTTTAAAGGAAGTCTAGCTCGTTCACTTGGCATAGATAATGGTTATTCAAAGGAATATGATGATGAACTCCAAAAATACTCTGTTAAAAAACAAGATTATTCAGAAGATGACGAATCTGATGATATCTACAAAACTGTATTTGGAGATAGTTCCAAATGATATGGAAAAAATTAACTGAAAAAGAAGTTCGTCAAAATAAACATGAAAAAATAATGAATACGGTAGCTTGGAGGGCTGCATATTATAGAGCTAACCCCAGCCGATTTTGCGTTGATTATCTTGGTTTAAATAATAATTATCTAAGACCCTTTCAAAAAATCTTATTGTGGGCAATGATGCATTATAATAAATTCTATTACGTTGCTTCACGATCACAAGGCAAAACAACATTAGTTGCTCTCTTCGCCTGCATAAGATGTATCCTATTCCCAGGAGAGATTGTTGTTACAACCAGCCATACTTTTAAGCAGGGCAAGGACATCGTACTAAAAATAACAGATGGTTTTATGCATAAATCACCTTTGTTATGTTCAGAAATTGAAAAAATAAGCACAGGTATAAATGACTGTGGAATATGGTTTAAAAATGGTTCTCAAATAATCGTAAAAGTTGCAAATGAAAATACAAGAGGTACTCGCTGCTCAATCCTAATTTGCGATGAATCGAGGATGGTTTCACAAAAAATAGTAGACACAGTTTTAAGACCAATGAATGTTTCAAGAAGTCCTGGATATTTAAATAATCCTAAATATAAACATTTAAAAGTTATGCCAAAGGAATTGTATATGTCATCAGCTTGGTACAAAGCTAGCGAAATGTTTGAGAAAGTAAAATCATATTTCGCCAATTCACTTAACGATAAATTGAGTTACTTCATATGTTCGCTCCCATATCAATTAAGTATCTATGAAGAATTATTACTTCCACAGATTATCGAAGATGAAATGAATGAATCTACGTTTTCAGATGTATCGTTCAAGATGGAACGTGAAGCAATATTCTATGGTGCTTCAGAAGATGCACTATTTAATTTTGATGTTTTAAATAATAGAAGAATTCTACAGGAAAGTCTACATCCATTAGAATATTATATTGAAACAGGTGCTCAAATTCCAAAAAAACAAATAAATGAAAAAAGAATCTTATCCCTTGACGTTGCCCTTCTTGCTTCTCGAAAGCATGACAATGATGCGGCTGTCTTTACCCTCTCTCAATCTATTTTTTCTGATACAAATAATCCAATATGTAACGTAAGTTTTATAGATTCAAAAGAAGGTTTATTAACGGAAGAATTAGGACTTTTAGCAATGAGATACTTCTATCAGTATGATTGTGATTATTTTGCAATAGATGCTTCGGGTGTTGGACAAGGGACACTGGACTATGTTATGGGCGGTGACAGATTTGATCCACAATATTCCACAACATATAAGGTTATGACGGTGGTTAATAATGATGACCTTGCAATAAGATGTAAGTATAAAGATGCCACAAAATGTATATATGCTATTAAAGGTAATGCGCAGTTAAACAATGATATGTGTTTATCGTTGAGAACTGGCTTTCAAAATGGATATATTAATCTATTATTAAATGAAACAGACATGGAAGATAAATGGAGAAAGCTAATTAAAAATTATAACAAGCTTTCAGATAATGTAAAAACTATTTTAAGACTTCCATATTATCAAACATCATTCCTTATTGACGAGCTTATAAATTTAGAACATGAAGTTGTTAATGGAAAAATAAAAGTAAAAGAAAAGACAGGAATGAGAAAAGATAGATATTCCTCTTTAGAATATAATTATTATGTTGTTGATCAAATTCGACTAAAACAAAAAAAACATTCAACCGAGGATGCAACAAGTTTCATAAATAAACTTATAATCCGTAAAGCAAAATACAATTAAGGAGGTGCATTATCAAATATGCCTAGACCTAAGAAAGTAGATGCAAATTCTAATGCACCTGCTAAAATAAATAATTTGCAGAAGAAAACCAATACTTCTTCAAAACAACCAACAGCAAATGAAATGCGTGAATGGTTTGAAAAAAATAAAAGTAAACTTGAAAGATATGAAGATGCAACGAATGCAATAAAAAATCTTAGAGATATTCAAAAATCAACTAGATATACAACAATTAGTAATTATTCTAAGGAAGATGTAAAATCTTATATAAAAAATATTTCATCTAATGAAAAAAATTTAAGAAGTTTGTCTCGCTATCTCTATTATCGTTCTGAAATCTATTATCGTCTTTGTAAATATTATGCAAATCAAATTGATCTTACAATTCGTAATATAATTCCACCATATATAATCACTGGCGAAAATGATATACCGTCTACATTACAGAAATACCAAGAGACTATAGATGTTGTAGATACTCTTGAATTAAATTATGAGTTCCGTAAAGCTGCCTCTATTACACTTCGAGAAGATGTATTTTACGGATGTGCTTATTATACTGAAGGACAAGGAATGTTTATTCTTCCACTTGATCCTGATTACATGAAGATTGCAGGTGTATTTCTGGATGGTTCTTTTGCAGGAGCTATGGATATGAGTTATTTTCGTAGTCATAGTGAATTACTTGAGTATTGGGGTGAACCATTTAATAGCATGTGGAACTCATACCAAAGTACAAATGAGAAATATCAAGTAATTCCAGAAGAATATAACGTATGTTTAAAATTTAGGTCAGAAGATTGGGAAACTGTAGTACCTGTTTTAACTCCAATATTTTTATCATTGATTGACCTTATGGATGCTTCTGATTATCAGGCTGTACAACAAGCCGCTAATATTTATAAATTGGTGTGGCTCGAAATGAAAACAATGGGTAATGACGTAGATGATTGGTCTGTTAATCCAGACATAATGATACAATATTTTAACCGTATGTTAGAAGAAGCGTTACCTCCTTATATATCAGCTGCTATTATTCCTGGTCAATTGCATGAAATCAGTTTTCCAGATGATGCAACAGGTGATATTACAAAGGTAGAAAAAGCAACCAAAGAAATACTTAATACTGCTGGTGGTGCTCAGATATTAAATTTAAACTCTGCCTCTAATTCTACTGCTTTCAAATATGGTGTTCTTGCAGATTCTACTTTTTCTATTTCAACTCTTATTCCACAAATTCAAACTATTGTAAATAGGCTTTTATCCCATTGGATATCTGAACCTTGTAAGGTGAAATTCTTTGATGTTTCTATTTATCAAAAAGATGATTTTAGAAAATCGATTTTGGAATCTTGTCAAAATGGACTTTCAAACAAAATTCTTTATAACACATTAAATGGAGTGTCTGAAAAAGACACATTGGCAATGAATTTCTTAGAGGAAGATTGTTTGAATTTATCTAAAAAGTTCAAACCACTTAATACATCATATACACAATCTTCTGATAATAATCAAAGTGGTAAGCCCGAAAAGGACGAATCGGAACTTACAGATGCTGGACTTCGTACAAAAGACGAGGATTTAAACAATAAATAGGAGCTGGTGATATGAATCAAAAATTTATACAAACACAAGATGTACCTACTGCTACTCTTCTATCTCAATTAGGATATCAGCAAGTACAAAATTCTAATGGTATTTATGTATTTCTGAATACTGAAACTCTTAAGTTTTCGGAAAATATAGATATAAATAAATTGAAGTATACAAATATGCTTACATTCTAGTCGTCTTCCCTAGGCGACTTTTATTATGTCTAACTCAAGACATAAACAGAGAATATATCTATGAGGTCGGATGAATAATCTGGTAAAGAGTTATATAGGATGGCTTATGCTCTCCTATCTCTACTCCACTTTGATTGGAGGTTTTAAATGAGTTTTAATAAAGAAACTGATATGTATGAGGGCTACATATATAAAATTGTTAATGATATAAATGATAAGATTTATATTGGACAAACGAGTAGAACTATAGAAGAAAGATGGAAAGAACACATAAAAGATTCTAAAAATCTTAATTATTATTTATATGCTTCAATTAGAAAGCATGGTATAAAACATTTTAAAATATCTAAAATTGAAAAATATGAAAGCGATGATAAGAGTAAACTATTGGATATATTGAATGAACGAGAAGTATTTTGGATTGATTATTTTGATGCATATCATAATGGTTATAATCAAACCCTTGGAGGGCAAAATAACCCACCAAATAAATTTACAGAAAAATCAGTTATAGAGTATTCTATGTTTTGCGAAATAATCAATATATATCCTTCAATTATAAATGCTTCTGATTCTACAGATTTTAGCGCATCAGATATAAGTTCTTGTTGTAAAAGAAAGAAAATCCATCGAGTTCAAAATAGAATTTTTAGATATGCAGATGATCCACTAACAGAAAAAGAAATAAATTGGTATAAAAGCAGATATCCTAAAATATATCAATATGATTTTTATGGTAATTTAATAAAAGTATATGAATTTGTTCAAGAAGCAGTCGCATATCTTTCAAGTCAAAACATCACTATTCCAAATGGAAATATAATGAAATGCTGTAATGGAGAAGTTCTCAGTGCAGGAAACTATGTATGGCGAAAATATCCAGATGTATTTAATACATATAGAACACCAGAAATTTTAAAAAGAATTGAAAAGAGAGATATTGAAACAGGAACACTACTTGAAATATTTGAATGTTTTAATGATATATATGACAAATATGAATATGATGTTTCGTCAATAAATAGTTGTTGTAATAATAGGAATGCTTCTTCAAATGGCTATCATTGGTGTTATGAGGGAAATTTTAATAAAGATAATTTGAAAAGAATACATTTAAAAGCAATTTCACAATATTCAATTGATGGTAATTTATTATGTAATTTTGAAAATGTGAATGAGATTATAAAATCTTTAAATTTAAAAGGGTTGTCTGCTTCATCAACAATATTAGCTGTTTGTAACGGGAAGAAAAATAGTGCTTATGGTTATGTTTGGAGATATGTAAATGATGCCTTTGATAAATATTATGTTAAATCACTTTATGTCAAAGAGAGTATAAATAAATATATAAATAACAAATATATAGATACTTTTAAAAATGCAAAAGAAGCTGCTAGAAGTGTCAATACGACCTGTGCCCGTTCTATAAGAGAATGTTGTAAACATTTGAGAGATAATTATAAGGGCGCAAAGTGGTATTACCAATCTGATGTAACACAACCAGATAAAACGAAAATTATTGCTTAATAACCTCATCCTTTTGGATGGGGTATTATTATGCCCATTTTTAAGGAAAGGAGGATAAAATGTCTAAAGGATTATTATATTTAGAAGATTTATATGATTTTTATTCAAATACATATAAACAATCGACTCATTTTGATGCAAAAAAGTCAGGAGAACCAATTGTGGTTCAAGTCCATGGAAAAGTAAATTTTAATAAATCTGATAAAGATACCGAAGGATTATGTCCAGTGCATTTACAAGCTTGTCATACAAATCTTAATTTAAATGGTTCAAACATATCTGAATCGGTTATGACTTCTGCTCTACCATCTTTCAGTAACAGACCTATTCTTGGTTACATTCATAAAGTAAATGACCAATGGGAATTTTATAGCCATAATATGCACGAAGATGAAAATGGAGGAATTGTTTATGATGAAAAACCAGTAGGTATTATCCCAGAATCTTGTAATGCACAGTTGGTTTACGATGAAGATAAAAAGAAAACATATTGCGAAGTCGATGGATATATTTTTGAGGAATATTCTAAAGCTGCTGAAATTTTACAGCGCGAGGAAGAATGTTCTGTATCGGTAGAGTTGTCCATAAGAGCTTTATCATATAATGCCAAGGATTGTTATCTTGACATCGAAGATTTTTTCTTTAGTGGTGTGACAATTTTAGGGAAAACTCCTGATGGAAATGCTGTAAATCCAGGTATGGAAAAATCTAATATTAAACTTGCCGATTTCAGTGCAAATAATAATAGTCTCTTTGAAGACTATGAATCAAAAATGATTGAATTACAAGAAAGACTCGAAAAATTAGAGACTACTTGTTTCAATAAAGAACAGGCTACTGTTCAAACACAATCAAAGGAAGGAGGAATGAATAACAAAATGACAAAATTTGAAGAGTTACTTAACAAATATGGTAAGACTGTTGAAGATGTAACATTCAACTATGCAGAAATGTCAGATGAGGAACTTGAAGAAAAATTTGCCGAGATGTTTGATGATGACAATTCAGGCGGAGACAATTCCAATGATGGAGAAGATGATGGTGAAGGAGTTTCTAAACCAAATGGTGATGAAAGTGAAAGTCAGAATTTTGAAAAGATTGTTCGCACATATGAAATTTCTCATGAAGATACAAGATATGCACTCTATAATCTGTTAGCACCTTATGAAGAGTCAGATAATGATTATTACTATATCTCAAATGTCTTTGATTCTTATTTTGTGTATGAGAGTTGGTGTACCGATAAAATTTATCGCCAGAATTATACAAAAGATGGTGACAATGTTGCATTTAATGGTGAACGCATCGAATTATTCCGTGAACTTTTAACAGCAAGTGAGAAAGCAGAACTTGAGTCTATGCGTTTAAATTATGCTGTTCTTAAAGAATTTAAAGATACAGCAGAAAAGAATGACATTCATGCACAGAAAGAAGCTATTGTTAATGCTGAAAAATACTCTATTCTTGCAGAAAAAAATACTGAAGGCAAATATATAAATAATGATTTTGCTGAATTAGTAAATAATATGGATAATTATTCAGTAGAAGAATTTGAAACAAAAATTAAAGTTTTACATTCTGATTATATATCTACACATTCTAATTACTCTTCTACTGCTTCTGCTAACTCATCCCCAGTTAAGATGTTTGCAAATATAAACAAGAAATCAAAACCAAAGAAAAATTATGGTAATTTATTTGATTAAATAAATTACCACATTATTTCGTATTAAGAACGCATATAAAGCGTTCTTTTTTATTGTCAAAAAATAAAGGAGGAATAAAAATGGCTATTAAATATGCTGCTACAAAATTTCCACAAATGGAAATTGGTTATTTACTCGCTCAAGATTATGGCGAGCACATTCTTTCTGTAAATATAACAGAAGAAACACCTAATGGTTATCACTTTAAACCAGGAAAGATGAAGTCTCTTGATAATTGGGATATGGAAGACGCTACAACAATTGATGCTTATATCGCACTTAAAGACGCATCTGGTAGATATCTTGTTGTAATCAGAGACCCAAAAGGAGTTGGGGTTATCTATCAAAAACCATTAAATAATATCGAAAGTCCTCGTGAACTTGCTCTCGCTTCAAACTTTTACAATGACCCTGAAGATGGTGCAGTTCGTGGATATATGCTTCACTCACAGGATCGTTATTGGCTTACAGAAGACAATTTTGAGGGAACACCTTCTGTAGGAAGTGAAATTACTACTATTACTAATGGAAAACTTACAGTTTCTTAAAAGAAAGGGGGAATTTAAATAATGTTAAGATTTAGTACAGAACATTTAAGAAAAGTCTTCGCAGACGAAGATAAATATAAAAATTTTAAAAAACTTACATATGATTTAAATCATGGTAATGATATTTATGAATATGATGAGGACGGAAATCAAAGAAAAATATCTAAGCATGATGCTAACAAGGCAATTCGTAAAATCTTAATGGAGGTATGTGACCTTACTGAAGATGATTTAAAGTCTAATAAAAGACGTGAAAGAGCTTTGGAACTTCATCATACAGAAGTTTATGAACTTATAGAATCTGATATTGACTTTAAAGTAAATACTGCTTTTAAAGAATCAGAATGGTTTAATGATTTTGTAGATATGAGAAATATTGCCCTTGGTGATGAAGAAGATTTCTGGACACAAGACAAAATTATG